>ODAJ012134055.1_pt1 | contig 18672 bp, 16 predicted proteins | sample 1539241 | NCBI WGS metagenome assembly ODAJ01 (sample SAMN02144231, study PRJEB22623) | gut metagenome | biome: sheep rumen | host: Ovis aries | place: New Zealand | reverse complement strand
ATCTATACCATCTTTTGACATAGTCTTGATAGCTACATCTTTAACGATAATCTCATTCTTCTTTGCCATAGGATAGTTTCTAATATAAATTATGTGTGCAAAGGTAGCACAAAATCATAAGAAAAAACGAGTGCAATGTAATGCAAAAAACTCGCTTTTTTACATTCACAGCCGAGTGGCAGCAGCTTCGACAAAGTCACAGGTTGTGTCCTCTATTTATCTTTTGTAAGAAGAAAGTCACGGAATTTGCTTCTTGCGGAGTTGTAGTTTCAGAGCTGAAAACGGCGTTTTGCCGCGTATTGAGTGCTTGTTTTGCTCACATTTCGTCACCGTATGCTGATGAATGAGGGCATTTTTGCAGTTTTATTGTGTCCAGATTGCCTTTTTCCTCTGTTTTAGCCGGTTCGCTGAATGGCGGTTGATGGTGCCCGGCGCGTATGTCCCTGAAAGGGCTTTGGATACTCTGCGCGATGTAGCTGCTTGCAAGACGCAGTGCCGAACGCACTTAGCATCAAGCTGTTAAGGCCGCAACCGATGTTTACGGAGCCCTCCGTAAACTTTCTCCGGGGCAGCTGGAGCAATGCTACGGAGCATCTGTAGCAGTTCTCCAAGGGTCTTGGAGCAACGCTACAGAGCCTTTGGAGAAAGATTACGGCACGCCGAGAAAATGCTCAGAGGTACGGGGCTGATGGCCTGGCAGTGCTGTTTGTGACTGTCGTGGGGCGATTATCGATGAAAAATACTCGCGTATTTGGCTGTAGAAGACATCTTGCTGCCAAACGCGCGAGTATCGGAAAGGATATTGTAAGATTATTTACTTAACCTTCGGAAACCCTCTTTCCTCTGTGGTGAGAGGTTTGAGGTGAGGGGTGAGAGGGTGCCTTGCTTCTGCTAAATAAGCGGCATACCACACTTGGCACACTCGAGGCGCATATCGTCGGGCCAGATGCTGGCCTGAATCTCCCCGATATGTGCCTTGTGGAGCAGCACCATGCACAGACGGCTCTGCCCTATACCTCCTCCAACGCTCAGCGGCAGCGTTCCGTCGAGCAGACGGCGGTGGAAGTAGAGCTGCTTGCGGTCTTCCTTGCCCTCGAGGGCGAGCTGCCGCAGCAGAGCTTCCTTGTCGACACGAATACCCATCGACGAGAGCTCGAAGGAGCGTTCAAGCACGGGATACCATATCAGTATGTCGCCGTTGAGCCCTGCGCGTCCGTCTTCGGCCACGGTTGTCCAGTCGTCGTAGTCGGGAGCGCGTCCGTCGTGCTTCTCTCCGTTGGCCAGCCGTCCGCCTATGCCAATCACAAACACAGCTCCGTACTTCTTGCAGATGGCATCCTCGCGCTCCTTCGGCGAGAGGTCGGGGTACATGGCCAGCAGTTCCTCGCTGTGGATGAAGTGTATCTTCTCGGGCAGGAAGGGCTTAATCTGCGGATAAGTCTCGCAGGTGAGGTACTCGGTGCGCAGTATGGCGGCGTAGATACGCTCTACAATGTTCTTCAGGAAAGCCAGGGTGCGCTGCTCCTTGGTGATGACGGCCTCCCAATCCCACTGGTCCACGTAGAGCGAATGTAGGTTGTCGAGTTCCTCGTCGGCTCTGATGGCGTTCATGTCGGTGTAGATGCCGTAGCCGGGAGCGGTGTCATACTCGGCCAGGGTCAGCCGTTTCCACTTTGCCAGCGAGTGTACCACCTCGGCCTTTGCGTCGCCCAGGTCCTTGATAGGAAAGGTCACGGCACGCTCCACGCCGTTGAGGTCGTCGTTGATGCCCAGTCCTTTCAGCACAAACAGGGGCGCGGTGACGCGTCGCAGGCGCAGCTCGGTGGAGAGGTTTGCCTGGAAAAAGTCTTTAATAAGCTTGATGCCTTGCTCCGTCTGGTGCATATCTATCAGGGGCTTGTAGCCCTCTGGCTTTATCAAATTGCTCATATCGGAAGTCTGTATTTATTTTATCGTTTCACGTTAATTGCCTGCAAAGGTAGTAACTTTTCTATGTTTTGCAAGCAAAATCATTTTATTTATTTGCAAATAGATAGCAAATCTATTATTTTCCTTTCATTTTGATTACACCGTAAGACGGTTGCCACAACCTTATTTATATATAAGAAGCAAGGACCGGGGTGCAGCAAACCACCCTTAAATAACCTTAAAAGGGCATAAAAGTCGGAAGTATTATTTACTTTTGCATCCGTCTAACCGAAACGTCAGCACATAATGAGCAAGATTACCAGCATATTCTGGCACATACTGAGCCGCTTCAAGTATCACTTGGTGATAATTGCAGGCTTGGCAATCGTGGGCTTCATCGACGACGAAAGCGTCCTCAAGCGAATAGAATACGAATACCAGATTGAAGATTTGCAGAAAGAGATAGCCAAATACAAGCGCCGCTACGAGATGGACTCGAAGCGGCTGAAGGAGCTCAACCGCAATCCTGATGCCATTGCCAAGATTGCACGCGAGCGATACTTTATGAAAGCCGATGACGAAGACATCTTCGTGCTCAGCGACGACAAGAAAACCAACTCAACCGGCAAGCCTTATGAAACAACTGAATAAGCTTCAGACCGTGCTCTTTCTCGCCGGCGGCTTCATCATGACAGCGGGCGCAGGCTGCTACGCCTTCCTCTTCATGCAGAAAGCAGCCGCCGTGGTCTACCTTGTAGGAGCAATCCTGTTCGCCTCGATGCAAATCATCCAGAGCTACGACGGCAACAGCATCACCCTGCGCAGGCTGCGCCGGATAACCATCATAGCCGACGTGTGCTTCGTGGTGGCAGGTGTGCTCATGGTCGAACAGCAGTGGGGTCTCATGGGACGTATGTTCTCGGGCAGCGCCTACGACGAATTTGTCAGCTACACATACAACCGCTGGGTGGTGGTGCTGCTCGTAGCGGCTCTGCTCGAAATCTACATAACCCACCGAACAGGCCAGGAGCTCAAGAAAGAGGCCGATACTAAAAAAGATTAAAACAGCAGTCGGTTCTTTTAAATAGCATAAAAAAGTTTTTACCGTTAAATAATAGATTGTACTTTTGTCCCTACCGAAAGCAACAAAACCAGATATGAACACAGCATCTATCAAGCATTCAACCATAGGGGAGCACCTTGCCGCCTGGGTAGGTATGCTCTGCGCCGTGCTGACTGTCACCTCATGTGCCAACAGCTACAACATCCAAGGCTCGTCGAACATATCAACCCTCGACGGACACAAGCTCTACCTGAAGATTGTTGACAACGAAGAGCTCAAGGACATTGACTCCTGCGACGTGGTCCACGGTGCGTTCGCATTTGCAGGATCGGTAGATTCCACCTGCATGGCCAACATCTACATGGACCGCACGAGCCTCATTCCGGTGGTCCTCGAGAGCGGCGACATCGTGATAAAGCTCAACGACACGCAGCAGACCATAGGCGGAACGCCGCTCAACGACAAGCTCTTCACCTTCATGAAAGGCTTTGACCAGTTGCAGAACGAGGCTGCCGAGCTGGGCCACAAGCAGGCACAGGCCATCATGGACGGCAGCGACATGGAGCAGGTGAACCGCAGCCTGGCCATTGAAGATGCCAAGATATCTAAGAAGATGGACGATATGCTCACCAAGTTCGTCACCGAGAACTTCGACAATGTGCTCGGCCCGGGAGTGTTTATGATGATTACGGCTACCATGCCCTACCCCATGCTCACTCCGTGGATAGAAGACATAATGAGCAAAGCCACCGACCACTTCAAGAACGACCCCTACGTGAAGCAATATATGGATGCCGCCAACCACAACCAGAACCTCATGAACGGTATGGCCGACACCCAGACACCACCCACTCCGGCACCGGGCACCACACTGGGAGCACCCTCCGCACTGCCCACACCGGCACAGATGGCTGGCGACAGCACTAAGCAACGATAATCCTACGCCTACATGAAGACCATCATAACAGGTGGGCTGCTCGTCAACGAAGGCCGACGACAGCCCGGAAGCATCGTCGTCGACAACGACAGGATTGCCGACATCATTACAGGAAACGTCACACCCCGTGGACACTTCGACCGAACGGTAGATGCCACGGGGTGTGTTGTCATGCCGGGAGTAATCGACGACCACGTGCATTTCCGCCAGCCGGGACTCACAAGGAAAGCCACCATCGAGAGCGAAAGCCGTGCGGCTGCCTTCGGAGGAGTCACCTCGTATCTGGAAATGCCCAATACCGTGCCCCAAACCACAACAGTCGAGGCACTCCAGGAGAAGCTCAGCATTGCCAGGAAGGACAGCCACGTCAACTACGGCTTCTTCTTCGGAGCCACAAAGGACAACAGCCACCTGTTCGGACAGATTGACCGCAAAGCCATACCGGGCATCAAGCTCTTCATGGGCTCGTCTACTGGCAATATGCTGGTCGACGACGGCGATGCGCTGGCTACCATCTTCCGCCGTGCCGCCGAGCTCGACCTGCCGCTGATGACCCACTGCGAGGACACCGCAATCATCAACCGCAACATGACGGCCATGAAACAGCTCCACGGCGACGACCCGGCTGTGGCCCTGCACCCACAGATACGCAGCACGGAAGCCTGTCTGAAGTCGTCGCTGACGGCCATGCAGATGGCAAGCCGCTACTCCACACGCCTCCACATAGCGCATATCACCACGCGAAAAGAGATTGAGCTCTATGAGCAACACTACCAAGGGGGCAGCATAAGCCTTGAGGTGTGCGTGCCCCACCTGCTGTTCAGCGATGCCGACTATGCCGCAAAGGGAGCCCTCATCAAGTGTAACCCTGCGGTTAAGAGCGACGACGACCGCCAGGCACTGCGCCGCTTCATTGCCACCACGCAGCAGCTTGCCACCGTAGGCACCGACCACGCCCCCCACGAGCTGCACGAGAAGCAGGGCGGAGCAGCCAAAGCCATGAGCGGTATGCCCATGGTGCAGTTCTCGTTAGTGGCTATGCTGGGGCTTGCCGACGACCCTTCGACCGGCCTGACGGTGGAGAGAGTGGTGCAGCTGATGTGCCACAACCCTGCAACACTGTTCAGAATAGCCGACCGTGGCTACCTGCGCAAGGGCTACAAGGCCGACATTGCCATTGTGCGCCCGGCCTCGCCGTGGACCATCGACAGCCGTGCCATACAGAGCAAATGCGGCTGGAGTCCGCTTGCCGGCACTACCATGCAGTGGCGGGTAGAGCAAACCATCTGCAACGGGCAACTCGTCTACGACCGAGGAACTATCAACGAAAGCATACGAGGCCAGCAACTGTCATTCGACAGGTAGCCTCACGACTCAACATAATGACCCAATATCTCACATACAACATATCCGACGTTGAGCCATACATCAACTGGGCATACTTCCGCCACGCCTGGGGAGTGGGCAACGGCAGCAGCGAGGCAGCCCGCCAGCTGCACGACGATGCCATGACTATGCTCGAGGAGCTTCGTCCACGCTACCATACCCATGCGGCCTTTGCCCTTTCGGATGCCTTCAGCGACGGCGACGATCTGCTGCTCGGCAGCGTGAGGCTGCCCCTGCTGCGCCAGCAGCAACCGGCAAAGGGCAGCAGCTACTGCCGCTCGCTGGCCGACTTTGTGCGACCTTTGGGGCATGGCGAGCCCGACAAGGTGGGCATCTTCGCCACTACCGTTGACCGACAGCTCGCCGACGACCACTCAGCCGACGACTATCAGCACCTGCTTGCCGTGACCCTGGCCGACCGACTCGCCGAGGCCACTGCCGAACGGCTCCACGAAGAGGTGCGCCGCAGGCTCTGGGGCTATGCTCCCGACGAGCACTACGAGCCCCGGCAGCTCTTCAGCGAGCCTTATCAGGGCATACGCCCAGCCGTGGGCTATCCCTCAATGCCCGACATGAGCATCAACTTCATCATCAACGACCTGATAGACATGAGCCAAATAGGCATCACCCTGACCGAAAGCGGCATGATGGTGCCCCACTCCAGCGTGTCGGGACTGATGCTCGCGCACCCCAGGGCAGTGCATTTCAGCATCGGAAAGATAGGCGAAGACCAGCTGGCTGACTACGCACGGCGGCGCGGAATGACCGTTGAGCGTATGCGCCACTTTGTGAAGACAGCCGAGAGAGCACAATATGCCGACATACAACAGCACCGACAGCACTGCTGCTGCCATGCGGCACACTGACAAACAAACTACACTGACAACCATGATAGAACGCAGCTTCATATTCTTCATACTGCTCACGCTCCTGCCCGACGTATATATCGACTACCGATATTTCCGTCAGCGGCTGTCTGTATGGCAGCGGCTGCTGTGGCTCGTGCCGTCGGCATTGATACTGGTGCTGCTGTGCCACATGGCCGGACAGCCCGACTTCATACCTCGCAACTACACCGTGATGGAGGTGTTCATGCTGGTGCTCGGGCTGATAATTGTGCCCAAGACCGTGTTCTGCATCTGTTCGGCACTGGGCTGGGGCCACAACGCTTACCACCACACCACCCAACGCTGGGGCGAACGCATCGGACTGGCAGCTGCCGCAGCCGTTATGGTGCTCTTCTTGTACGGTTTCACCCTCGGCACACAGCAGGTGCGGGTAAGGCACATAACAGTGAGCAGCCACGAGTTGCCCCCTTCGATGGACGGCTACCGCATTGCCCACGTCTCCGACCTGCACGTAGGAACCTATCAGGGGTGGCGGCGGGCCACGCTGAAAACCATCGTCGACAGCGTGAACGGGCAGCATCCCGACCTTATCTGCTTCACCGGCGACCTGCAGAACATGCGTCCCGACGAGATAGCAAACGTGAAAGAGCTTATCTGCAGCCGAGCCTTCGCAGCCCCCGTGGTGTCAATTCTGGGCAATCACGACTACGGACAATATGCCGGCGGCAGATATAAAGAGAAGAGCGAGGTGGCCCGCCGCGTGGTAAGCACCGAGAAAGACACCCTCGGCTGGCGGCTACTGCTGAACGAGAACTTCCGCCCCTGCGCCTCGCGAAGCCCCTTGTTCTACATTGCAGGCACCGAAAACGACGGCAAGAAGCCTGCCGACCGCGACAGCCACTCCCCCAGAAAGGCCAACTACCGCAAAGCTGTCAGCGGCATACCACGCGGAGCCTACGTGCTGATGCTGCAACACGACCCGTCGGCATGGCAACGCAGCATCATCGACAGCACAACGGCACAGCTCACACTGAGCGGCCACACCCACGGAGGACAGATGAGCATCTTCGGACTGCGCCCCACGATGCTCGGCAACAGCGAAGACTACGGGTTCTACGAGCGCGACGGGCGCCTGCTCTACGTGAGCTGCGGAGCCGGCGGAGTGGTTCCGTTCCGGCTGGCGATGCCTTCCGAGATAACAATAATCACACTGAAACACCAATAACACTATGAGATACATCTACTACGCATACCAACTTGTCATAGCTCTGCCGCTCATCGTGCTGGCATCTATAGTCACTTCACTGGTCACGGTGGCCGGTTGCTTCATCGGCGACGGCCACTTCTGGGGCTACCACCCAGGCAGACTGTGGGCCAAATTCATAGTCCGCATACTGCTGTTGCCAATCAAGGTAGAGGGCCGCGAGCATCTGGCTCCGCGCCAGAGCTACGTCTTCGTGTCCAACCACCAGGGAGCGTTCGACGTGTTCATCATCTACGGCTATCTGGGCCGCAACTTCAAGTGGATGATGAAGCGCGCTCTCAGGAAGATGCCGTTCGTCGGAGCAGCCTGCGCAGCAGCCCACCACATCTTCGTAGACAAGAGCGGACCGCGCAAGGTGAAGCAAACCTACGACCAGGCACGCGCCACGCTGAAGGACGGAATGTCGCTGGTGGTGTTCCCCGAGGGTGCGCGCACCTTCACCGGCCACATGGGAGTGTTCCGCCGGGGAGCCTTCATGCTTGCCGACGAGTTGCAGCTGCCCGTCTGTCCGCTCACCATCAACGGCTCGTTCGACGTGCTGCCGCGTATGCGCGACGGGCGTTTCGTCAGCTGGCATCCGCTGCGCCTCACCATCCACGAACCCATAATGCCGCAAGGCAACGGCCCCGAGGCATTGCAGCAGACCATGAGCAAGGCTTACGATGCCATCATGGAGAGCCTCGACGAGCAGTATAAAGGTTTCCGCGAGAACCCCGACCAGAAATAGCAGCCACACATCAGCAGCATGACAATAGCGAAACTGAAACACTATCTGCTCGTTGGCATCTGGCGACAAGACGAGCAACAGGCCAAGGGACTGCGTGCATGGCTCAACGAAGTAGTCAGAACGCTCTACCTCACGGTGCGCTTCTTCATCGAGCGCGGCCACATCGACTATGCCACGGCACTCTCGTTCAGCACCATGCTTGCCATAGTGCCCGTGGCGGCGGTGATGTTTGCCATAGCACGGGGCTTCGGGCTCTCGATATACATAGAGCAATGGTTCCGCTCCGCGCTGTCGAGCCAGCCTCAGGTGGCCGAGACAATCATCAACTTTGCCAACTCCTACCTGGTGCACGCACGCAGCGGAGTGATACTGGGACTGGGTCTGGTGTTCATGCTCTACAGTGTGCTGTCGCTGATTTCAAACATCGAGCACGTGTTCGACAGCATCTGGCAGGTCAAAGCCAAGCGTTCGCCACTGCGACTGATTACCGACTACACCTCGCTGCTGCTGCTCATACCTATAATAATCATCATTATCTCCGGCCTGAACATCTTCGCCTACGGACTGACCGACCGCTTGCAGTCGTTTCTTCTGGTTGGTCCGATAGCACGTTTTCTGCTCAAGCTGATGCCCTTCGTGCTGCTGTCGTGCGTGTTCACGGGTCTCTACGTGTTCATGCCCAATACCAAGGTGAGACTGAGCAAGGCCATCGTGCCGGGCACCATAGCCGGAGTAGCCATGCAGCTGCTGCAACTTTTCTACGTCCACGCGCAGTCGCTGCTCACCAGTTACAACGCCATCTACGGCTCGTTTGCCGCTCTGCCGCTGTTCATGCTGTGGATGCAGATTTCCTGGTACATCTGTCTGTTCTGTGCAGAGCTTAGCTACATGAACCAGAACACGGAGTACTATGCCTTCCTTATCCACCCTACCGACATCAGCCACGACCAGCGCATGGAGATGAGTGCCGCTCTGCTGGCCATCATAGCGCAGCGATTTGTCGACGGACACAGGCCGCTGACGGCATTAGAGCTGAAAAACCGCACCCACATACCTATACGAATAGCCACCGACCTGCTGGAAAGACTCTGCGAAGTGAACCTGCTGATAAGCAACCACGACAGCAGCGACGACTCGGAACCTACCTTCCAGCCGGCTCAGGACCTGCGCAACATCACCGTGGGACGCATGGTGGAGCTGCTCGACAGCCATCCGCGACGACGCAACCGATACCTCAGTTTCCACGCCAAGGACGTTATAGACGAAGAGAAACTCGGCATGATTGAAGAACGACGCAATGCGTACATCGAGCAAATGAAGCAAATCCCGGTCACGGAACTGGCCGCTACTGGCAACAAATAGTGTCGGTAGCTCCCTCTCTGAGCCTTATAGGGCCTATAAGTCCTATGGGTCTTATAAGTCTTATAGGCCTTATGGGGCGGTTGAAGCCCCCGTTCAAGGGAACTGCGGATACTTGTCGAAGTCGGGCTTGCGCTTCTCGAGGAAGGCGCGGCCACCCTCCTGTGCCTCGTCCAGATTGTAGTAGAGCATCGTTGCGTCGCCGGCAAGCTCCTGTATGCCAGCCTGCCCGTCGAGCTCGGCATTGAGTCCGGCCTTGATCATGCGCAGGGCCAGCGGCGAGTGCTGCATCATAAGCTCTGCCCACTCCACGCAGGCATCCTCCAACTGCTCTATAGGCACCACGCGGTTGACCATTCCCATCTGCTCGGCCTCGCGGGCAGTGTACTTCTTGCACAGGAACCATATCTCGCGGGCACGCTTCTGTCCCACCATGCGCGCCAGGTAGCTTGAGCCGAAGCCCGCATCGAACGACCCCACACGCGGTCCCGTCTGTCCGAAGATGGCGTTCTCGCTGGCAATGGTGAGGTCGCACATCACGTGGAGCACGTGGCCGCCGCCGATGGCATAGCCGTTGACCATGGCGATGACGGGTTTGGGCAGACGACGGATTTGCATCTGCACGTCGAGCACACTCAGACGGGGCACTCCTTTGCCGTCGATATATCCGCCGCGACCCTTGACGTGCATGTCGCCACCGGCGCAGAAAGCCTTGTCGCCGGCACCGGTAAGAATCACCACGCGTATGTCCTGCGACTCACGACAGTAGGCGAAAGCCTGCGACAGCTCCCATGTAGTGAGCGGCGTGAAGGCATTGCGGTAGCGCGGACGGTTGATGGTGATCTTTGCGATGTGGTTATACTCCTCGAAGATAATCTCCTCGAACTTACTGATTTCTTTCCATTTGCGTTGTTCCATGATAGTGTATGCGTTGTGATTGATAGTTTTGCAGACAATACAAAAGTACAAAAAATGCGAGTAATTCGGCCAGTGTGGATAATAATTTGTATTTTTGCAGAAAAGAAAACCTAACCGTTAGCCTTATGTTACAGATACGCTGCAAGAACAACAACGTCACAAAGAGTTTCCCCGAAGGCACTTCACTGATTGATGTCTACAAGAGTTTCGAGCCTGAGATAGCCCTGCCCTACCCCGTGGTATCGGCAAGGGTGAACAACACATCGCAGGGACTGAAGTTCCGTTTGTACCAGAACCGCGACGTGGAGTTCCTCGACGGGCGCGCCGGTTCGGGCCATCGGGTCTATGTGCGCTCGCTCTGCTTCGTGCTCTACAAGGCTACCCACGACGTGTTTCCAGAGAGCAAGCTGTTCATCGAGCACCCTCTCTCGCGCGGATTCTACTGCAACTTCAAGAAGACCGCACGCCCCGCAGCCAGCACTGAGGCATCCAGCCAGCTCACCGACGACGATGTGAGCCGCATCTGCCGCCGTATGCAGGAGATCATAGACCTCGATATGCCCTTCCGCCGCACCGAGTCGACCACGGAGGAAGCCATCCGCGTTTTCACCGAACGGGGCTTCGCCGACAAGGTGAAGCTGCTCGAAACGAGCGGACAGCTCTACAGCGACTACTACACTCTGGGCGACACGGTGGACTATTACTATGGTCCGCTGGTGCCGTCGGCAGGCTACCTGAAGGTGTGGGGGCTGGAACGCTACGGCCAGGGGCTGCTGCTCAGAGTGCCCGACAAGTTCAATCCCACCGTGCTGGCAGAGAAAACGGATATGCCCCACACCTTTGAGATGTTCGCCGAGAAGCTTCGCTGGGACATCATCATGCACCTCTCGACAGCCGGCGACGTGAACAAGGCCATCCTCGGCGGCCATGCCTCGGAGCTGATACAGGTGAGCGAGGCGCTGCAAGAGAAGAAGATAGTGAAGATTGCCGAGGACATCGACGAGCGCTTCCGCCGCAAGGACAACCCAATAAGGCTGGTGCTGATAACCGGTCCGTCGAGTTCGGGCAAGTCCACGTTCTGCAAACGCCTGTCGGTGCAGTTGCTGGCGTGCGGACTGAGGCCGCTGTCGTTCTCCACCGACGACTACTTCGTGAACCGCGTAGACACTCCGCTGCTGCCCAACGGACAGTACGACTTCGACAACATCAATGCCGTTGACTGCGAACTGCTGGGCGAGCACCTATCGCGGCTGATGAACGGCGAGACGGTGGAGGTGCCGCAGTACAACTTCGTGACTGGAGAGCGCGAATACAACGGCAAGCGACTGAAGCTGGAAGACGACTGCCTGCTCATTATCGAAGGCATCCATGCCCTCAATCCGCTGCTCACGGCACACGTGAACGACGCTCTGAAGTACAAGGTTTACATCTCGGCGCTGACCAACATTTCGCTCGACGAGCACAACTGGATACCTTCGCAGGACAACCGGCTGCTGCGCCGCATCATACGCGACTACAACAAGGGTGCCTTTACGGCGCGCGAGACCATCAGCGTGTGGAACAACGTGTGCGAGGCAGAGGAGAAATGGATTGTTCCTTTCCAGGAAACAGCCGATGTGATGTTCAACTCTTCGCTCAACATAGAGTTCGCCGTGCTGCGCACTCATGCTGAAATTATTCTGGCTTCGGTGCCCAAGAACTGTCCCGAATATGCCGAAGCCCACCGCCTGCTGAAGTTTCTGCACTACTTTCTGCCCATCAGCGACAAGGAGATACCGCCTACGAGCATCATGCGCGAGTTCGTAGGAGGCAGCAGCTTCAAGTATTAAGGCTGAGGGTTGAAGGCTGAGGGATTGCTTCGCAAGGAATTATAGTATAGCGAAACGATAATTGCCATTCTATCCCATCAGGTGCTCGGCAAAGCTGTCGAGCACTTTCTGGTCTATATCGGCATTGGTGACACACTCCACAAGCATCGGTCGCGAGAGGTCGGCAGTGAGAAGCAGCTCTATGGCCTGCTCTGTTTCATGCTGCGTGGTGGCCCGCTGATAGTAGATGTCGTGCTGCTGACAGATGCCTTCGGCTGAGGTTTCGTGGCACGCCATGACCAAACTGTTGCGTGCCGGACTGGCCTTCAGGCCGCTGAACCGCCCGAAGATGCCTCCACCACCGTTGTTCAGGAGCAGTATGCGCAGGTTTCCGGCAATCTCGGAGTTCCACAATGCGTTCTGGTCATAGAAGAAACTGAGGTCGCCAATGACGCATACCACCTTCTCTGTAGTGGCAAGCGAGAAGCCGGCAGCAGCCGAGAGCGACCCTTCGATGCCGTTGACACCGCGGTTGCAATGGATGTATGCACCCGAGAAACAGCAGCCCAGACGAACCGACATGCTGTTGGCATAGTGGCGCTCGGCAGTGGGCTGAAGCTGCGGCGCACGGTTTTCGAGCAGCCTGACGATGCTCAGCTGCGAGTAGGGAGCGACAAAGCTGTCGGCTGCATTGCGCAGATGGGAAAACAGGTTGGTCCAAAGCGCATGATAATCGGCCACTTGCTGCCGATTGACAAAGGCATCTCCGTCGTCCTTCAGCCTCTCGGCAAGCATACCGAGAAGCTCGTTCATCGTTGCCGTCACCACATGAGTGGCGTGCTGAAAGGTGTCGCACAGCTCTCCGTCCTCGCTTATCTGCCACATCTCAGCACCTGCGGCCTTGCGCAGATACTGCTTCAGCCGCTTGCTCACGATGTGTCCGCCACCATAAATCACCATATCTGGCTCATATCGGGCATCGTCGGCCACAGCCATTACCGCCTCGTCGAGCATCGTGGCACCCTTGAGGCTCAGCGGTTCGGCAAGCACCACGACGCGGCTTGCCACTGCAAGGGCATCGGAAGCCAGCTTTTCGTCGCAGGCCATCTGCCCCATCACCACCAACGGACGGCGAGCCGCCGTGAGTCTTTGCCACAGCGAGGCGGCAGAAAGGTTGCTCAAGCGGCACCGAGGCTCGGCAATGACGGTACGCTCGGTAGGCAGCTGTCCGGCAGTGAAGCTGAAAAGTGGTTCGCTTATAGGCACATTGATGTGTACGGGACGGTCGGAAAGCATCAGAGCCTCGTTGACAAGGCGGTTGCAAAGCCAGCGTTCTTCATCGTTGGAAGGCTCCGGCAGCGACACTTCCTTGGCGAAAAACTGACTCACGGGGTGCTGTGGAATGGTCTGTCCGTCCTGTTGACCTATCCACTGAAGGGGTCGGTCGGCTGATATGACGACCATGCCGACACGCTGATAGCTGGCTTCAGCCACGGCAGGCAGCAGGTTGAGCAGTGCCGAACCGCTGGTTACGCATACGGCAACCTTTCCTTTGGTGGCCTGCGAAAGGCCCAAGGCATAGAAGCCCGCACTGCGTTCGTCGGTAACAGGATGGCATATTATCTGGGGACAAACGCCCAGATTGTGAACAATAGGTGCATTGCGGCTGCCCGGACACACCACTGCGTGGCCTATGCCGTGGGCAACGAGAAGTGCCGTGAGCGTGTTTACATTCTCCTTGTCGCTGTATTTCATCGTATCAGGTCTTTCATTGTGCTGAGCTTGGCTTCCGTTTCGCGCCACTCTTGCTCTGCGGTGCTCTCGCGAAGCAGTCCTCCCCCGGCATACAGACGGCAGTGCGAGCCGCTGACCTCCATGCAACGGAGGGTGACAAACAGACTGCTGCGCCCTCCGATGTCCACAGGTCCTGCGAAACCGCTGTAGTATCGTCGGTCGATATGCTCGTTGTTGAGGATGAACTGCCGCGCCTCGTTCTTTGGCAGGCCGCAAACCGCCGGCGTGGGATGTAGTTCGCTGACAAGTGTTCCGATGCTCTGGCCGGGCTTGAGGGCAAAGGTGAAGTCGGTGCGAAGATGCTTCAGCGACCCTGCCACGACAGTATAAGGTCCTTCTTTCTTTATTTCCGTGGCACAGCGGCTGAGACATTGCTCCACGTATGCAGCCACATATTGCTGCTCCATGCGGTTCTTGGCTGTCCAGCCGGCATCGTCACATTCGGCGGAAATAGTACCGGCGAGTGCCATTGTGTGCCATGAAGCACCTTCAGAGCAGAGCAACACCTCGGGCGTAGCCATGAGCCAAGTGCCGCTGCGGGCTGTACGCACAAGGGCAACGAACTGTTGCGGGTACAGGCTACAGGCCCTGAAGAAGAGCTGCAAGGCATCTTCGACGGTATCGGTATCAATGTCCGAGCAGCGTGCAAGCACGAGTTTGTCGAACGTGGAGTCGCAAAGCTTGGCATGGAAGAGCCTGAAGTCGCTGACGTAGGCTTCCTTGTCGCCATGCTCCACAGCCGTGGCAGGCTTGCCGTGAGTGGTTTGCTGCGGCACATCGCCCGAGGAAACGCGGTCGGGACGGATAAGGACAACAGGCACATCGGCAGTAGCGGCAAACGGAGCCAGCACAAATCCCGGTGCATGACCTATCTGCCCACAGCCGACAAGCTCCTCCGGCTCGCCCTCAAGCTGCTCTATCCTGACCCACTGCCGCTCTCCCGGCAGACGATACCAAGCCTCTGCCGCCATCACTTCTTTATTTTTATGATGTAGTTTGTCACCTGCACCGTCGAGATAAGCTCGCCGCTCTCGTTCTCTATGTCTATCTGCCACACGTGCAGGGTGCGTCCCTTGTGGAGCAGGCGGCCTCGTGCCGTGACCACTTCACCCTCGGAGACCACCTTCACGTGGTTTCCGCTGACATTGATGCCTGCGGCCATGCGCCCGGGACACAGCGCCATCGACCCCACTCCGGCCAAGTTCTCGGCCAAAGCCAGCGAGGCACCGCCACTGAGAAAGCCAAAGGGCTGTCGGTTATCGGGGCCGACTTCCATCCGCGCCATACAAGTATCGGGCTCGGGAGTGGAATAAAACACCATGCCGAGAGTCCTCGACAAACCCGGCTGCCGCTCTACTATCTCCCTTATGCGTTCTACATCCATTGCTATATGCTGTGAATAGTGTTATGAAAATATGTTGCAAAATTATTGAAATAAGCTTAAACGGCAAAGCCAACGGCACAAAAAACGAGCCGGACAGGAACTACTCGCGTTCCTGTCCGGCCTTGATATGTATTAGAGAGTTAGTTTACGCTTCTTTGCAAGCTTACTTCACGATGCGAAGTTCTACGCGGCGGTTGAGCTGACGACCCTCTGCGGTGTCGTTGGTAGCGATAGGCTCGCTCTTGCCGTAGCCCTTCCATGTGAGGTTGGTCTTGCTAACGCCAGCCTTGACGAGGTAATCGTAAACGGCCTTAGCGCGCTGCTCAGAGAGTTTCTGGTTGTAAGCCACCGAGCCCTTGCCGTCGGTGTGACCCGAAAGCTCAAGCTTCATGTCCGGGTTCTGCTTCATCCAGCCGGCGATGTCGTCGAGAATAGAGGCAGCCTTGGTGTTGATGTTGAACTTGTCGAAAGCAAACAGTGCGTTCGAGAGGTCCTTCATCTTCTGCTTGATTTCCTGGGGAACTTCCTTCTCTACGTAGATAGTGTCGTGGATGGTGATGTGCTTCTCCCTGATAACGGTCTGCGGACCCGGGCAAGGCTCGCAAACAGGAGCGATAACGGCAGGCTTGCCGAAGCTCAGACGCAGTATCAGACCGCCGGCCATGGTGTTGACCTTGTCAACTACACGCTGTGCTTCACCAGTTCTGCGGCCATCCGCGTTGTAATTGTAATCAACTGCGTTGATAATACTTGCGGTTGTAGCCTTCTTGTCGTTGACTTTCAGGAAGCCATAGTCGAAGTACAGACCTGTGTAGAGGCCCACGCCGTTGCCGAGAGTCCAGCGCATACCGAGCTCTGCCGATCCCATGGCGTTGATACGCTTCAAGTCGATATAGTCCTGGTTTGAAACAGACCTTTCGCCATCAAAGCCTTCGCCTTCAATGAAGTCGACTTTCTGTTTGAAGTTGTCCCAAATGCGATAGCCGAACTTACCACCGAGAGCTATATAGAAGTTATGCTTGCCTGCGGAAGTCATCCACTGCACCATCAGAGGCACCTGAGCATAGAGAGCTTTCTGCTTTTCCATGAACTGGCTGCCAAATTCAGCATAGTCTCCATATTTCTCATACGAATAAATATACTTGTCGCTCTTAACCTTTCCCTGATATAAGGCACCCTGCAAGCCGAGGCGGATGCCCCAGTGCTTGCTGAAATGGTAGGTCCAATCAAAGCCAGCACCGCCACCGAAGCCCAGCTTGTGGTCTAAGCCGTCTACTTTATACTGCAGGCTCGACAGTCCGCCGAAGCCGCTAATAGAAAACTCGTTCTTTGGAACGTAGTTGTCCTGAGCCATTGCGGGCATCGAGGCAACCATTGTCATGGCGAGCACTGCTGCGCCACGAGCGATATTCTTTATATGTTTCATTGTTGTTGTCGATTATTGAATTATTTACTTGCTTCTTTCGATGCAAACTTTTATGCTTAATTAGTCAGCTATGGGATTAGCGAATGAGTCGGAGTTCTACGCGACGGTTGAGCTGACGTCCCTCGGCAGTGTCGTTGGTAGCGATAGGCTCGCTCTTTCCGTAACCCTTCCAAGTGAGGTTGTCTGAGCTTACACCAGCCTTGACGAGGTAATCGTAGACAGCCTGAGCACGCTGCTCAGAAAGCTTCTGGTTGTAGGCAACCGAACCCTTGCCGTCGGTGTGGCCGCTGAGTTCGCACTTCATCTGCGGGTTCTTCTTCAGCCAGGTAGCAACGTCGTTGAGGATGGTCTGTGCCTTGGGGCTGATGTCGAACTTGTTGAAAGCGAAGAGGGCGCTCGAGAGGTCCTTCATCTTGTCCTTGATCTCCTGAGGAATCTCCTTCACGATGCGGATGGTGTCGCGATGGTAAACTTCCTTGATCTTCTCGATAGGCTCTACGATAGGACATTCGGGGCACGGAGCAACTACGGCCTTGCCCTTGCCGAAGCTCAGACGCAGCACCAGACCGCCGGCCATCTTGTGAACCTTGTCAACCAGACGGAAATTGGTGGTTGTGGGAGCCACTGTACGGTCCTGAGACTGAGGTATTCCTCTGAGTTCGGCACTCAGGATACTCATATCCCTTACGTCTTCCACATCGAATTCGCCCATAGTAGCAGATACTCCCTTAGCCTTGGGAGCCGTGTTCAGGAAGCCATAGTCAAAGTAGAGACCTGTGTAAAGGCCAGTTCCGTTGCCCAGAGTCCAGCGCATACCAACCTCAGCTGAACCCATAACGTCGAAACGCTTCAGGCCGATGGTGCCGCGATAAGACTCATGTATTTCTCTTTCAGGATCATAAGCCGCACGTGTCGGAGCATTGTAAACCGGATGGTATGTTGCCTTTGCGTCAGCAATCTGCTTGTAGTTGTCCCACAGGCGCATACCTAACTTTCCACCGAGAGCTACATAGAAGTGGTTCTTTCCGGCGGGAGTCATCCACTGAACCATCAGAGGAACCTGAGCGTAGACAGCGCGCTGCTTCTCCTGAAGCTTGCCATCAATATCAATCAGAGTTTGGTCGGGCATATAAATTCCGTTCAGAGTGAAGTCTTTCTTGGCTTTGGCATTGTAGAGAGCTGCCTGAACGCCGAGGCGCAAGCCCCAGTGCTTGCTGAAGTGGTAGGTCCAGTCGAGTCCGACACCGCCGCCGAGGCCCATCTTGCGGTCAACGCCGTCAATGTAGGGGTTCTGTGGAATGTTCACCTTGTAGTTAAGGGTCGACAGTCCACCGAAGCCGCTGATCGAAAATTCATGCTTCGGTACATAGTTCTCGGTCTGAGCACTAACCGAAACAGCCATAGCAATAGCCGACAGCACTGCTGCGCCACGCTTGAAATTCATGAAATGTTTCATACTTCAATGATTTTAGAGTTGTTATATGAATAAAAGTTTTTTAGTGTAAGTTACTATTACTCAGGCTTCGCAGCCCGACAGATAGTTCATCGCAGGGTGTTTTACGAGTGTTAGCGCAACTCTTAACAAGTGCAAATATAGTCATAAAAAGATTAAAAACAAATATTTTGTCAGTTTTTTCGCGCTCAGCTCAACACAGCATCAGGCAAACGGCAAGCCCCCCAACCCACTTCCTAAGGTAGGGGGAGCCGAAAGGCAAAGTAATTTGAGTCATATTACAAGCCCACCCCCGCCCCTCCCCAAGGGAGGGGGGCCGAAAGGCAAAGTAATATGGGCCATATTACTGACCAATATGGGCCATATTACCGACCAATATGGGCCATATTACCGACCC
>ODAJ012122725.1_pt1 | contig 18676 bp, 16 predicted proteins | sample 1539241 | NCBI WGS metagenome assembly ODAJ01 (sample SAMN02144231, study PRJEB22623) | gut metagenome | biome: sheep rumen | host: Ovis aries | place: New Zealand | reverse complement strand
AAACCGCTACGCTTGTTTCGGGATTGTATCACGGTCGTCAAATGCTAGTAAGCAAGCTTACTGCATTTTCCTCGTCGTGTAAACAAAAAACGGACCTGATTTACAGGTCCGTTTCCTATCTTACTTTTATTCTGTCCATTCTGACTTAATTAATGACTTATCAATTTTTGAAGTTATAGATTCACTACATCCTTCAAATGCATCCTCACCAATTCCCTCAAGCGAACTTGGGAAATTGATTTTACTCAAACTCTTACAGTCCTTAAACTGTCCAAATCCAATGTACTTTGTTCCATCTGCCAAAACAACACTTTCAAGTTTTTTACAACATGCAAAACTAATAGGCTGCTTATTTGTCTGCGCTGTTTCAAAAACAACAGATTTTAAACTCTTCATGTTCTGACATGATCCACCTTCATCACATCCATCAACCACATCACATTTTACAACAAGTTCCTCAATGAATTCATTATCAGCAAATGCATCATCATAAATTACAGATACACTTTCAGGAATTTCAAACTTCTTATTCTTATCACATTTAACCGGATAAAGTAAAAGTGTTTTCATGTCCTTAGAAAAAAGTGCTTCATTATCTACAACATAATTTTCACTTCCTTCTTCAACAGTAATCTTTTTAAGATTTTCACATCCACCAAATGCACCATAATAAATTCCATTCATTCCTTTTGGAATTACAACTTCCTCAATGCCAGGACACTTACTAAAAGCTCCACCTTCTATTAAATCAATACTTTGGCCAAATACAACTTCTTTTAAATTCTTTAAATTTTTAAAGCTGTATGCATAAATCTCTTTAATTGAATCTGGGAGAATAATTTTTTCAATTTTATCATTATCCACAAATGCTCCATTAATTTTCTCAATTCCATCTGGAACCTCAACGACTGATTCATCACCCTTATATTCAATAAGGTCAGTTCCATCTTCACCCACAACAAAATTCTTATCATCTATAGGCTTTTTAGCTTTAGTTGTTTCCTCAATTGTAGTTGTTTCTGCATTAGCTGTAGTTGTTTCAACAACTGTAGTTGACTCTTTCTTTGTAGTTTCTTCTTTTTTTGTCGAGCCACATCCTGATATTGCTAACGCAACAACGGCGCTCACCATTATAACATTTATCTTTCTTTTCATTAAAATCCCTCCAGCATATTGTTAATTAAAGCTTTTATTTTGCCTTTCTAACATATACACAATTCATCTTATAAAAAAGTCACAACTATATAAAAGACTTGATTTTTTTCAAAACCAAGTCTTTGTATTATACTCTTTCTTTTTTTATTTTTATAGTGGAAATTGTGCCCTTATTATATTCACTATCAATATACAGACCACAGTCATCACCATAATATCTTCTAATTCTGAAGTTAACATTGGCAAGACCAAAACTTCCCTTGTCGTGTTTATTTATATCGCCATTAATATTCTCCCTTACTTTTTCAAGGGTTTCTTCTTTCATTCCAATACCATCATCTTCAACAACAAAGATTAAATATTCACCTTCCACATTACCACTAACACTAATTATGCTCTTACCACGTTTACATTTAACTCCGTGATACAATGCATTTTCTACAAGTGGCTGTAATAAAAGTTTTGGTATGTTATATTCCAAAATACTTTCATCAAATTCAATCTCATAATCCATAATGTCCTGGTATCTAAACTGCTGAATTTTAAGATAACTCTCTATGTGATTTTTTTCTTCGCGAACTGTTATAAATTCACGACCCTTACTAAGAGTTGATCTAAAGAATTCAGAAAGTGAAGTTACCATTGAAACAACTTCTTCATTTCTATTATCTTCAGCAAGCCACACGATTGTATCAAGTGTGTTATACAAAAAGTGTGGATTAATCTGCGCCTGTAAAAGTTTTGTTTCAAGTAATGATAAATCCTTTTGCTTTTCTGTAATGTCCTCAACTAGTTCACCAATCTCTGCTGCCATCTCATTAAAACTTTCAGAAAGAATTGCAATTTCATCGGTACTACTAACCTTTGTCTTAACATTGAAATTACCTTTCGAAAGTTCCTTACTCATATCACAAAGTCTTCTAATAGGCTCTGTTACAGCACGAAGCGCACGATAAATATTTATAAGTGAAATCATAACAGCCATAAGGAATATTACCAAAACCGAAATATAAACAACTCTATTTCTATTATGCTGTTCAATACGAATATCACTTAAATATTCTGTTTCATTTTGAATATACTCTTTTATTCCTTCTTCAAACATAGCAGTAAGCATGTAAACATTATCGTCAAGATACTTCATATTCTCTTCATAAGTACCTCTTCCATTTATGTCTAGTTCAAGATTCTCTATGTTCTGCTGCAAAGAATTTAGAGTGTTATTTAATCTTTTAACCTGGTTTTTATTAATATCAACAGTTGCAATATCAGATAATTCCGATAAAGTCTTTTTCATCTTTTGTATGTACTTGTATGGATTAACAGTTTTAATACCATTAACTGTTATCTCACCATTGCCAAGAGTTTCAAAATCACTCTTACCAACAACAACCAAGTACAAACTATAATTCATTCTCTCTTCAAAATCAAGAACGCTGTTTGCGTAAGTTACACTCTTAGTTGTTTTAGAATATTGTCTTGATGAATAAGACAAAGAACCCAGAGCAAATACGAGTGCAATACACATTGGAACAAATGCCGAAAGTGCAATTGCAAGCAGCCTCTTATTTAAAGGTTTGCCTTTTTTATTCTTCATCAACATTCCTCATTTTTATTCTATAATCTCTAGGAGTATAACCCCTCTCCTTCTTATAAACGTAACTAAAATAATGGGGATCATTATAGCCAATTTCAAGAGAAATCGCAGTAACTGTCATGTCTGTATTCGCAAGTAATTCTTCACCTTTTTTAAGTCTGAACTTAAGAAGATAATCAGTGAAAGTTTCTCCAGTCTCCTGCAAAAACAATCTACTTAAATATGATTTATTTACAGCAAGTTTATCTGCAATGTATCCAAGCGAAAAATCTCTGTTTACATATTCTTCTTCAATTACATGCTTAACTCTATTAATAAGTTTTGAAAACTTCTTAGTATTAACAATTTCTCTATAGTTAATTGTTTCTGTAATAATGTCCTTTATAAATGCGTATACATCATCTCGATTATTAACAGAAGTCATACGATTTTTAAATTCACTTATTACCTTTACTTCTTCAGTGTTTTCATTATTAGAATCGATTTCTGCCTTTGACATACAAACTACATAAACATCCATAATAATGTACTGTCTCATAATCACAGAATTAATGTAATCACCATCTAGCTTTCTCATAAGTCCATCAACATATTCAGAAACTTCATCAACACCACCAAGTGATATAAATTTCTCCAAACTTCTTCTAATGGATTCGATTTCAACGAAACTATTTTCCTTGATACCATCCGTGCTTAATTGCTCTTCATATTTTTCAATAAATAAAACATCACTTTTTTCACTATCAAACCTTCTTGAAAAAGCTCTTTCAGCACTAACATATGCATCCTTTAAATTATGAACCCTCATAACTGTTTTACCAACACCTACAAAGTATCTAAGAGTATCAAAATCCTTACATACTTCCTTTATACTTGAAACAGTCTCATCGCATATTTTAGATATGCCTTCCTCACTCATGTCACAGACTATAAAAACTAATCCTTCTACATCTTTTTGAAATGTATATACACTACTATTTCCAACATATTTCTTCTCGCATAAATCAAGGACCTCATTTACCTTAACTATGCCTTCTTCATTATCTCCCTTTGGAAAAGCATTAAATATAATTACATTATAATAACTTCTAGAAAAATCCATATCAAAGCTTTCAGCCTCTTCTAAAAGTTTGGTCATGGACATATCACTTGAAAGTATACGATTTAAAAACTTAAGCTTATTACGCTCATTGTTTTCCTTCATGTCCATGTTATAACGTAAAAGTAATTCCTTATCCTCACTTTCTCTTAAAATCGTATCTTTGATTTTAGTCAAAGTTTCAAGTAATTTATCAGAAGAGATTGGCTTTAGCAAGTATTCAGTAACACCTATATCTATCGCTTCTTTTGCATACTCAAATTCATCATATCCTGTTAAAAGCACAATCTTAATATCTGGCATTTCCTTTTTTACAAGTTTACTTAGTTCAAGTCCATTAACAAATGGCATCTTAATATCAGTAATTAAAATATCTGGAGTTGTCTCCATAATCTTTGGATAAGCAAGCTCACCATCACCAGCTTCCCCAACAAATTCAAAACCATTTGCTGACCAATCTATTCTACTTTTAATACCACTTCTAATAACAACCTCATCTTCAACAAGAAATACTTTTATTTTTCTTACATCTTCCATATCAATACACTCTTTCACTAATGTAATCATCAGTAACCGTAAGCAAATCATACTTCGTTCCGTCAACCGTAATCTCATTCAAAATCGAATCATGAACAAATACCTGTTCCTTAACGTAGTACTCTTTCTTCGGTGTTTTACCTTCTTCTAACATCTTAATGACATTATCAACTTCTGGTCCCTGAAGAGGATTACACTCTACATCAAACAAAATCTCACCTGAAAGCGTCCTTTTAAGTCCGCCCTTCGTAGCATCAAAAGAAACAATATTAATACCACCATTAACACCAACTGATAATCCAGCTTCCTTAATAGCCTCTATCGCACCAAATGCTTCATTATCATTTTCGCAATACACAAAATCAATATCCTTCGTCTTTTGCAATATATTCTTCATAACTTCCTTTGACTTTGCCTGTGTGTAATCACCAGGTTCCTGCGCTACTAAATTCCATCCATACTTACTACATGCTTCATTAAGTGCATTACTTCTTCCAATCTGGGATGTTGAACCAAGTGTACCCTGAATGTTTACAATGTTAACATCCTTCATCCCTTTTTGAGTAATATACTGATTAAGACATTCACATGCTTTTTTACCCTGAAGATAAAAGTCAGATCCAATCCATGTAGTATACAAATTATTATCAGATACACTTACCTTTCTATCAATTACAATAACCGGAATTTTCGCTCTACTTGCCTCTTCCAAAACAGTCTCAAATCCTTCTTCAATAACCGGCGCAACTACTATGTAATCAACATCCTGCTGTATAAATTCACGCATTGACTTAATCTGATTCTCCTGCATCTGTCTTGCATCTTCAAATAAAAGATCATATCCCTTACTTTCAGCAAATGTCTTCTTTATGGAAATAGAATTTGCTGTTCTCCAGTCAGATTCCGCTCCAACCTGGGCAAATCCAACGGAAATCAGATTCTTTTTTTTCTCGACTTTTTTCTTTGGGTGTGTATCCATAAAAAAATAGCATAGAACACAAGTACAAAAAGCCGCCATTAAAACCACCATAAAGGTAATTAACTTTTTCATTATATTCTCCCATATTAAAACAATGGCGAGGGACGTTCTGTCCCGTCGCCATTTATTTATATTGTCGGTATTCTAATCACTGTCCATAATAAGCATTCTCTCCGTGCTTTCTATAGAAATGCTTATCTCTTAAATAATCTGGTGCCTTGTCAGCATCCTTATTTATCATTTCAGTAAATGTTGCCATCTTTGCAACTTCTTCTAAAACTACTGCGTTATGTACTGCTTCATCAGCATCCTTACCCCAAGTAAACACACCATGATTTTTAACTAATATACCTGGTGTATAAACTGGATTTACATTACGCTCTTCTAATGTCTCTATAATAACAAGACCTGTATTTCTCTCATACTCACCTTCAATTTCTTCCTTTGTAAGACTTCTTGCACATGGAATATCTCCAAAGAAATAATCTGCATGAGTTGTACCATAAAGAGGAATGTCTCTTCCTGCCTGAGCCCATGATGTAGCAGATGTTGAATGTGTATGAACAACGCCACCTAAATCCGGATACTTCTTATAAAGTTCAAGATGTGTTGGTGTATCTGATGATGGATTAAGTGTCCCTTCTACTCTATTTCCATCAAGATCAAGTACTACCATGTCTGATGCTTTCATGCCATCATATGAAACTCCACTTGGTTTAATAACAACTAAACCTTTCTCTCTGTCAATACCACTAACATTGCCCCATGTATATGTAATTAAGCCTCTCTTTGGTAATTCAAGATTAGCCTGCAAAACTTTTTCCTTTAATTCTTCTAACATTTTCTTTCCTTCCTTTTGCCCGTATTATAATGTATCAACAGCGCATTTTTCTACTGCAATACCTGCTTTGTAATCCTTCATAAAGTCATTAAAGCCCTTAACGTCTGCTGCGTCCGGTTCAACTGTTTCGCCATCGCCTTCGCTAAAGATTTCTCCATATAAGAACTCATCAAGGCTTCCGTTAAACTTACCTTCTTCCTTAAGTGATGAATAAGCTGCAAGTAAAGCCATACCCCAAGGGCCACCTTCACCAGCTGTTTTAAGTGTTGTTACTGCTGAATTCATGGCTGCAGCCATTATTCTATTACCAACACCTGGTGTCTTAAAGAATCCCCCGTGTCCAATCATCTTATCAATTGTAACGCCTTCGTCTATTGTTAAAATATCAAGACCAATCTTAAGTGAAGCAACAGCTGAATAAAGATTAGCTCTCATAAAGTTTTCAAAACTAAAGTTAGCATTTTCCTTTCTAACAACCATTGGTCTACCACTAAGAAGCCCTGTAATCTGCTCACCTGAAAAGTAGTTATAACTAATTACACCACTGCAATCCTTATCAGCATCAAGAGCTGACTTAAACATAGTAGTATAAACTTCATTCATGTCAACATCCTTACCTGCTGCCTTTAAAAATCCAGCAAATATATTTGCCCATGCATTAATATCTGAAGTACAGTTATTACAATGAACCATTGCAACATCATCACCACATGGTGTAGTTACAATATCAATTTCTCTATGAAGTTCCTTAACAGGATTTTCAAGTACAACCATAGCAAATACTGATGTACCAGCAGAAACATTACCAGTTCTTACCTTCACACTACCAGTAGCTGTCATACCTGTTCCTGCATCACCTTCTGGTGGAGCAAGAAGTGAACCAGCTTCTAAGTTACCAGTTACATCTAAGAATGCTGCACCACTTTCTGTAAGTGTACCAGCATTATCACCAGCGAGTAATACTTCTGGTAAAATATCCTTAATATCCCAATTAAAGCCTTCAGAACTAATCATGTTTCTGAACTTAGAAAGCATATCCTCATTATAGTTCTTTGTTTTACTATCAATAGGGAACATACCTGATGCATCGCCTACACCAAGCACCTTCTTACCTGTAAGTTTATAATGAATATATCCAGCAAGAGTTGTAAAGTATGCAATATCTTTAACATGAGCCTCCTTATTAAGAATAGCCTGATAAAGATGTGAAATACTCCATCTTTCTGGAATGTTAAATCCAAATTCATCTGTCAATTTACCAGCTGCTTCGCCAGTAATTGTATTTCTCCATGTTCTAAATGGAACAAGCAAATTATCGTCCTTATCAAATGCAAGATAACCATGCATCATTGCACTAATACCAAGACTCTTAATCTTCTTTAATGTAACACCATATTTTTCATTAACATCTTTTACAAGGTTACCGTAACTCTCTCTTAATCCCTTGTGAATTAGTTCGATGTCATATGTCCAAATACCGTCAACTAAACTGTTCTCCCATGTAAAATCACCTGATGCTAAGATATTACCCTTATCATCAATCATTACACTTTTGATTCTTGTAGAACCAAATTCAATGCCGACCACCGCCTGGCCGTTTTCAATTATTTCTTTGTTTGTCATTTCTTTTTATCCTTTCGTCCTTAATTTGCCTCTGTATTCTAATAATACAATATTCATAATTCATTAACAAGTTTTATTATGATATTTCTTTACAAAAACAAAAAGACTGTCCATACTGAACAGTCTCTCTGGGTGAAAAAGCAATCTCTTCTTCTCTCTTACTTAAATTCTCTTACTTTTTTAAACAAATTATACATTTTAATGGTTTCGATAAACAAACTTCCCTAAATATTTGATTGCTTTTCAATTTCTTTCTCTTCTCTTTTCTCTATATTTTGAGTATAAAACTTGTACACTATTTTTTGCAACTTGTTTTTTTCGCATTATTTAAAGTAATTTCTTAGCAAATACACCTATCTACACGTATCTCCTTCTATTAATACAGGATCAATTAAAATCTGTTTTTCACACTCATTTCCTTTAATCATATTCATAAGCATCTCAGCTGCCATAGCTCCAAGTTCTTCCTGTGGGTGTGCTATGGTTGTAAGTTGAAGACCTACATTATTACCTCTTTGGGCGTTATCAAATCCAGTAACCGAAACATCTCTAGGAACTTTAATTCCACACTCACTAAGAGCTCGAATAACCATCATAGCAGTCTGATCGTTATAGCACACTATGCCATCAAATTCTTTTCCATCATTAATCATTTGCTTAATACCGTTATATGGATGTGATTTTCTATCTTCTGTATAAAACCATATGATATTATCAGGATCATACATTACACCAGCTTCATTAAGTGCACGAACAAATCCCTTATGTCTTTTCTGTCCCTGAGCATCATCACTTTTAAATACGCCAATTATGTTTCTATGGCCTTTTTCAAGCATGTACTTTGTAACCATATAACCACCTTTTTCATCATCAATGAGTACATGTGGCTTATCCTTCATCTGTACATACTTACCCTGTATAAATACATACGGAATTCCAAATTCGTCTAACTTTTTAAAATAACTTGTATGATTACAATATATATGACTCTTACTTGGCTCTATAATCAAACCCTCTATATCCTTAGTAAGTAATTCTTCAAGACTCTTCGTCTCACCGGTACGTGAATTATTAGTACTTTTGAGCATAATTGAATAACCATATTTTTCCATGACTTCATCAATACCCTTTATGATGTGTGGAAAAATATAGTCCGATAGGTAAGTTGTAACAACAGCTACATTCTTAGAACTCTTAGTATGTGCAAGCATCTCTGAACAGAACGTACCTCTACCATGTTCAGCATACGCATAACCAGCACTTTCAAGATTAGCAATAGCTTTTCTAACTGTTTGCCTACTTACATTATATTTTTTTGCAAGTTCATTCTCAGATGGAAGTTTATCCCCAGGTTTAATATCTTCAGTAAAAATCTTCTTCTTCATATCTTCGAATATCATAACATGTTTTAGTCTCTTGCTTTTATCTTCCATAAGCCCTCCAACTACACGCAAATATTCTTCTTACTAATCAATAATCATTATTTATCTACATACAAATGCCTAACACGACCACACTTGTATTATTTCTTCATTACTTGTACTTATAATTTTATCACATATCCATAGTTATTCTATACATTTACAAAAAAATGCTATAAAAAAATACAAGTATACGTTGAAATTAACGAACTTGTATTCTATATATCTCTTCTATTATCAAACTATTAATTTTACAATTTTTTTATCCCTTAATCAGCATATACATTTTCATCTTGAAATATGAAAACTCATACTATATAATAGTCCATGCAAATACACATCGGAGGAAACTACTATGTTTAGAATGTGGGGAAAGCTTTTTAAAGACAGCCATATGCTTAAAGACATTGTCATAGAAGATGATAGTGATTTAAATAGAACTAAAAAAGTATATAATTCACTCGCAAAAATATGCGAGGACTTTGATTTAGCAAGCCCAATTTGGCTTGATTCAAACATTTCAGACTTTAAACGCGTTGCTAAAACCCGCTTTAGAGCTGATTCATTCGTAGAATCCATAGAATTTGATTATCTAGAAATACAAGTAATAGAGGAAGACGATTATTATATATAAAACTATTAAAGACCTGCATATGCAGGTCTTTATATTATATTTATCATTTCATATTATTTATTCTTATTTTTCAGTTTCTTATTATCACTTGATTTTTTAATAGAACTCTTCTTTTTTAATATTTTATCCTGTCTAGTTTTCTTTCCCTTCTTCTTAACTGAATACCCAAAAGTCCCCAACTTCTCACCAAGTGTAAAATATTCCCCATGGGAATATGTAATAAGATTAGTCTTATCAAGGTTAAACTTGTTATTATCATCCATGTACTTATCATCAACGGTTACGCCAATAACCTCACCTATAAACATATCATGACTTCCAAGTTCTAATACCTTAACCACTTTACAATATATATTAACAGGACTTTCTTCTATTGCAGGTGTATCCATATATTCACTTACATACTGATTAAGCTTCATTTCATTAAACTTGTCTATGTCTCTGCCTGATTTTACTCCGCAGTAATCACATGCTCTTGCAAGCTTTTTAGATACAAGATTTATAACAAACTCCTTGCTCTCGCTTATAAGCTTATGAGAATATCTTGATTTCCTTACAGATATTGATACCATGGCAGGATCTGAACATACTGTTCCAGCCCACGCTATTGTAATAATATTTGCTTTTTTATCCTCCCCCATACAGCTAACCATAACCGATGGAACAGGATATAACATATTCCCTGCTCTCCAAGATAACTTACTCATTTTTATGCTCCTCAAAATATATTGTATAAACTTCATCCTTAACGTCATAGAATGGGATAAACTTAAAGTTCTTCATCTGATGCTTTGTTCTATAATTATTCTGAAGCCAAATAAATGTATCATATGTATGTTCAGAAACAGAATATAAGAAACTATCAGGTTTTTCAAAATCACCATTAATTACATCACAATCACTAGTTAATCCCGCAAGAACAATAGGTCCATCAACAAATGCAGCCTGTTCTGGCATATCTGGTAGTCTTTCTGCCTTTACCTTAGATGGTAAGAATAAATCAATAACATCACCACTCTTACATCCACTTATATTAATATAACCATCTTCAATAGAAACCTTTACTCTGTCATTAGAATCTGCCTTATAATCAACAACCTCATCATTAACCTTAACCTGCACATCTCCATCAAGCCAAATAGGTGCTCTAAATAAAAAACTTATCTCATTAACATCTTCATCGGAACTTATTTCAAATTTATATTTCCATCTTGATTTTTCATATCCACCGTGTTCATCAAAAAGTGTCTGTGCATCGTAACTCTTCATATTAAGAAACTGTACTAATTTGATGCTCTTTCCATCTACCTTTCCATCAAGAATTGATGGAATATACTGATTAATGTATATCTTCTTTTTATCATCATCCACTGAATATATAAGTTCTGGATATTTAACCTGCGCTTGAATCATAGTCCCCTGACAACACCAGAAATCATTTCTCTTTGATGCCCATGTCTTTTTTGAACCTGTTGTAAGTGGTAAAAAGTATGCAGGCATTCCAGTATCTTCATTCTGTTGAACTAAAAATCCATTATATAGACATCTTTCTATGTAATCAGAATACTTTGAATCTCCTGTCCACTTAAATAAATACTCAGCCACACGCACCATATTATAAACTGTACAAAATTCCTGTCCTCTGTCACCTCTATACTCTCCAAGCTTTTTAGGTGGAATCCAAAATTCACCAGCATTTGCTCCAGTTGTGGCATACATTCCACGGTCTGTTACAGCACTCTTCCAGAAAGAAAGTACTATATTCTTCCATCCTTCATCTTCTGTAACTTCATACATTTTAGCAGCACCTTGTAAAATCGGAATACTTGCATTTGTATGATCATCTGTAAGTGCATCCTTACCAGCCTTTATAAGTTTAAATATCCCCTGACCCTTATATGTATCAGCAAGGGTTTTATACTTTTCATCACCTGTTAAAACATAAGCGTCTGCCCAAAGTTCAAGCATTCCTGCCTGTTCTCCTTTAAATATTGCATCGGGCTTTCTCTTTTTCATGTCTGTGGTCCAATCAATAAACCAATCTGCCATACCTGATAAAATAAGGAGTGCTTCCTCATTGCCAGTATATTTATATGTATCTAAAAGTCCCATCAATAACTTATGAATAGTATACTGTGGAGACCATATATATCTATCTGTTGTAAGTACCTCAAAGTACTTTTCTGGAATTGAACCAGCCCACTTTCCACCATTTAACTCCTGACATTTTCTAAGTTCAGATATGATAAAACGTACTTTAGAAGCTAATTCCTCGTCACCTGTATTTGCTACAACCATAGCTGCTGCTGACAAATAATGTCCTAAAAAATGTCCTCTAAGCTGACAGGTTGGTGCTTCCCATCCCCAATGTAAGCCTGCGCTAGCTGGATCTTCCATCATCATAAGTCCAGGAATAATTATCCCTGCTTCAAAATAATAATTTTGAAGTAATGCTGTATTATCAAGTTCTTTTAAATACTTAATATTTACATCCATTCGCTTTTTAAACAATCCTTCGGTTACTTTCACTTCACCTAATCCATAATTTCTTACCATTCTCTTTTCTTTCCTTTCAAATATAAATATATAAAACCCTCGACAAACCTTATTTTATCATAATAAAAATCTATTTTCTATACTAGAAAAGAGGGAGATTAACCCTCCCTCTTTTAAAAATAATTTATCTTATATTATTATTTTGTACAATACTGACTTACTACATCCCAGCTATACGATTTAGCTTTTACTTTACCAAATTTTCCAACAGCTACAACTTTAAAATAATAATTTACATTATGAGATATCTTTCTCTTTTTAAACTTTGAAATTATAGCAGATCTCTTTTTTGTTGTTTTAACCATCTTATATCCAGCATCGTTACCCTTTGCCATATATATTACATACTTCTTAGCGCCTTTTACTTTCTTCCAATATAATTTAAATTTTGCTTTCTTTGATGAAGATCCAACCACTTTCAAGTCAGAGAATGAAATATCTCTACATACATATGAATATGGTGACCAATCAGCTAGAACTTTTGTATCTCCAAATTTAACATAAGCTCTTACTCTTACACGATAAAAAATAGATTTTGATCCTTTTATATTGTAAGTAGTATACTCATCTGTATCAGCTATTTTTTTCTTTTTGCCATTATATAATGAATATTCGACTTCATATCCTCCAGCGCGCTCAACTTCATCCCATTTTATCTTAACTGCATCTGAATATGTATCGCTAACTTTTGCTTTTGAAGCCTGGCCTGGTAATGGTATAACACTATAAATGGTAACAACTCTGCTTGGTGCATTATCACGCGCAACATATGATGTAGTCGCTGCTTTTCTAATTGGATATATTTTAACATCTACTTCATCATTTAAATCAATAGTTGCACTAGTTCCACTAACTTCCATTTTCTTTGTTTTATCAACAAATAATTCATAACCTGTAGCACCACTCATAGCTGGCCACTTAATTGTTGCAGTAGTTTTAGTACATGTAACCTGTTCACCAGCGTCACCCTCTTTGCAAATAGGAACAGTTACAACTTCCATTGGTGAAGAATAAGTACTTGTTCCAGTTGCTCTCCATCTTACATAATAACTTTTTCCACTATCTAAATTAGGAATGTATTGTGTTCCTCCATAATTTCTTTCAGATGTTATACACTGACTAAAAGATTTATCTTCCGAAATCTGATAGTCCACATAATCATAAAGACCAAAATTCACTGTAACATTATCATTCGATGCACCAGTCTGCTCTGCGCCATACGCTATGCAGCCTAAGCTAATAGTTGAAACAGCAGCTGCAATAAACAACCCTAATTTTTTTGTTAATTTCATAAAATTATTCCTCCAATTAATTTAATACTAGCAAACAAAACATATAACAACACCCTATCAAATATATGTATCGTTAACTCCACATGTTATTATATACATAAACCATTATTTTGACAAGATACTTGCACTAAAAAAAGCCTGACCCACAATGTGAATCAGGCTTATAATAATCTAATTATTTATTTAATAACTGAGCTCTAAGTTCTTCAAAACCTGGCTTACCAAGTAATGCAAACATATTCTTCTTATAGCTTTCTACACCTGGCTGGTTAAATGGATTAACACCTAATGTGTAACCACTAACACCACATGCGAATTCATAGAAATAGAAGAGTTGTCCAAGATAGAATTCATTCTGCTCTGGAACATTAACTAAAAGGTTAGGGACATCACCATCAACATGAGCTAAAACTGTACCGTTCATAGCACACTTATTAACGAAATCCATGTCCTTACCAGCAAGATAGTTAAGTCCGTCAAGATCAACTTCTTCTTCCCCAATTACAACTGTATGCTTTGACTTTTCAACATTAACAACTGTCTCAAACATAAGTCTTGTACCATCCTGGATAAACTGACCCATAGAATGAAGATCTGTTGTAAGGTCAACAGCTGCTGGGAAGATACCCTTGCCATCTTTTCCTTCACTTTCACCATAAAGCTGTTTCCACCATTCACCAAAGTAATGAAGACTTGGTTCATAGTTAGCTGTAATTTCAACTGATTTACCCTTACCTAAAAGGATATTTCTTACTGCTGCATAGAGCAATGCATCATTCTCAGCAAATGCATTATTAAGAGCTAACTCTCTACCACTTGCAGCACCTTCCATAAGTTTATCAATATCAGCACCACTTACTGCGATTGGAAGTAAACCAACTGCTGTAAGAACTGAAAATCTTCCTCCTACATCATCAGGAACTACGAAACTTTCATAACCCTTTTCATTTGAAAGGTTCTTAAGAGCTCCCTTAGCCTTATCTGTTGTAGCATAAATTCTCTTAGCTGCTTCTGCTTCACCATATTTATCTTCAAGCATCTTCTTGAATATTCTAAATGCAATTGCAGGTTCTGTAGTTGTACCTGACTTAGAAATGATGTTTACTGAGAAATCCTTTCCCTTTAATACATCAATTAAATCCTGAAGATATGTACTACTAATGCTGTTACCTACATAGTAAATCTCTGGAGTCTTTCTATCTTCCTTTGAAATGTTGTTATAAAAACTATGTCTAAGGAAATCAATTGCAGCTCTTGCACCGAGGTATGAACCACCGATACCAATTACTAATAATACATCTGAATCGCTCTGAATCTTCTTAGCTGCTGCCTTAATTCTAGCAAATTCTTCCTTATCATAATCTACTGGTAAATCAATCCAACCAAGGAAATCGTTACCTTCGCCTGTTTTATTAACAAGTGTGTCTTTCGCTGCTAATACTTTAGCTTCCATAGCCTTTAATTCATCATCACTAAAGAAACTTTTTGCTTTTGAATAATCAAATGATACTTTACTCATCATATCCTCCTACTCTTCTCTAAAGATAATATAATTATCCCCTTCTCTCAGTCCGTTTTTTATTATATAACTTTTATATTGTAAATTGCAAGTACTTTTATGTCTGTCCACGTTTCCTATAAGCACTTTTATTTACAATTAATAAATATCTGAAATCTTATCAATCATTGCGTTTATAAGTTTAATTGAATTATCGGCAGCTTTCGCTTCAAATACAGGATAATCCATATGAGAGCTTCCATCTGCCTTATCTGAAATCGCTCTAATAACAACAAATGGTACCGAATTAAGTACACAAACCTGAGCAATTGCTCCACCTTCCATTTCACAACATGTAGCATTAAACTCTTCTACAATCTGTGTCTTCTTCTCATCGCTATTAATAAACTCATCCCCACTAGCAATTCTTCCTTCAAAGACCTTAACATCCGTAAGTTCTTTTCTAGCACTGTCTATAGCTATTTCAACCAACTCTCTTTCAGCCTTAAAAGAAAGACTATCAGTTTCTGGAATCTTACCCTTAGGATATCCTAATGCTGTAATATCCATGTCATGCTGAATCACATCACCTGAAATTACAATATCTGAAATATCTATTCTATTATCAAGAGAACCAGCAACACCAGTGTTAATTATGGCATCCACCTTAAATTTATCAATCATAGCCTGTGTAGCACATGCAGCATTAACTTTACCAACTCCACATTTAACAATTACAACTTCGCTATTTTCAAGTATTCCCTTTGTAAAATCTCTTCCTGCAATATGATATGATTCAATCATGCCATCAAGTTCATTTATAATTCCATCAACTTCTATATCCATTGCTCCAATGATTCCAATCATTATTAGCCCTCCGTTATTCATATATACTTTTTATCTCATACAATAATTTATTATATCATACTTTTTAAATAATAATTATATTTTCTAAACCATCTACAGAAATTGATATTTGTTATAACTATATCCTTATGATATAATATCTGATAATAAATAAGTATTTCATACTCATTGAAAGGAGTTAATTATAATGATTTATCAGACAAAAGGAACTTGTTCTAGAGCAATTAAATTTGATGTTGAAGATGGCATCGTTAAAAACGTTCAATTTGATGGCGGATGTAACGGAAACACTCAAGGTGTTGCCATTCTTGTAGAAGGCATGCCAATAGATGAAGTTATAAAAAGACTTAAAGGCATTAACTGTAACGGTCGTGGAACATCTTGTCCAGACCAGTTAGCAATAGCACTTACGCAGTATAAAGAAAATAATAACTAATAAAAAACAAACCATGGATTTATTTTTCCATGGTTTGTTTTTTATAACAAGAATTCTATATAACTACTTTCATTGTCATTGTTTTTCCATCAGGACACAGGGCTTCAATCGTACCCCCGTGAGTTTCAGCAACTGCTTTTGCAATTGCAAGTCCTATTCCATTACCACCTGTTTTTATATTTCTTGAATCATCTGGGCGATAAAATCTATCAAAGAGTCTTTTTACATCAGGTACTTTTTCCAACTGACATGTATTAAAGACTTCTATTACAACTTTCTTTCGCTTTTTATATATGCTAAGTTTTATTTCACCATTATCATCTGAATATCTAATAGCATTATCAATTAAAACAGATAACATTTGCTGAATTGATGCTTTTTCACCAACCATCGAAACATCTTCAGCTATATCCAATGTAAGCTTCTTATTTTTACCCTTTGCCTGCTGCTCATAGATTCCAATAATTTCCCAAGCTGCACTACTTAATGAAAATTTCTCCTTATTAGGTAGTGGAAGTTCTTCATCTAATTTTGACAAGGTAACAAGTTCACTTACAAGTTTAGACATTCTATTTGTCTGATTCTTAATATTTTCCGTCCACTCATCCTCTCCGTGTACCATAGTAATTACGTCAAGACTTGTGGATATAGAAGTAAGTGGTGTTTTTAATTCATGACTTGCATCCGTAATAAATCGCTTCTGCATATTTATGTTCTTTTCAATAGGTATCACTACACTTTTTGAAAAAATCATTATCAATATAAATACCAATGTAAGACTGCCCATTGCTACAACAAGACTTAAGTTTCTAAGTGATTTCATATACTGCTGTTCTCTTGATACATTCAAAAAAACAATAATGGTAGAATCATCCACTTTTTGCATACGATATCGATATTCATCAATATATCCGCTATCACTATCATTTTTATATACTTTAAGAGCATACTCTCGAGCATCAGTTTCGCTTATTGAAGCAACAGAATCTGTAGATGAAGACTCTATATTACCTTCTTTGTCAAAACAAACTGTAAAAAATCTATTCATATAGTTAGATTCCACATCTGGAAATTCAACCAAAGAATCTCTTAGCGGTTTGTTCGTATCTAAGTTTCCACTATCAGATGACCTTAAATCTCGTTTTTCCGTTGCCATAATAAATGAAATTGTATCATCTACCCTGCTGGTTACATTATAATAATTTACAACATTAACCAGGCATGCAACCAAGACAATTATCGCAAGGAAAGCCGCCATGGCTGCAATTGTAAGACGCCATCGCATTTTCTTTATCATTCGCTAATACCCTCCAATGAATATCCTGCTCCACGCTTTGTAACAATTTCGACATTTGCTCCAACCTTTTTTAGCTTTTTTCTAACAAAGCCAATATGAGTCCATACAACATCTACTTCAGAATCTGTATCAAATCCCCATATAATTTCCATTAAATGTTCAGTGGAAAATATATGTCCTGGATATCTGACAAAAAGATCCAAAAGCTGAAATTCCTTATTGGTAAGTTTGATTTTCTCATTATCAACAGAAAGTTCAAACTTGTTGCTATCTAATGCAATATTTCCAATTTTTTTAACTTGTTCATCAAAATTTTCGCTCCGTCTTCCAAGCGCTTTTATTCTTGCAATTAATTCTGCCGTAGCAAATGGCTTTGGTAAATAATCATCAGCACCTGCATCAAGACCTGCCACTCTGTCTTCTAATTCAGCCTTCGCTGTAAGTAACAATACTGGCGTGGTCAAATTATTTTTTCTAATGAGCGAAAGTACTTCAAGTCCACTAATTCCAGGCATCATTATATCAAGAACAATAACATCGTAGCTTGTTCTTGTAATGTTTTGCCATGCATCCATTCCATTGTAAACAATATCAACTGAATACTTTAATTTTTCAAGCAAAAGTTTTAACGCTTTCGCTGTAGCTATTTCGTCTTCAGCTATTAAAATTCGCATACTCAAGACTCCTCATCTTCACCAAGATTTTTCTTTGTGATTGCATATTTTGGCCAATCCCTTGGAAGCGGACTTAAGTCATATATGTAATCATATCTTGATCTACCAAGTGTACGTTCTATATCATACATAATAAACTGACTTGTACTATCTCCCTCATAAGGAAGCTT
>ODAJ014730363.1_pt1 | contig 18678 bp, 16 predicted proteins | sample 1539241 | NCBI WGS metagenome assembly ODAJ01 (sample SAMN02144231, study PRJEB22623) | gut metagenome | biome: sheep rumen | host: Ovis aries | place: New Zealand | reverse complement strand
CCATAGGCACCTCTGTTATGTGGTTCGTATTCGCTTATCAGCTGCATCGCTCTTACCTTAGGAGCTCCAGACAGGGTTCCTGCCGGGAAAGTGTCAATAAATGCCTTTATGGGGTCGGCATCATTGTCCAATGTTCCTGAAACCCTCGAAACAAGATGTATAACATGACTGTAGTATTGCAGTTCCTTATATTTCTCCACCTTCACATCGTGGCAGTTACGGCTGAGGTCATTACGTGCAAGGTCAACCAACATCACATGTTCGGCATTCTCCTTCGGGTCGTTGCGCAAGTATTCAGCTCCCTGTCTGTCTGCCTCTACATCTCCTGTACGACGAGTAGTGCCGGCAATAGGGTCAATGTAAGCCTTCTGCCCCTCTATGCGGCAATGAGTCTCTGGCGAAGAGCCAAATATGCGGAAACCGCCAAAGTCAAAGTAAAACAGATATGGTGAAGGATTGATGCTCCTGAGAGCCCTGTAAAGCTTGAAGTCATCGCCTTCATATTTCTGTATGAAGCGGCGGCTCAATACTATCTGGAACACATCACCCCTCAGACAGTGTTGTATGCCTTTGCGGATGTTTTCCCTGTGCTCGTCGTCTGTCAGGGTGCTGAATGTATCACCTACAGGATGGAAGTCGTAAGTCTGCTTGTTAGCTTTGTTTATAGCCTTGATGATTTCATCTATCTCTGCTTCGTCGGAAAGGGTAACTATTCTGAGGGTATTATTGTGGTGGTTGAATTCTATGATGCTCTTATACATCACATATAGCATATCGGGAGCATCGTTCTTGTCTTGTGTTTCGTCTTTTACGTCTATATCCTCAAAATACCTCACCATATTAAAGGAAGTATATCCCAGCAGTCCGCAGACATTTGCCCCTTCGCCTTCTACCTTTATGCTGTCTGTCAGTTCGTGAATGGCATTGTGCGACTGGTAGTCTTTGCTTATCTCGCGCTCCTTGGTACTGCCGTCAGGAAATGTTATGGTTGCAATTCCGTGACCAATGGCGACAGATGCCATAGGGTTGATTCCGATGAAAGACCTCGCATTATTCATATCATGATAGTCGGCACATTCCATCAGCGCGCTCTGTGCATAAAGGTCGCGTAAACGCATATAGACTCCCACAGGGGTATAAAGGTCTGCAAGAATCGTCTTGCAAGTTGTGGTATAGTTAAATGTATAATTCATAATTAAACTCCTTAAACTCTTTTAACTGACTCTAAATTAAAAACTAAAACTCCCCGTACTCCTTTGCCATTTCTTTGTTTTTCAGATAGGTATCTACATCCTTGTCGCCTCTGCCGCTGACGGTAAGTACGACAACGTCGCTTGGCTTGAAAGTCATCTTCTTCAGGGCTGCTATTGCATGAGCCGACTCTATAGCAGGGATGATACCCTCAGTACGTGTCAGTTCATATCCCGCATATATGGCTTCGTCGTCATTGATGCTCAGCACCTCTGTCCTGCCTTCCTTATACATATTACAGTGCATCGGTCCTACGCCAGGATAATCAAGTCCTGCAGAAATGGTGAAAGCCTCCTGTATCTGTCCGTCCTCATTCTGCATCACCAGCATCTTTGCTCCATGCAGTATGCCTGTAGTACCTCTGTGGAAGGTTGCGGCTGTATAGTCGGTATTATATCCGTGTCCGCCGGCTTCTGCAAGGACTATCTTTACCCTTTCGTCATTCATATAGTGGTATATCGTACCTGCGGCATTGCTTCCGCCACCGATGCAGGCAATGAGATAGTCTGGATAGTTGCGACCTGTCTTTTCTTCGAGCTGCACCTTCAGTTCTTCTGAAATGACACTCTGCATCCTTGCCACAATGTCTGGATAAGGATGGGGACCCATCGTAGAACCAACTATATAGAAGGTATCCTTTGGGTGACAGCACCAATCCCTGATTGCCTCAGAACAAGCATCCGAAAGGGTCATATTTCCCGTTCTTACCGGATGTACCTCTGCTCCAAGCATCTTCATGCGTTCTACGTTGGTATGCTGGCGTTCAACATCGGTAGCACCCATAAAAATCTCACACTTCATATCCATCAGCGCACAGACAGTAGCAGTTGCGACACCATGCTGTCCCGCGCCTGTCTCTGCAATGATGCGTGTCTTACCCATCTTCTTTGCCATCAATATCTGACCGACAGTATTGTTTATCTTGTGGGCACCGGTATGGTTGAGGTCCTCACGCTTCAGGTATAACTGGCAGCCATATCTCTGGCTCATCCTCTTTGCATAGTACAGGGGTGATGGACGCCCGACATAATCTCTTAGCAGGGCTCTGTATTCCGTCTTGAATTCTTCAGACTCAATAATCGGAAGATAGGCATCCTGCAATTCGTGAACACACTGATAGAGAATCTCTGGTATGTAAGCACCCCCAAATTCTCCGTAAAATCCATTTTCGTCAACGTGAAAGTTTTTCATCTCTTTTTATTATATTTTATATTTTTGCTTTTCCTTTTTCACTCCCTTACTCCACTCCCCTATTTCACTCCCTTATTTCACTCCCCTTACTTCACTCCCCTTTACAAAAAAGAGTCCCATCGTAAGAACGACAGGACTCATGTTTCTCTTTATTACTTGAATGTTTTCTTATAGGTACATGGCTATCTTCTCACGATTTGGAATCTTGAGTTACGCCACCACCAAAAGAAAGCTGCATTAATCATTGTTATTTACCTTATATATTATATTTATATATTTTGTCGCTTTGTGCGATTTCCGGGTACAAAAGTACGATTTTTTTCATTACTACCAAACAATTTACCGTATTTTTCTTAAATTTTTCCCAAATTGAACATAAAAAAGTCAAATCAAAGATACAAAAACCCAAATGTAACATCGGAAATAGTATATGTTACATATCGAAATCGTCATGCAGAAGTTTTTTGCTAACTTTGCATCCAGAAATCTAATTTTCTTAACATAAATTTTTATTGATAATGAAAACCACAAACATCAATTCCTCTCTTAAACATCCATTGGGACTTTGTTTCCTGATGATGTTCCTGTTATCATTTAGTGTCAGTTCTCAGGCACAGAATCCTTACCTCCCTCTATGGGAACATCTTCCAGACGGTGAGCCACGCGTATTTGAAGACCCTGATAATCCAGGCAAATATCGTGCCTATATCATCGGTTCTCACGACGTTCACTTTACCAAGTATTGTGGCAACGACATCCGTATGTGGTCAGCACCAGTTGAAGACCTCTCCCAATGGCGTGACGAAGGTCCTATCTTCTCTTGGTATGTCAATGGACAGTGGGACACTATGTATGCCCCTGACTTGGTAGTGACAACCGACCGTTCTACAGGTAAGAAGACATATTGGCTCTATCCTCACTCTCGCGGTAACGGACGTGTTCCTATGGTTTGTAAGGGTGACCGACCAAATGGTCCTTTTACACCTGTAAATCTTACTCCTGACGGCACCCGTTGTCTGCCTGGTTCCAAGATAGACTTCGACCCATCAGTGTTTGTTGAGCCTGTCAATGACAAGAAGGATAAGGACTATGCTAAGGGCTACCGTGCTTACGTCTTCTATGGTTTCCAACACTCTACAGCCTTTGAGCTCGACCAGAACACCATGTATTCACAGCGTGAGGGAACAGAGGTGATAGACCCATTCATTCCTGCCGTTAGTCGCGACGGAAAACTTCTCGACAAGGAAGGCAGCGAATACAAAGCCCTTTATAAGGGACAAAACCCTCGTGATTTCAACTTCTTCGAGGCAAGCAGCATTCGTCAGGTAGGTAATAAGTATGTAATGGTATTCTCTGGCTATTCCGGTCCTGAATACGGTCTTGGCAATACCAACAGCGCACTGCGTTACGCCTATGGCGATTCTCCACTTGGTCCTTGGCGTTCTGGTGGTGTGTTGGTTGACTCCCGTGGTGTAGTACCAAATGCTGATGGCACAAAGCTCATCACTACCAATGCAGCTCACAATACTCACGGTTCTATCGAGCAGATTAATGGTCAGTGGTATGTATTCTATCATCGTCCTCCACGCGGTTTCGCTAATGCCCGTCAGGCAATGGTGGCTCCTGTAAAGATAGAATACGACAAGAAACCTGTTGCCAAAGGTGGTAAGGTGCGCATCGTTGCATACGACCCATTTGCTCCAAACAACGAATGGACAGCAAAGGCTTCTGATGGTAATGAATACACAGGCGCTGAGGTTACCAGTGAAGGCTTCCAGATATTCGGTCTGCATTGCTACGGTTACTATTCTGCTGGTATAGCATGCTATATGGCAGGCCCTAATGCCAACAATTACATGCAGGACAACCACGATGTTTGGAATAACTCTATGGACCTTGCCGGCTTGATGGGTGGTTCTATCATCGGCTTCAAGTATTTCAACTTTGCTGGACTCGACAAAGACCAGAAGGGCGTAAAAGCTTTCAAGGGATTCAACAAAGATTTGGCAAATAGTTTCTACCTGAACATGACAACAGAAGGTGGTACAGAAAAGTTCAAGGTTCATGTAATGCTCGATGACCCATACAAGGGTCGCGAAATAGCTGTCATTGAAAATTTCAATACTGAGAAGAATATTACATGCGATTATGGTGTTGATTTGTCAAAAGAGACAAAAGAATACCTTGCAAGCCTAAAGGGTAAGCATGCCCTCTATCTCGTTGTCGAAGGACCACAGGTAAAACAACCTGAGCAGCCACAACGTGGTCAGTTCGGACAGCGTCCACAGCAGCCACAGCGTCCAAAGGGTCTCTTCACGCTTCATGGCTTCGGCTTCTCAACAGGTGGCGGTAAGATTCCAGTTGTGCCAAAGGTTACTATTGCGATTGACGGCAAGAAGGTCGCTATTCCTGACACACCAGTTCGTGCTACCAATCAGAACGGTTTGATGGATGCTACAACATACCAGACCTATGCCCCACTCGCTGCTGATTCAAAGATAGCAGTTTCTGCAACAGATCCAAGCGTGAAGTTCGAAGTAAGCGGCATCAATGCCAACCGCGCGACAGTAAAAGCAACATACAAAGGAAAGACAAAGACATTCCTGATAAACTAATTTCACATTATTTATATATATAATTTCCGCCATCTCATCAACATGAGGTGGCGGATTTTGACATGTGAAAACGATTTTGCCCAAAATGACCATGACCACAATGACCGTAGTATGAAAAAAAGAGTGGAGGGGAAAAGAAAAAAGAGGAATGAAAAAAAATGGAAGTAAATGTTGGCACGGTATTTGCATAAGGGTATGATGAAGAATTGAAACAAAAACAGTGTAATTATAATTCATTCTAAAAAAAAAGTATTTTTAAGACAATGAACATTCAACCATTAGCAGACCGTGTGCTGATTAAGCCAGCTGCGGCAGAAGAGAAGATTGGCGGTATCATCATTCCTGATACTGCAAAGGAGAAGCCTCTGAAGGGCGAAGTAGTTGCTACAGGCAACGGTACAAAGGACGAGGAAATGATTCTGAAGAGTGGCGACACAGTGCTCTACGGAAAATATTCTGGCACAGAACTGGAATTTGACGGAGAAAAGTATCTCATCATGCGTCAGTCTGACGTCTTGGCAATAGTAAAGTAAGAAACAAGGTAAAAAGAAAGACAAATCATGGCAAAAGAAATTAAATTCAATACAGAAGCCCGCGAGGCACTGAAGAAAGGTGTTGACCAGCTTGCCAATGCCGTAAAGGTAACATTGGGTCCTAAGGGACGTAACGTGGTAATAGAGAAAAAGTTCGGAGCACCACAGATTACCAAGGATGGTGTTACAGTAGCTAAAGAGGTAGAGTTGGAAGACAAGTTCGAAAATACTGGTGCACAACTGGTAAAGAGCGTTGCCTCAAAGACTGGCGACGACGCTGGTGATGGCACGACGACTGCTACCATCCTGACACAGGCTATCGTAAACGAAGGTCTGAAGAATGTTACCGCAGGTGCAAACCCAATGGACTTGAAGCGCGGTATTGACAAGGCTGTCGGTACTGTAGTAGAATACATCAAGAAGAATGCTGAGCAGGTTGGTGACAACTATGACAAGATTGAGCAGGTTGCTACCGTCAGTGCCAACAACGACCCTGAAATCGGTAAACTGCTTGCCGACGCTATGCGTAAGGTTAGCAAGGATGGTGTCATCACTATCGAAGAGAGCAAATCCCGCGATACTTCTATCGGTGTTGTTGAGGGTATGCAGTTTGACCGTGGCTACTTGTCTGGCTACTTCGTTACTGACACTGAGAAGCTGGAGTGTGTAATGGAGAATCCTTACATTCTCATCTATGACAAGAAGATTTCAGCCCTGAAGGACTTCCTGTCAATATTGCAGGCTGCTGCTGAAAGCGGTCGTGGACTGCTGCTCATAGCAGAGGATGTGGACAGCGAGGCTTTGACAACACTGGTTGTAAACCGTCTGCGTGGCGGACTGAAGATATGTGCCGTGAAGGCTCCTGGCTTCGGAGACCGTCGCAAGGCTATGCTGGAGGATATCGCTGTACTGACTGGTGCAACAGTTATCTCTGAGGAGAAGGGTCTGAAGCTTGACCAGGCTACACTGGAAATGTGTGGTACTGCTGACAAGGTGACTATCTCTAAGGACAACACCATCATCGCTGGCGGTAGCGGCGACAAGGCAGCCATTGCTGAAAGAGTTAACGGCATCAAGAAGGAGATTGAGATTTCTACATCTTCTTACGACAAGGAGAAACTGCAGGAGCGTCTTGCCAAGTTGGCTGGCGGTGTTGCTGTACTCTATGTTGGTGCTAACAGCGAGGTAGAGATGAAGGAGAAGAAGGATCGTGTTGACGATGCTCTCTGCGCTACTCGCGCTGCAATAGAAGAAGGTGTTGTTGCCGGTGGCGGTACGACATACATCCGTGCCCTGGAGGCTCTCAATGGTCTGAAAGGCGAAAATGCCGACGAGCAGACAGGTATCAACATCGTAGTTCGTGCCATAGAAGAGCCATTGCGCCAAATTGTCAGCAATGCTGGCGGAGAAGGTGCCGTAGTAGTACAGAAGGTACGTGAGGGCAAGGGCGACTTCGGCTACAATGCTCGTACAAACACCTTTGAGGATATGCGCAAGGCTGGTATCATAGACCCTGCCAAAGTGGCACGTGTAGCTCTGGAGAATGCAGCTTCAATAGCTGGTATGTTCCTGACTACTGAGTCTGTAATATGCGACAAGCCAGCACCAGAACCTCAGATGCCTATGGGCGGTGCTCCAGGCATGGGAGGAATGATGTAATTCAAAGATTAAAGGTAAGGTTTTAAATACTTGCCAGTGATACTTTCACTGACATTGACTATCGCCTCTGGAATTCCAGAGGCGATAATTTTTCCGCCTCTGTCACCGCCTTCTGGACCTAAGTCTATAACATGGTCGGCACACTTTATGACATCCATGTTATGCTCGATTACCACAATAGTATGTCCACGCTTCAACAATTCGTCAAAGGCATGAAGCAGTTTTTTGATATCGTGGAAATGGAGACCTGTTGTAGGCTCATCAAAGATGAACATGGTAGGAGCCTGATTCTCCATCCCGATATAGTACGCTAATTTCACACGTTGGTTTTCACCTCCTGACAGCGTAGAGGATGACTGTCCAAGCTGTATATATCCTAAGCCGACATCAGAAAGGGGCTTGAGCTTATCGGTAATGGCTTTCTCACCATCGAAAAAAGCGATGGCTTCATCAACTGTCATATCAAGGACGTCGGAGATATTCTTTTCCTTATACCTTACCTCAAGTACATTGTGCTGGAAACGCTTTCCATGACAAGCCTCACAGGTAAGTTGCAGGTCTGCCATAAACTGCATCTCAACAGTAACAACACCTGCACCCTTACACTCTTCACAACGTCCTCCCTCAGCATTGAAAGAGAAATGCACAGGAGTAATACCCAACTGCTTTGCAAGGGGCTGTGAAGCATAGAGCTGACGAATGGCATCATAAGCCTTGATATATGTAGCGGGATTGGAACGGGTGCTCTTACCTATAGGATTCTGATCGACCATCTCAACATACTCAACACCATAGTCCTTCGGATTACGGCTCACCATAGGGAACAGCACACCACGCACGAGGCTGGACTTACCAGAGCCACTGACACCGGTAACGACAGTCATCACATTAAGAGGGAAATCAACATCTACATTCTTGAGATTATTGAGATTAGCCCCCTTGATACTGATTACTCTGTTCCATGGTCGGCGTGACACAGGAACAGGAATGGTATCACGACCAGTGAGATAGCTTATAGTATGGGATGTGACTGGCGACTTTGACTTTGCCAGCGATTTTATCTTTTCAGGAGTACCTTCAAAAACTACCTGCCCACCAAGAGTGCCAGCATCAGGACCTATGTCTATGATATAGTCAGCAGCACGAAGTATCTCCTCGTCGTGCTCCACTACGACGACAGTATTTCCTATCTGCTGCAACTTTCGCAGGACACTGATAAGCCTGTCGGTATCGCGTGAATGCATACCAATGCTTGGTTCGTCAAGAATATAGAGACTTCCCACAAGAGAGGAACCCAGTGAAGTGGTGAGGTTTATCCTCTGGCTTTCACCACCAGAGAGTGTGTTAGAAGGTCTGTTGAGTGTGAGATAGCCAAGACCAACATCCAAAAGGAATTGTATGCGGCTGTTTATTTCTTTCAGCAGGCGTTCTGCTACATGGCTGTCGTGTTCGGACAACTGTAGGGATGTCAGCCACTCATATAAATCAATGATAGGCATATCTACCAACTCCTGAATATTCTTGCCGGCAATCTTCACATAACCGGCTTCCTTACGCAACCTTGTTCCGTTGCAGTCAGGACATATTGTCTTACCCCTATAGCGACTGAGCATCACACGATATTGAATCTTATATTGATTCTCGCGCACCATGCGGAAGAAATTGTCGATGCTGGCAACTTCATATTTATCTGCTCCAGCATCACAAGGCAGCCCGTGCCACAACCAGCCCTTATGTTCCTCAGACAGGTCTTTATACGGTGTAAAGATAGGGAAATTGTCTATCTCTGCCCTACGTATGAAATATCTTTTCCACTCCCCCATCTTCTCACCTTTCCAGCATTGCACACAGCCATCATAGACACTAAGTGTCGGGTCTGGAATAACCAGCGACTCATCAATGCCCATTATCTTACCAAAACCTTCACAGGTAGGACAAACGCCGACAGGGGAATTAAAAGAGAACAGATTGTCGGAGAGTTCCTCAAAAACCATTCCGTCACACTCCAGACGGGTGCTAAACGACTCCAAAGCATTGCTATCTGGGAAATAGAGTGCACACTCGCCCTGTCCCTCATAGAAGGCTGTCTCTGTAGAATCTGTAAGACGGGATATTGTTTCCTTCTTGTCACTGACCTTCAATCTGTCAACAACAAGGTATATTGTTCCATTTACCTCTTGAGTACGTTCGAAGCCCTGCATGCGTTCTGCCTCCAGTTGCTCTTCGACCGTACGTCCCTCCGTAACCTTCAGGGGTGACAGAAGCATGAACTTCTCACCTTCTGCGTGCTTTAACATAGCAGCTACAACATCGTCAGCAGAATGTTTCTTTACCTCGCTGCCGGATATAGGTGAATAGATTTTTCCGATGCGGGCAAATAACAAACGCAGGAATTCATATATCTCAGTAGAAGTGCCAACGGTAGAACGAGGATTACGTGCTATAACCTTCTGCTCTATAGCGATTGCTGGCGGCAAACCTTTTATATAGTCGCATTCCGGTTTGCTCATTCGTCCTAAGAATTGGCGAGCATAAGCAGAAAGGCTCTCCACATAACGTCTCTGGCCCTCAGCATATAATGTATCAAAGGCAAGGGACGACTTACCCGAACCGCTGACACCAGAAATAACAACAAACTGGTTACGAGGAATATCTACAGATAGATTTTTTAGGTTGTTAACTCTTGCACCTTTTATCTGTATGACATCTTTTTCCATAGAGACTGATTGTGGGGAAATGATTTCCCCCCGACATTGTCGAGGGGAATTTTAGTTGCGGTGCGTACGGGACTCGGACCCGTGACCTCCAGCGTGACAGGCTGGCATTCTAACCAACTGAACTAACGCACCTTCTTTTATATGTTGCAATCAGAAGTATTGTTTTTCTTAATTGCGGTGCAAAGGTAATACTTTTTTTTCAAACCACCAAATATTTCAACACTTTTTAACATCTAAAGAGTCTTTCATGTCAATTTCCTCTCCCTGGGTGTCAACAAAACGATACTGCAGGAAAGCCAATTCCTGAGATGGCACCACCTTCACAGCCCATTTATATTTCCATGTCCACTGACGCTTTATACTCCATATACCTTTATCTATATATGCATATACATAAGGATGGACATAGAGGGTAAAGCGTTTTATGCCAACGTTAACAAGTCGTTCTATTTTTCTTTCAAGGGTATCTACGAAGAGAATACTACTCTTGATTTTCCCTGAACCATGACATACAGGACACTCCTCATCAACAACAACATCCATTACAGGACGCACGCGCTGGCGTGTTATCTGCATCAAGCCGAACTTGCTCAATGGAAGGATATTATGCTTGGCACGATCCTTCTGCATATTCTTACACATGCGCTCATAGAGCAACTGACGGTCTTCTGCAAGGTGCATATCAACGAAATCAACAACGATAATGCCCCCCATATCACGCAGGCGCAACTGGCGTGCCAATTCGTCGGCAGCACCGAGATTGACATCAAGCGCATTAGCCTCTTGTCCCTCGACACCGCGAGAGCGATTGCCGCTATTGACATCGACGACATGCATAGCCTCCGTATGTTCAATGATGAGATAGGCTCCGCGAGAATAGTTTACAATAGTACCAAAAGAAGACTTTAACTGCTTGGTGACATCGAAATTATCAAAAATTGGCAGCGAACCAGTGTACCTCTTTACTATTCCGACCTTATCAGGGGCTATGAGCGACACGTAATCCTTTATCTCTTGGAACACTGCATCATCATTGACGTAGATATTCTCGTAGGTAGGATTGAAAAGGTCACGAAGAAGAGATACTGCACGCGAAGTCTCCTCAAAGACCAAAGCAGGACGCTTCTGACTCTTCTGGGCATTCTGAATACGCTTACAAGTTTCTTCCCAACGAGAAAGAAGGACTGTGTATTCAGAGGTAAGTTCTTCTGCACGCAACCCTTCCGCAACAGTACGAACTATTACACCATAATTCTTTTTGTTGACTTTCTGAACTATCTGTTTCAGGCGAGTGCGCTCAGCACCATTCTTTATTTTTGACGATACATTTACTTTATCGCCGAAAGGTATCAACACAAGAAAGCGCCCCGCGAAAGATATCTCACCAGAGAGGCGTGGACCCTTCGTAGAGATGGGTTCCTTAACAACTTGTACCAGGACATCTTCTCCCTGCTTCAGTGTCTTTGCGACACTACCCTCTTTGGGAAGATCCGGAAGGCGCGTAGCCTTTGTGAATGGGAAAGGGGTTCTGAAATCGCTTGCAAGCTGCTTGAGATATTTTTCAAGAGACGCGTATTGAAGCCCAAGGTCAAGATAATGAAGAAAAGCATCTCGTTCATATCCAACGTCCACAAAGCATGCATTTAGTCCAGGCATTATTTTTTTGACCTTAGCCAAGTAAATATTACCCACACAAAAAGATGCCTCGCGAGGTACGTTCTGATACTCTACGAGACTCTTATCTTCCAGTAACGCGATGGAGATATCTTTCTCCTTTGCCTCAATAATGACTTCGCTCGTCACGAGTTAGTTCTGTTAAACTATTTATTTGCTCTTATGACGATTCTTTCTCAGTCTTTTTTTACGCTTGTGAGTAGCCATCTTGTGGCCCTTTTTCTTTTTTCCGTTTGGCATAGTAATAAATATTTAAGAAATTAATCTTTTGCTGTTACATCTTCTCCCTTCATGCGCTGCTGAAAACTCTTCGCAGGCTTAAACCCTGGGTAATTATGAGCTGGAACAATAACTGAAGTATTCTTTGTTATGTTACGTCCTATCTTCTGTGCACGCTTTTTAACTACGAAAGTACCGAAACCGCGGAGGTAAACATTTTCCTCATTGCACATAGCATCCTTTACTACCTTCATGAAAGCTTCCACACATACTGAGACATCGTTCTTTTGGACACCAGTAGCGGTGGATATTTCATTGACAATATCTAACTTTGTCATATTTTTATTGTAGTGTTTTTTAAATTCGGCTGCAAAGATACAAAAAAATTATGGAAGATAGATGGCATATAACTGTAAAAGAGAAGGAAAATATATAGTTTTAATGTTTCTTAACAGTTTCAAAGCATCCTATATCATGCGTTAGGTCTGCATATCGTTCATTACCATTGCGATCAGTAGCTACAGTATGGTTTACATCAGCCTTTGAAACAGGAAGAGTATTCTCCTTTGGCGTGAAGTTATAGAAGAAGTTGGAAGTGTCGAACAAAACGAAGCTGTTTTCGGGTGAATAGTCCGTATTCTTTGCGTCTTCAAAAATACAGTTCTCGAACATGTACTGATAATCAGGAGTTGCTACGGTACGTAAAATACAGGTGTTGAAAGTTGCATTCAACTTATCCTCGCCTTCTTTATTCTCACTCCAAACCATCTCATCGTCGGCATATCCCTTAATGAGACTGTTATATACCCGCAGAGTAAGCGGATATTTATAGTCACCTCTCTTATTTAGGAATGACATAGCTTTACCTCTTGCTGAATCGAATGGATAATACTGTGCTATAGTGCAGTGAGTCATCGTAACATCACCACCAAGCAGTTTCATACAATCACTGAAGGTATTGCTAATTTGGGTATTTTCCAGAACAATCTTGCAGGAAGTAGCTTCCAGACCTACACCTTTTGTATTATGTATAGTAGTATGGTTCAGCGAAAGCATCGTCTGGTCTTGATTCTTTGCCGAGTCACACACTATGGCATCTGTTGCTCCATGGATATCTACATAGTCAAAGGTGTTGTCATGTGAGATATCGTAGAAATGTATGCCACACCACTGACCAGGATTATTGTCATAGGTGAGATTAGACACCATCCTGTCAAGACGGTCACAACGCAGTGTCACCTCGTTTTTATTATTCTCTTCATTCTTCTGTCCCTCAATCTTGAGAGTACCTTTAACATCTATGCCGGCATCTGAATGGAAATACATCGTAGTACCTTTGGCAATAGTGACAGTAGCATTGGTATCAACAGTCAATGTACCATAGACGACAACAGGTTTGCCTTGGACATTGCTGATGGTTGAGTCCTTCTTGAGAGTAGCATTCTTCATGAGAATAGCATCCCACGAATAGGCATTAAGGGTAACATATTGAACAGTACCATTCTCCAACTGGAACATCAGGCGGTCTTCAACGAGTTTTGGTACCACATCACCATTGTTCCTTGATGTCAATTCAACAAAGACACGCAGTGAGTCACCCTCTCTCAATTCCATATCACTAACCTGAAAGCCAGCATCGCTTCCGAGATAAGAGCCATTGACATTCACCCTAAAACCTGTCTGGTTCATTCTTTCAAGATATATTCTTGAAATACGGATACCATCTCCACTATTGTTATACACCATAAGGGTTTTGTGCGGCGTAGGAACTGTTGAGAAACAGGTATCGAGTGACAATACACCCTTCTCGAATGTCAACGAGCCAGATCCGAAAGTATCTTTATCGTTACAAGAAACGAGAAAAGAAGACAAGCAGAAAAATGCTACTATGGATATAATTATTCTTATATGCTTCATATAATAGAATAACGTAACTCAAGAATGTTTATTGTATTGTCAGAACAAGCTACGCTATGGCTTATGCGGTGTCCTGGTAGCCAAATAATTTCTCCATTTGAATCACAAACCACACATTGCTCCTGCCGCTCATCCATATCTATTTTCTTGTCAGTCAGGTAGTCACTTATAAGCTTAGAGCACCCCTTCATACCATAAGGTTTAAAGCGGTCACCCTGCTGAACACGACGAAGCACCAATGGTGTCACGACCTTATCGGCATCCAACGTTGCGACAAAGGGTTCCTTGCTGGGTTTGAAATTATCCTCCTTGGAATATGAGCGGACAGTCAACTGTCCGAGCATCTGATTATCCGATTTCATCTTACGTCGCTCCGCCTTCCATTTTCCGCTTACGATTGCTTCTATCTGCTTCGATGTAAAACCTAAGGGCTTCAAGGTTTTGAATATGTCGAGTTCTGTAGATTGTCCCCCTTCTACTATTGTTGCTGCCTCTTGGAGATAGCGCATGGTCTTGGCAAGATTCTTACGGACAGAAGGATAAATTTCCTCCATAAGAGGCAATAGCTGCAACCTAATCTTATTACGAATAGCCTCCGTCTCGAGATTTGTGCTGTCAGTTACATAGTCTTGCTTACGAACGGCAAGATAATCGAGAATCTCCTGACGAGTCATATCAAGCAATGGACGAACGATATACCCATTACGCCTTTTCATGCCTGTCATACCAGTGATTCCAGTGCCTCTCATCAGATTCATCAGCATGGTTTCTATATTGTCATCCTGATGATGTGCCACAAGAATTTCCTCCGCACCAAGTTTCTCACGCATCTCTTCAAACCAAGCATAGCGCAATTCACGAGCCGCCATTTCGATACTCACCTTATGCTCTTTGGCATAGGCGTTAGTATCAAAATGTTTTACGTGTAATGGCACATTATTCTTCTCACAAAGATTACGGCAAAAGTTCTCATCGCGGTCACTCTCGTCACCACGCAGATGGAAATTGCAATGCAGTGCCTCGACAACATCGCCATTCTCAATAGATTTCAGGAGAAGGCAGACGGAATCGGCACCACCTGATAATGCTACAATTTTCATTCTACATAAAGAACTAATCCTTTGAGGTATTCTCCCTCTGGATGGTATATATTTATTGGGTGATCAGCAGGCTGATGAAGTTGGTGGAGAATACGTATGTTCCTACCACTTTGTGCAGCGGCAGTGAAGACAGCATTTCTGAAATTGTCTTTTGTAACCACCTGGGAGCAGGAGAAAGTGAACAGGATTCCTCCCGGAGCAATTTTTTCCATAGCCTTTGCATTTAGGCGAGTATATCCCTTGAGGGCATTATGCAATGCACCTCTGTGTTTTGCAAATGCTGGAGGGTCAAGTATTATAAGGTCGTATGGGGATTGGGTACCTGGAGTGTTGCCATCTGGTATGTTCGACAGAAATTTAAAAGCGTCTTCACAGAATGCCTTATGTCTGGTATCATTGGGGAAGTTCAATTCCACATTACTGTTTGTCAGCGCGATAGCTTTCTCTGATGAGTCAACAGAATGTACCACTTCTGCCCCACCCCTCATGGCATAGAACGAGAAACCACCAGTATAGCAGAACATATTTAGCACCCTCCTGCCAGCAGAATATTTTTCGAGTAAAGCACGATTCTCACGTTGGTCAACAAAGAAGCCTGTCTTCTGACCCCGAAGCCAGTCAACGTGGAATTTCAGCCCATTCTCAACAGCGATATCGTCTTTGGTTTCTCCATATAGGAACCCGTTAACGACTTCCTCTTTGAATGGCAATGTCATCTCACTCTTATAATATACATTCTCTATGCTGTCGGACAGTACAGCCATCAGAGCCTTTCCTATCTCACGACGACATACATGCATACCTATTGAATGAGCCTGCATCACTGCCGTTTTGTCATATATATCTATTATCAAGCCGGGAAGACAGTCGCCTTCTCCATGTACCAGTCGATAGGCATTGGTCTCTGCTCCGAAGTTTATCCTGCGTCGCACATCGAGGGCAACACGGAGTCGCTGCTGCCAATACCCATCATCAATAGGCTCGTCATCAAAGGTAAGTACACGCACCATGATTGAGCCACGTTGGAAATGTCCACGTGCAATAAAATCACCATCGTACGTTATAACATCAACAATATCTCCCTCCTCTATGCCATCGTCCATGCGCTCAATGGCACCAGAAAACACCCATGGGTGGAAACGTTTCAGGGACTCTTCCTTCCCTCTTCGTAAATATACCTTTTTCAGTAACGACATCCTTATTATTTTTCGTTTTTCAAGTCTTCAACAATAGTTTCTTTCTCTTCTTCAACCACCTTTTCAAGCACGAAATCGTTTGTGGTTTTCAGACGCATATATTCTTCATAAAGCATGATACATGCCCACGCATCTGTGGCAGCATAGCCTTGCTGCTTTGCGCTAAGCACATCTGCTTCCCAGTTGGATAGCTGTTCGCGTTTTGATATCCTTTGTCCGAAAAGGTTTGCATAAAGCTTTGCAAGACTGATGTCCTCTATGCCTAATTCCAGCATATGTTGCTGAAGTTCAAAGAATCCTTGTGGTTTAAAGTCTCCCAAGGCTTTCAGTGAACGTATGTCATCATCCCATGAGAGCCCTATCTTCCTTACCTTTTTCGTCTCAAGGAGTTTTTTGATGGCAGGACAAAGTCCGAATCTGTTCAATCGAAATAAGAAACAGGTATCATGGGTGCTTACCTGAAGCAATGAAACCTTATTCTGCTGTCCTTTCTTGAAATTCGGACGCGTCTCGGTATCAAAGCCCAGGATATCAGCCTTCATAAGATACCGAACCGCCTTCTCTGCCTCCGTTTCGGTAAGGACCACCACAATGCGTCCCTGAAAAAGAACTCTTGGAAGGTCTTTTATCTTAGTCTTATCGTATTTTGAATATAACTTCTTCAATTAGAATTGCTCTAATATTTGAATACGTTTTGACGTTTCAGGGTGAGTAGCAAACATGCTGCTAAAGAAGCCCTGAAGTCCACCACTGAAAGCATGCGGCTTAATGATAAACAACTGTGCCACATCCTCACGCTCTACATCCTGCAGTCCCGGAGCACCACTAATCTTCTTCAGTGCCGAAGCCAATGCCAATGGATTGCCACACAGTTCCGCACCTCCGGCATCTGCCATATATTCGCGTTTGCGGCTAATAGCAAAACGAGTAAGCAATGTGAAGAAATATGCTATGGCACAGCACACCAGTCCCACAAGCATTATAACAATGGTTCCTGCACCATTATTACGCCTGTCTCTGCTATCTCCGCTGAACATTATGTGGTTGAACATCATTCTCATAACCATACTCATTATGGTTGACACTATTCCCACAAAGATAATAGAGGTGATAAGCAGTCGTGTGTCACGATTACGGATGTGTGTCAATTCATGACCTATGACTCCTGCCAATTCTTCATCATTCAGAAGCTTCAGCAACCCCGTCGTAACAGTTACGGTATAAGTTTTCTTGTTAATACCGGACGCGAAGGCATTGAGCATTTCGTCATCTACCACATTTATCTGCGGCATATCCATTCCGCATGTCATGCAGAGATTCTCCACAATATTATACACTCGCGGATTCTCACGACGTTCCAAAGGACGTGCATTGGTGGCATGGGCAATGATTGAGGTATTAGCGAAATAAGCTATCGTGAACCATATTCCCACGCCAATGACAACCCAAGGAAGAGCACCGAGGAAATACATGTTCACCTCCTGCCACGATATTCCGCTGACCCATTCTCCTGCATAGTTATAGTAGCCACCGTTAAGATAATTAACGACTGCTATAAACACGTACACCATGCCAAGAAGTATGCACGGAAAGAGCAGGAGCAATAGGAAACTTAACCTATTGTTCCTGTCTATCTGAGTTTGTATTCCAACGTATTTCACGTTTTAATTGTCAATTGTCAATTTTCAATTATCAATTAATTAGAACTTCACCTCCGGTGCCTTCTCAATAGCAGCGCGTTGCTCTGGTGCCACTTCAAACATTGGCTCTTTATGGAAGCCGAACATGTTCGCAATCAAATTGTTAGGAAATGACTGCACAGAATTGTTCAGTTCCTTTGTAGCACTGTTGAAGAATCGACGTACAGCAGCAAGCTTGTTCTCTATGTCAGCGAGCTCACTCTGCAGCTGCAAGAAGTTCTGATTAGCCTTCAAGTCAGGATAATTCTCTACGCTGACTTTCAAACCAGCCAATGCACTTGACAGCATATTGTCAGCTGCCACTTTGTCGTTTACGCTCTGCGCACTCATGCAGGCACTGCGGGCTGCTGTGATGCGTTCCAAAAGTTCCTTTTCATGAGTAGCATAACCCTTTACTGTATTCACCAGCTGGGGAACAAGATCATAACGCTGCTGAAGCTGAACATCGATGTTAGCAAAAGCATTTTCACGATTGTTGCGAAGTCTTACAAGAGAATTGTATGCCCCTATTAACCACAAGACAATTAAAGCAACAACAACAAGAATAATAATAACTGAAGTTGACATAATCTTTTTTATTTTAATCAATGTGCAAATATACAACAATTATGCCAATTTCATGTTCACAGTCCTTATGATTATATTAAATAAAGTGAAAAACGAGAAAAAACTTGTCCATTTCCAAGAAAAACATTATTTTTGCGACAATAATTTTGTATCTACAAAACTAACCATATTAATAATATTAATTTAATTATTTGAAGATGAAAAAACTGATTCTTTCTTCTTTTCTGTTGGCAGCAGCGTTAAATGTTGGTGCTATAAACAAAATGAAAGTAAATGTCTCAAAGCCAGGTGCTCCAGTACAAAGCACCATGTATGGAATATTCTTTGAGGACATCAACT
>ODAJ014754977.1_pt1 | contig 18690 bp, 19 predicted proteins | sample 1539241 | NCBI WGS metagenome assembly ODAJ01 (sample SAMN02144231, study PRJEB22623) | gut metagenome | biome: sheep rumen | host: Ovis aries | place: New Zealand | reverse complement strand
AGTTTGTCATTGTGAGCCGATTTATCGGCGTGGCAATCCATTGTTGTGTCATCCCGCACTTGATGCGGGATCTCGTTGTTAAACCTTTAAGCCATTCACCCATTCACCCTTTAAACTACAAAATTGCTTCGCAATTTTGTAAGGAGTAACTATGAAAAAATTATTATCCGTATTTGCAGTTTTGTGCTTCGTGTCTATTACTGTTTTTGCCGGACCTTTCGCTAAATTCAATGATATGCTTGATTATACAACACAAGAACAAGCTCAAAAATATTTAGATAATTTAGCATCGGATTTGGGTAATATTATGACAGGCGGAAGTTTCAGCGCTTCGGCAGGTTTAGGACTTAACGGAATAGATTTGCACCTTAAAGTGAACTATAACAAAGTATCAAGCGAAATTTTTGAAGCGGAAGAAATAAACGAACTTTATGTGCCTATGCTGACCGGCGCCGTGGCTCTTCCGGGTAACATAAATATTTTAGCAAAATACGGGTATATGCAAGATACAAATATTTACGGTGCAGGTTTAAGATACAAAATATTTGAAGGTAAAGATCTTATTATTCCGTCTGTCAGCATTCAAGGTATGTATACGCTGCTTAAAGCTGATGACGGTATCAACAAAGTTGACGGAAACAATTTGGGTTTAGGTGCGGTTGCAACATTTAATATTCCCATAGTAACTCCTTATATCGGTGTTGGCTGGGACAAAACGAAAGTTAATCCGAAATCATCAAACAAACAAGATTTGGAAGGCAGTTACGAAGGGTTCGGCTACTATGCCGGAGTTTCCGTATCGGCTGTTATTATTAACGGAACCGTAGGTATAAGCGTGTATGACGGTTATGTATCATACACTATCGGTCTCAGTTCGGGATTTTAATAAAATAAGCGGCATTAAATGAATAAAATAAGATTTATAGTATCAGCTTTTTTTGTACCGTTACTTTTGGTATTGATATACGATTTTTTCCAATTGTTTTTTTCTTTCGCAGGGAAAACAAATTTCGATATCGTTCCTTTTTGGATAGGAATAGCCGTTTATTTTTTATTTCAGGTAATATTTTTTAAACCTATGTCCACTTATGTTTTCGGACATGAACTTACACATGCATTGGCAGGCCTTTTAAGCGGTGCTCAAATAAAAAAGTTTAAGGTTTCCGCAAATAAAGGAAGTGTTACTTTAACAAAAGATAATATCTTTATAACACTTTCTCCGTATTTTTTTCCGATATATCCTATAATAATCATTTTGATATATTTTAGTCTCGGTTGGTTTATGGATATTACCGGAATATATTCCTGGTTTTTATTTTTTGCCGGTATGTCTCTTGCTTTTTATTATGCACTTACTTTTTATGCAATAAAAGTCGGTCAGGAAGATATGAAAATTTACGGAAAGTTTTTTTCTTTTGTTTTTGTTTGTTTTATTAATATAATAATGGTAGTATTGGTTTTGGCTTGGATTTTTCCCAACCACATTTATGTTAAAGATTTTTTTGTTAAAGTATTTACTGACGGTATAAATTTTTATAAATATATTTTTATGGGAGTATATAAATGTTTGGCTTTCCTAAAGACGAAATAAAAAGAAAAACTTTTCATATTCTTACACTTATTTATGTCGCGGCATATTGGTTCTTACCTAAAACCGTGGTTTTAATCGGTTTATTGACAGCAATAATAATTGTTTTGTTGGGCGAATTTATAAGAGCAAGGAACGAAAAGTTTAATGTATTTATATTAAAAGTCTTGGGCGGTGTTCACAGAGAATCCGAAACACACAAAATAAGCGGTTTGCCTTGGACACTTTCCGGAGCATTTTTAACAATACTTTTGTTCCCTGAAAAAACATTTGTTTTGGCAAGTTTTTTGTATCTTGCTTTCGGTGATGCCTGTGCCGCACTTTTCGGTAAAGCTTACGGCAAGCACAAAATATATGCAGGTAAATCTTTGGAAGGAACATTTGCTTGTTTTATGGCTTGCTTAATTGTAGGTTTAATAGTTTTACCGAGTTGGCAGTTTGCCGTTGCAGGTGCAATTATAGCGGCTTTTATAGAAACTATTCCTTGGCCTTTAAACGATAATTTTTGGATGCAAATAATAAATGCGGGTATATTAACATATATCGCAAGATTTTTTTATTAAAGCATGAAAAAAATAGTTTTCATACTGTTACTTTCACTTATCACAACATCTTTGTATGCGGAGCAAACTTTCTTTTCAAGAGGAAGTTTAAATGTAAAGGAAATTGCTCTTTCCTTTGATGACGGACCCGGCTTAAACACAAAAGATATCTTAAAAATTTTAGACAAAAAAGATGTAAAAGCAACATTTTTTTTGTTGGGTACTTCCGTAGCAAAAAGGCCTAAACTCGTAAAAGATATTTATTCCAAAGGTCACGAACTTGCCAACCATACATATAATCATATGAATTTTTTCAGATACGATGAAGAAAACGACAAAAAAGAAAAGATAAAAGAAGAAATCTTGCAATGTCAGGATTTAATAAAAGATATTACCGGCTTTAGAACAAAGTTGGTAAGGTTTCCGCACGGATACTTAAAAGAAGATGCAATAGAAATTGCAAGAGAAACAAATTACAAAATAATCAATTGGACTTTCGGTATAGATTGGGAAAGAGCTTTATCGCATGAAGAAATGTTGGAACTGTATTTGGAAAGTGCAAAACCCGGAACAATTTTCTTAATGCACGATCTTCAAAAAAATACTACAATAATAAAGATGTTACCGGTGTTGATAGACACATTAAAAAACAAAGGATATAAATTTGTAACTGTAGGTGAAATGATAAATAAAAGATTATCGGAGGAAAGTTTATGAAAAACATTGTTATTATTTCCGTTCAACAAAGGAAAAATGTTTCAAGTGCGGTTCAGGAAGTTTTAAGCGAATACGGTTGCCTTATAAAAACAAGATTAGGTATTACCGACAGCACTCCGAAAAAATGTTCTCAGACGGGACTTATAATATTGGAATTTTTGGGAAATAAAAGGGAAGTAACTTTAATGACAAAGAAGTTGTCTAAAATAGTAGGAGTTGTTGTAAAGACGGTTTCAATATAAACTTTTTACGGTTTTGTCGGGAGGTAAAAATTATGAGATTATCGGGAATTGTTATTACGAGTTTAATGCTTGTTTCCTCTTTGTCTTTTGCCGAAGTTTTACCTCCGTTATTTCAAGCCAAAAGGAACAATACTCAAAGACAGGGAATAACTTATACCGTTGTTGTGCCGTCCGAATATAAAGATGAAGAACCGATAGAATACATTGTTACGGAACAAGGTAAAGATAAATTAATTGAATCCGCCCGATACGGGACCAATAAGTATCTTTTAAAAGATAACAAAGTATATCAAATTCCGGATTTAAGCAAAGTTCCCGAAGGAGCACTTGTTTCTATTGCTGTTTTAAGCGGAGAAGCAAGAGAATCTTTTGATGAAAAAACGGACAAGTTTAAAGTTCCTAATTATGCGGGATTTAATATTGAAAATAAAGAAACGGTTAACGGATTTCAATGTCAGGTTGCAACAAAAGTTATTACCGAAGAAAGAAAGTTGGATGAATACGAAAGAAAATTTACGGTTCAAAGAATATTAAGAGTTTATATAACCGAAAAATACGGGTATCCTACAAGAATGGAAAGAATTATAAGAAGCAAATACCCTAAGGAAACGAATTGGACGGAAGCAAAACAGGAACAAGATACCGTTAATATAATAAATTTTAATACGGAAACATCGTGGAAGAATTTAACGTTACCGAAAAATGCTTTTGTCGAAAATATCTTTAAACCGGTTTCAATAGATAAAAGACAGGAACTTAAAAAGACACGAAATTTACCCGAAAAATATGACAAATATAAAGAATAAGTAATAAGATAAAACATATAAAAACTTCTGCAACGGTTTTTTGCGGAAGTTTTTTTTTGTTTATTTCTTATAAAAAATGGTAAAATACATAGAACAAAATTTATAATAATTATCGGAGCATAAAAATGTACTTTTCAAAAGCTTTTATACCAACATTAAAAGAAGCACCTTCGGATATGGACAATATTTCGGCAAAACTTATGGTTCGTTCCGGAATGGTAAAAAAATTGGGCAGCGGACTTTTTGAAATTTTGCCGTTAGGTCTTAAAACACTTGAAAATGTTATGAAGGTTATTAAAGAGGAAATGGCTTCAATAGACGGGCAGGAAGTAAAACTTCCGTTACTTTTACCTAAAGAATTGTGGATAGAAACCGGAAGGTGGAACGTTTACGGTAAAGAACTTTTTAGAATAAAAGACAGAAAAAACGCGGAGTTTGCACTTGCTCCCACACACGAAGAAGCAATTACGGATCTTGCAAGAAGTTTTATAAGATCTTATAAACAGTTGCCTGTAATGCTTTATCAGTTCGGTATAAAGTTCAGAGATGAAATAAGACCGAGATTCGGTGTTATGAGAGCAAGAGAGTTTTTAATGAAAGACGCATATTCTTTCCATGCAACCGAAGCCGATTTGGAAGAGTATTATAAAAAGGTTTATGCCGCTTACGAAAGAATATGTAAAAGGTGCGGATTTAAATATAGAGTTGTTGAAGCGGCAGCCGGTGCAATAGGCGGAAACTTCTCTCACGAATTTATGGTGCTTGCAGATACCGGCGAAGAAGAAATTGCATGGTGTAATTGCGGTTACGGAGCAAATTCCGAAAAAGCGGAATGTTTGGAAGATATATATGAAAAATCCGATGAACAGGTTTTGGATATGCAGGAAATTTCCACACCTAATGTGGGAACTATCGAAGATGTTTCAAAATTTTTAAATTCTTCCGCACAAAAATTCATTAAAACAATTATTTATGTTGCTGACGGTAACCCGATAGCTGTTTTGGTAAGAGGCGATTACGAAATTAACGAAATAAAGTTGCAATCCGTAATAGGTTGCAGTGAACTTGAACTTGCTACACCCGAAATAATTATGGAAGTTACGGGTGCAAAAGTAGGTTTTGCAGGTCCTGTAAATTTAAAGAAGAAAATTAAAATATATGCCGATTATTCTGTTATAAATATAGTTAACGGCGTTATAGGCGCAAATAAAGATGATATGCACATAAAAAATGTAAATTATAATAAAGATTACAAAGCAGACATCGTTGCCGACTTAAGAAAAGTTGTTCATGGTGATACTTGCCCGAGATGTAAAAAAGAAAAATTACAATTTTCTAGAGGTATAGAAATTGGACACATTTTTAAGTTGGGAACAAAATATTCAAAATCTATGAAAGCAACATATCTTGATGCTAACGGTAAAGAAAATTTAATGATAATGGGTTGTTACGGTATAGGTGTAACAAGAATACTTGCAGCAACTATAGAACAATCTTACGATGAAAACGGTATCATTTGGCCTGTAGCACTTGCCGCATATAAAGTTTCTATTATACCTGTAGATTTTAATAACGAACAAATAAAAGAAACCGCGGAAGCAATATATAAAGAACTTAGAGCATTAAAGATAGATGTGTTGCTTGATGACAGAGATGAAAGAGCCGGTATAAAATTTAAAGATGCCGATTTAATAGGTATACCGTTTAGAATTACTATCGGTGAAAAAAATCTTAAAAACGGTAATGTTGAATTCAAAAACAGAAAAGACGATAAATCCGGAGCACAAGTTATAAAAAAAGAAGAAATAGTTTCAAAAATAGTGGAAGAACTTAAAAAATACGAGATATAAATAATGGAAAATAAATACGATATAGCCGTTATAGGTGCAGGCCCTGCGGGATACAATTGTGCAATAAATTTTGCTAAACAAGGTAAAAAGGTTGTAATAATAGAAAAAGATAATTTGGGCGGAACTTGTTTAAACAGAGGTTGTATTCCAACAAAATTTTTGTGGCAGGCGGCATCCGTAAAACAAACAATATCAAAATCTTATGAGTATGGACTAAAATCTTCTTTGGAACCTGTAAATTTTCAGGAAATAATAAATAAGAAAAACAGATTAGTTGAAAATTTGGTTAAAGGTGTGTCGAGATTACTTACCGCAAACAAAGTTGATATTGTAAAAGGAAAGGCAAGTTTTAAAAATAAAAATGAACTTAATGTTAAAACGGAAACGGAAGAAATAAATATATTTGCAGATAAAATAATTATTGCAACAGGTTCGGAAACAAAATCAATTCCAACCGTTGAATACGATCATCAAAAATATATCGACTCAACCGATGCTTTAAACTTAACCGAAGTTCCCAAAAGTATGCTTGTTATAGGTGCGGGAGCTATCGGTATAGAGTTAAGTTCTATCTTTGCAGTTTTCGGTTGCAAAGTTACTCTAAGAGAAATTTGTCCGCAGATTTTGCCCAGTGAAGACAGCGATTTGGCACAAGAACTTTCAAAAGTGTTGGCAAGACAGGGAATAAAAGTTGAAGTTTCTTGTACCGACACATTAAAAGATAAAGACAGCTTTGAAAAAATATTGATAGTTGCGGGACGAAAGTCTAATGCCGATGAACTAAAACCGGAAAATATAGGTTTAAATTTGGATAACAGAAAATTTGTAACAACACAAAATTATGCAACAAATATAGATAACATTTTTGCTATAGGCGATATTACCGCTAAAGGATTTTTGGCATATACCGCCGAACAGGATGCAATAAATGTTGCCGAAAATTTACAATCTGAAAATCCTGTACCGAAAGTCGTTTTTTCGTTTCCTCCCGTAGCATCGGTGAAAGCAGTTGATTATGATGATTATAAAGATGTTGCTTTCGGAAAATCAACTTTTATTTCAAATGCAAGAGCACAAATCGAAGGACAAAGAGCGGGTTGGATAAAAGTTGCTGTAGATAATGTTTCTAAAAAAATTATAGGTGTTTGGATAATAGGTGTAAATGCAGACGAACTTATAGAGTCTGCAACAATGATAATAAAATCAAATATGAAAGTTGAGGACTTATCGAAAGATATGTTTTTTCATCCGGGACTTTCCGAACTGATTTTTGAAGCAGCCAAAAATTGCTGAAGCAGTTTGGAAGATTGGAGACTTTGAAGAAAACAGAAAGAAATATTTGGATAGATTGCGGCTCGTAGTCCGCAATGACAAAAAGGCAGGGTGTCATCGCGCACAACCAACAATGTCATCCTGTACGACCAACAATGTCATCCCGCACTTGATGCGGGATCTCATCAGTGTCATTCTGAACTTGATTCAGAATCTATAGAAAATCGTCCGCAGGACACCGAAATTACTAATTACTAATTTCTAATTACTAATTGTCTTTAAGTTGTAAACTATATATTGTCATTAAAAAGGAGTCTTTATGTTAAAAACTACGTTTTTAAATCCTCAACATAAGAAGTTGGGTGCAAAGTTTACCGAATTCGGCGGATGGGATATGCCGGTTCAATATACTTCTATTATAGAAGAACATAATGCGGTTAGAAATTCCGTAGGTATATTTGATACTTCTCATATGGGAACATTCATTATATCGGGCAAAAATGCAGGTAAATTTTTGGATTATGTAACAATATCGGATATGTCTAATTTACCGTTATATAAAGCAAGATATTCCATGCTTTTAAATAAGCAGGGCGGAATAAAAGATGATATCATAGTATATAAATTCGAAAACTATTATATGATGGTAGTAAATGCGGGAAACTTGGATAAAGATTTCGCTTGGCTAAACGAAAATAAAGCGGATAATGTGGATATAAAAAATATAAGCAAAGAAATTTCCATGATGGCAGTTCAAGGTCCTAAAGCAGTGGAAATCGTTTCTCAAATAGTTGACGGAGAAATAGCTTCAATGAAATATTTTACCGCAAAAGATATTTCTTTTAAAGGACAATCCGCAAACTTCTCAAAAATAGCAAGAACAGGTTATACCGGTGAAGACGGATTTGAAATTCTTATATCCAATAACTGTGCCGAATATGTTTGGTCTAAACTTGTGGAACTCGGTGCAAAACCTTGCGGACTCGGTTGCAGAGATACATTAAGACTTGAAGCATGTATGCCGTTACACGGTCACGAAATATCGGAAGAAATTAATCCGATAGATGCGGGATTTATAAAAACTGTGTTCTGGAATAAAGATTTTATAGGAAAATCCGAAATAGAAAAAATAAAAGATGCTCCTTCAAAAAAGTTAGTTGCTTTTATTTGTCATGGCGGTATAGCAAGAGCTCATGATGAAGTTTATTTAAACGACAAGAAAATCGGTTATGTTACAAGCGGAACGTTTTCGCCTACATTTAAAAAAGCTATCGGTATGGCAATGATAGATATTTCTGTAGACGAAAATTCGCCTATACAAGTAAAAGTTCATAACAATTTAAGAAACATAACAATCGTTCCCAAACCGTTTTATAAGAGAGCAAAAAAATAAATGAAGAAGTTTTGTTTTAGTTTAATAATTTTATTTTTTTGTATTACTTCTTTGTTTGCGGAACAGTTGGTGGAAATATCCATAGAAATAACCGAAATAAATAACAATAAAGCCAAAGAGTACGGAATAAAGTGGGTAGATGAAATTTCTACCGGCGAACTTTTTGTTACTAACGGTGAAGGTAACACCGTTTATCCGTCACTTGTGGAATTTAACGATTGGGTAAGATACACTCCGTTAAGTGCAAAATTAAAACTTTTGCAGGAAAGCGGTTCGGCACAAGTATTATCCAATCCTAAACTTATAACAAAGTCCGGAACAAAAGCAAGATTTTTGGTCGGCGGGGAATTCCCTATAGCGGTATCCGGTGTTTCAGGCGGTAATGTAGAATGGAAAGAGTACGGAATAATTACCGAAATTTTACCGAAAATTTTGGAAGATGACAGAATAGATTTAGTTATAGAAACCGAACTTTCAAGACTCGATTGGGCAAATGCCGTTCAAGGTTTTCCGAACATTGCCAAAAGGCAGGCAAGATCAAGTGTTATATTAAAAAATCAGCAAACTATAGTTATTGCGGGCCTTATAGAAAATTATAAAGATAAAACATCTTCGGGTATTCCTATACTTTCAGATATTCCTTTACTCGGAACATTGTTCAAAAATACAAAAGTAAAAGATAACAAAACGAATGTTTTAATCTTTGTTACTCCCAAAATTATAGAACAATGAAAAAAATCTTAAATATCATAAACAATAAATCAGGTCAAGCTGCGGTAGAGTATGTTTTGTTTACTCTTGTTATGTTTGCCGCAAGTTACGGTATGGTAAAACTTTTTGTTCTTGCATGGAAACATAAGTTCGAATTTGTTTCCTTTATTATGGGAGTATCAAATGTTTTGTTTTAACAATAAAGGGCAATCTTTTTTGGAAGGTTTTATAATTGCCTGTATAATAACGGTTTTAATGTTTGCGGCAATACAAGTTTGTATTATTGTTACGGACGATATGTTTTTGAATTACAGCGCTTTTTCGTCTACAAGAAAAATAGTTATAACAAAAAATAAAGAAATTGCCGACACCGCAAAAGAAACAGTGTCAAAACTTCTTACGGCATATATGTTAAGTTCCAAGAGTGTATTTTATTATAAAACCACACATTGGGACGAAGATATTTTAGGTAACAAAATTTTGGATCACAGCAACAAAAAAATAAATAAACACAATGTAAAAGTCGGTTACAATACAAGAATAATGTTCGGGCAATTTTTCAATTCTTTGTTTTACAGAGAACAGTCAGCAAGGGCAAGAATGGTAAAATCTCCCGACGAAGAATTTTATAATAAGGCATATCCTGATGCAAAAGAGTTTCCTAAATATGAACAATAGAAAAGGTCAAGTATTACCTTATATGCTTGTAATGTCGTTAATTCTTATATTCAGTTGGGCAATGATGGTAAACATTGCCAAAATTTTAAGAGATAAAATGATATTACAAAACTATGTTGATAACACGGTAATATCGGTTGCAAATTTGCAGGCAAGAACATTAAATTTGTTGGGTGCAACAAACAGTTTAATGGCAACCGTTTTATCTACGGCATCATACCCCATGATAGCAATGTTTCCGTCTTTTTCTACCGATAAGGTTGGCGGTTCGATGATACCCGGTCCGTTTTGCGACTATTATTGTCCCAAAGCAGGTGTTGCCGTAAACGAAAGGTACAGCGGTGTATTGAAAATGAAAAAGCTTGTAAATTCAATACAACAGTTTCAAGACCTTTTACTTACAAACTATATGGTTCAATCTGCACTGTTATTGAACAAAATTCCCGATAAAGATTATAAAGTTTTTGTTATACCGTCAAGATATGCTAAAGGAACAAATTTGTTTAATTTTAATATAACCGATCCGAAAGTTTGGTTAGGTATAAAAAGAAATACTAAAGGCATAACTTACTATAAGACAATGAACTTTTGTCTTGATGCCAAATCAAAACATTATCACATAGTTATACCAAGACAATATATGAAAGATAATGTGTCTTGGTATGTTCAGAATACGGACTTTTACGATAAAAAGTTGGTGGGCATAGGAATAAAAACTCCTTCAAAAAATGACGGATACCCGTTATTCAAAAATATCTTTGATGTTAATATGCCTGTATTGTATAGTTTGGGTGCTGTGGGATTATATAATGTTAAAGGTCCTATGTATCCGGAAAAAGAAGATACAAGTACAGGTTTATCTTATATTACGGCGGCACTTTTGTCACCTATGGTGGCACAACAACTTTTTGTCTTTTATAACATAATACAAGCTGTTGCTTATATTCCCGCCGTAGGGCAAGTTTGTGCTGCGGTCGGTATAGCGGCAGCCGCATATTATGCCGAAGAAGCAACAAGAAAAATAATTACGGAACCGTTAAATAAAGAAACTCCGATTTATAAGTACAACGAAGCCGAGCTCGGCGGTTGGGATGCTCACTTGGTCCCCGTTTAGAAGATTGGATGTTTGGCAACGACGGAACGGCAATTACTAATTAATAATTACTAATTTCTAATTGCCGTTTAAAAGTATATTTAGTAAAATAGTTGCCATGAAAATATCTAAAAAAGAATTGGAAAAACTTAATAAAGAAGGTTTAATAACTTCTCAACAAGTAGAAAATATAATCAGTTATTATCAATCAAACACAGATAATAATAAGTTATGGAAACGACTTTTTGTTATAGCCGGGCTTCTTATTGCATTAGGTATTATCTTAATAATAGGTGCAAATTGGTCCTTAATTCCGAACCTTATAAAAATAACAGTAGATTTTATTTTATTTTTAGTATTGATATATGCAGATTATTATTTTATAACAAATAACAAAAAGAATTTATCGGAAGTATTTTTGATAATATCTTTTTTTATGATTGCGGGAACCATAGGCCTTATTGCACAGGTATATAATTTGGATGGCGGTTGGTTTTCTTTTGCAAGATTTTGGATGATTTTAGCTATACCTTTTGTATTTTTAAGTAAAACTTTTTTAATAAATATTTTGTGTTTGGTTTTACTGTTTAACAGTTTTCCGCAAAGCTTTTATACTTGGTTACATGATATTTATTCTTATTTTGTTTCGACCTTTTTACCGTTTTCAAAATCCTACAATATTTCCGTATTCTGTATTTTATTATATTTGTTGTTGGCATTTTTACAATATTTCGGAAACAGTATATATATAAAGTTTGATAGAAAACTTGTTATAGCAAAAGCTTTTTCCATAATTGCGCAATTAACAAAATATTGGACTTTATGTGCAATAGCCTTACAAAGAAATGCAATAGATATAATTTTTATATTTTGTTTATTGTCATACAAATTGTATATTAATTATAAAAACAGAAAAGAAAAATATTTTAGAAATTATGCGATAGCGGCAGAAATATACATAATATACCTGTTTATCAGTGCCTATGGTAATTTACTCTTTACCGGTATAGGGTTTATTATGGGGGGAATACTTTTACTTGTTTCAATATATGTTTTAAGAAAAATGTTGTCTTATATGAAAAAGTTAGGGGTAAATAATTGAGAAATAAATTTTTATTGTTTATGTTACTGATTCCCGTTATATGCTTGTTTGTATGGAACTGCTTTTTGTGGTATGATAAAGATTCCGGAACGGAAATAACAGTGAGAATATCGGGATATGATCCGAGAGATTTGTTGTCCGGACATTATATAAGATACACAATAGATTGGGATAAAACGGATTTGCAACAATTTGAAGATAAAAGTTTTACAAAGGACGATTTTGTTGATAGTTTAAACAAAAATTCTTACAGGTTTTATGTTTCGGAAACTCATGCAAAATATTTGGATAAATTGTTGATGGAATCGTGGAACATAAAAGAAGAAAATAATAAAAAAAGAGAAGTAGTTTATTCTTATAAACAAGGTAAACATCCTATTGCTAAAAAACTTTTAGTAGATGGAGAACCTTACCAAAAAATTATATAAGATAAATAGAGGATAAAAATGTTTGAGATATTAAATTATATTTTTTCGGTGGGAATAATTTTTTCGCATGTAATAGGATACATAGTTTCTATTTTTGCTTTCCTTTTTATATATAAGAACTGGAACAATATAAAAAATAACAAGATAATTATTTTTGCTTTTGCCTTTTTATTGTACGGTTTTATAAGAGCTTATTTTTGCGATTATGCAAAAGATGCCTTCGATGAAATGTTTACATATTTAACAAGCTGGTTATTCCCTTTTATTTTGGGTTACTTTATTGCAGATAATTATAAGAAAGGAAAAATAATAAAAATTTATATTTTAACTTTTACCATAGTTATAATATTTTCGGTATTGGCTTATTTCGGCTTGTTTTATGAAAGGTTTTTGGGGGCTCCTTTAGCTTTAAAGGGAAAACTTATCAATGCAAATTTGTGGCATATTTCGTTAGGAGCTATGTGCGTACTTTTATCTTCTTTTTCATTGAACACTCTTTTATTTAAAAAAGATTTATTAAAGAAAGAAAAAATTATTTTAGGTGTATTAACCGTATTATTCATCGTTTCTTTATATTTAACAAGTTCAAGAGGATACTATATTGCAGGATTTATAACCTATTTATGTATGTTTGCATTTTATGTTTTTACAACAAAAAAATTTAAAATTCCGGCAATTTTATTTTGTATATCTTTTGTGATAATATCAGTTTTGTTTTTTAACAGTTCGTATATGCAAGATAGAATAAAAAATACAAATCTTACCACTGATGCTAATGTAACAAGCAGAATAGATTCGTATAAAGCCGCAGTGCTTATTTTTAAAAATAATTTTGTTTTCGGTGTAGGTCCAAGGCAAGGTGTAAAACAAGCAGAATTTTATGCAATGACACAACCTTTAAAAGAAAGTCGTCATCAAATCAGGCATTTACATTCTATGTGGTTAGCCGTTCCGGCAGAATTTGGTATTATAGGCTTTGTGCTGTTTTTTGCAATGATATTTTTAATTCTAAAAAATTTGTATTACGAATATAAATATAACAATTCTGTTTTTGCTTTATGTATGCTTTTTGCATGGTTATCTTTGTTGATAGGGGATTGTTTTGATACCGTTTTAAGAGGTCCGAGAGTAGCAATGGACTATTTTTGGTTAACAGGTCTTATCCTTGCAAAATCAAGCAACAAAACAGAGACAAAATAAATTATCTTACTTCAATTCCGTTTTGTTTCATATACTGTTTTAAATCGGAAATTTCCAACTGTTTAAAATGAAAAAGTGATGCTGCAAGAACGGCAGATGCGCCTTTTTTGCACACATCAACAAAATGTTCTTTTTTACCTGCTCCACCGGAAGCTATTACCGGAACATCAACAACTTTAGTTACTTGTTCCATAAGTTCCAAATCATAACCGTCTTTTGTTCCGTCTTTATCCATACTTGTAAGAAGAATTTCTCCGGCTCCGAGCTCTACACACTTTTGTGCCCATTTAATAACATCCAACTCTGTTCTTGTTCTTCCGCCGTGAGTATATACTTTCCAACCGTTGTTTTCTTTTTTTGCATCTATTGCTACAACTATACATTGGTTACCGAACTTTCTGCTGCCGTCATGTATAAGTTGAGGATTTAATACAGCAGCGGTATTTATTGATATTTTATCTGCACCGGCTTTTAAAAGAGTTCTCATATCATCAACGGTTCTTATTCCGCCGCCGACTGTAAGGGGAATAAAAACTTGTTCCGCTGTTTTTTTTACGACATCTAAAGTTATTGCTCTTTTATCGGAAGAAGCCGTAATATCCAAAAAAACAACTTCGTCCGCACCTTCAATATTGTATCTTTTTGCTATTTCTACCGGGTCACCCGCATCTCTCAAATCCACGAAATTTGTTCCTTTAACAACTCGTCCGGCATTAACATCTAAACATGGAATAACTCTAATTGCTACCATTTGAAACCTCACATTTAGAAACAAAATTCTTTAATAATTGTAACCCTATTTCTGAACTTTTTTCCGGATGAAATTGACAACCCCAAACATTTTCTTTTGCGATTGAAGAACAAAAATCTATTGAATGATTTGTTGTTGTTGCTATATATTCTTTATTTGTCGGTTTGCAATAGTAAGAATGAACGAAATAAACATAACTTTCGTCTTTTATATTGTTATACATTTCTTTTACGGTATTATTTGTTTTAGAAATAAATATTTTGTTCCAACCCATGTGAGGAATTATTAGTTTTTCGTTTTGTTTGGGAACAAATTTTTCTACGGAGCCTTCAACTATATTTAACCCTTTATGCAGACCGTCTTCATAACTTTCGGAAAATAAAAGTTGGAAACCCAAACATATTCCCAAAAACATTTTTTTGTTTTTTATATGTTCTTTTATTGCAATATCAATACCTTTTTGGTTAAGTATTTTTATTGCAGGTTCAAAAGCTCCTACTCCGGGCAATATTATTGAGTTATAATTTTTTATGCTGTCGGCATCTGAAATAATATCAACATCACCGCCGCAAAGTTCAACGGCTTTTGATACGCTTCTTAAATTACCCATACCGTAATCTATTATTGCTATTTTTCTCATAATAATCTTTTCTAAAATTACTAATTACTAATTGCCGTTTTTATTCAACCGTTACCGATTTTGCTAAATTTCTCGGTTGATCAACATCGCAACCCTTCATAACCGAAACAAAATATGCAAAAAATTGTAAAGGTATAACATTAATTAAAGGAGATAAAATCTCATCAACTTCCGGAACAAAAATTTGATAATCGGATTTTTTTACTATGTCTTTGTTACCTTTATTTGCTATTGCAATTATTTTTGCACCTCTTGCTTTAGCTTCCTCTATGTTGCTTAATATCTTATCGTAAACTTTACTCTTTGTTGCTATAACCATTACCGGCATAGTTTCATCTATCAATGCAATAGGTCCGTGTTTCATTTCTCCCGCAGGGTATCCTTCCGCATAAATATATGAAATTTCTTTTAATTTCAGTGCGCCTTCAAGTGCTATAGGGTAATTTATGTTTCTTGCCAAATATATGAACTGTTTTGTGTTTTGAAACAATTTTGCGATTTCTTTTATTTTTGTTGAAAGTTTTAATGTCTCGGAAATCTTTTTCGGAACATCTCTTAAATTAACGATAAATTTTGCTAACTGCTTTTTAGAAATAGTCTGTTTCTTTGAAGCTATAAACATTACGAGTAAATAAAGAGCGGTAAGTTGTCCCGTGAAAGCTTTTGTTGAAGCAACACCTATTTCCGGTCCGCAATGGGTATATAAAACATTGTCCGCTTCTCTGCTGACACTTGAACCTACAACATTACATATTGCAACCGTTTTCGATTTTTTCTCTTTCGCAAGTCTTAATGCCGCGAGAGTATCTGCCGTTTCTCCGGACTGTGAAATAAATATCGTTAAAACTTTGTTATCTATAACAGGGTTGGCATATCTGAATTCGGAAGCAATATTTACTTCCGTAGGAATACCGGTCAAATTTTCAAATAAAAATTTCGCCGTAAGTCCCGCATGATAAGATGTTCCGCAAGCAACTATACATATTCTTGATATATTTGAAATTTCTTCTTTTGTAAGTTTTACCGATTGTAAAATTATTTTGTTTTCTTCATCGGAAATTCTGCCTCTGAAAGTATCTTGCGTTGTTTGAGTTTGTTCGTTAATTTCTTTAAGCATGAAATGCTTATAACCGCACTTTTCGGCTTGTATTGCATTCCACAAAATTTTCTGTTGTTTTCTTACAACTTTTTTGTTCTTTACATCAAATATTTTTATTGAATCTTCTTTAATTTCGGCAACATCACCGTTTTCAAGAAAAATTACATCTTTAGTGTATTGCAATAATGCGGAAACATCGGAAGCGATAAAGTTTTCATCTTTACCCAATCCTATAACCAACGGTGCATCTTTTCTTGCAACAACAATTCTTGATTTATCTTCGGCAGATATTGCACAAAGTGCATAAGCACCTTCTATATTTTTTAATGCGGATTTTACCGCAGCTAACAAATCGCCTTTATAATATTTTTCTATTAAATGTGCTACAACTTCGGTATCGGTTTCGGAAGCAAATTTATGTTTTTCTTTTTGTAACTGCTTTTTTAATGAAACATAATTTTCTATTATTCCGTTATGAACAACGACTATTTTACCGCTGCAATCGGTATGAGGATGAGCATTTTCTTCGCTCGGTTTTCCGTGAGTTGCCCATCTTGTATGACCTATACCTATATTGCCGAAAATTTTATTTGATTTTATGTTTTTTTGTAAATTTATGAGTTTGCCGACACTTCTTCTTCTTTCTATTTTGTCGTTTTCTATAACGGCAATACCTGCGGAATCGTAACCTCTGTATTCGAGTTTTTGTAAACCGTTATATATTACGTCAACCGCATTTTTTTTACCGATATATCCTACAATTCCACACATAATAAAATACCTTTTTTTTGTTAAATATTTAATTTATTATATCAAATTTTACCGACATTATACATTGTAAATTGTAAATTATAAATTTTAAAAATTGCGGAGCAATTTTTAAAGCAGTTCTTTGTATATCTTATCTATTTCTTCTTCAAAATTTGTTGTACCGTAAATAGAGAAAACTTCTCTTGAAAGCGCAAGAGCAACAGAACCTTCACCTGAACGAACTATCATGTCGGAATTCTTTTTTCTTAACTCTTTTGCATTTTCGGAATAAGTTGTATGAACCAATATTTTTATTCTTGAATTTAAAGATTTTGCTATTTCGGTTATTTCCTGTGCAGGTGCAAAAGGAGTGGAAATTACAATTGCTTCTGCCGTTTGAATAGCGGACATTATTAAAATTTCTCTTTGAGAAGCGTCTCCGTAAATTGCTCTAAGTTCTTTTATTTTTTGTGATTTTATTCTTTTTACGGTGTCGATATTCATTTCAATAACGGTTACATTTAATTGTTTTTGTAATAATATTTTAGTTATTGTTCTGCCTACCGGTCCGTATCCTATAACTATAACATGTCTTAAATCTTTAGTTTCATTTTCTATTTCATCGGTTATTGTATAATAAGTTTTAAAATATCCTTTCTTTTGTAAAAATTTTATTGCAGGTTCTATCCAACGATAAACTATGGTATTTAATGTTATTGTTATTATAGAAACGAAAATAATTGTATTATATGCATCTTTAGACATTATTCCGTAAGATACGGCAAGCGAGGCTAAAATAAAAGAAAATTCACCTATTTGCCCTAAAGCAACTCCTATATATATTGCTTTTTTTATCGGTTGTTTTAAAAATTTAACTACTAAAAAAGCAATGACTGGTTTTACTAATATAACTACAAATAGTAATATAACTGTTAAAAGCCATGAAGATTTTAAGGCGGAAAAATCAAACAACATTCCTACCGATACAAAAAATAAAACGGCAAAAATATCGCTTATCGGAAGAGCTTCCGATGTTGCTCTTGCACTGAAATCGGATTGTCCCACAACCATACCTGCCAAAAAAGCGCCCAATGCCATAGATGCTCCGAAAAATTCCGCTGCACAAACGGAAATTCCTAAGGCAATAACAAGAACAGACAATATAAAAAGTTCTCTGTTACCGGTTTTTGCTATATGATCTAATAATAAGGGAATAATTTTTTTACCAACAACCAATGCAAAAACGACTAAAACCGAAAGTTTTAATATCGTTATTAAAAAAGTTAAAAAGAAGTTGTGATTGGAAGCCGTTTTACCAAAAAAAGCCGGTAACAAAACCAATACTAAAATAGTAAAAAGATCTTCCATTATAAGCCATCCTACGGCTGTATGTCCGGTTGATGTGTGTAATAATTTGTTGTCCGATAAAACTCTCGTTAAAACGACCGTACTTGCAACGGAAATTGCAACTCCCAGAACAATACCGGATGTCCAAGACCAACCCAAAATTTTAACCAATATTGCCGAAATTATTGTGCTTGTTGCTATTTGAATTAATGCTCCCATAACGGCAACATTTCTAACGGCAATTAAATCTTCCAATCTAAAATGCATACCGACACCGAACATCAAAAGAACAACACCTATTTCCGCGCACTGTTGAGCTATACTCATATCGGCAACAATTCCCGGAGAGTAAGGACTTACCATAATACCGGCAATCAAGTATCCCACAAGCGGGGATAATTTTATTTTTTGAGCTATGTAGCCGAGTATTAAAGCAACGGTTAAACCGCTTGTTAATGTGAATAATAAACCTATTCCGTTA
>ODAJ011932605.1_pt1 | contig 18709 bp, 16 predicted proteins | sample 1539241 | NCBI WGS metagenome assembly ODAJ01 (sample SAMN02144231, study PRJEB22623) | gut metagenome | biome: sheep rumen | host: Ovis aries | place: New Zealand | reverse complement strand
CCCTCCCCGGTCCTGTCTTCTTTCTGCTGCTTCTTCTTGGCTTTGTGGTTCTTTCCCTGGTCACCCATCTCCAGCAGTACAACGCGACCTACGGACTGGTTTACTCAGAAGTAAAGACCATGAGAATCGGCCTGGCAGAACGGTTGCGAAAACTTCCCCTGAGTTTCTTTGGCAAACGGGACCTGGCCGACCTGACAGAGACCATCATGGGAGACGTAAACCGGATGGAGCATGTCTGGTCCCATGTCCTGGGCTATCTCTACGGGTCCTATGCTTCGACGGCTCTCATCGCTGTCATACTCATGTTCTATGACTGGCGGCTGGCCATCGCCTGCCTCTGGGGTGTTCCCGTGGCCTTCATCCTGCTCTTTGGCAGCCGCAAGATGGCAGAAGAGAATTCCCGGCGCACGAAGGCAGCGGCCCTAAAGGTCTCTGACGGCATCCAGGAAAGCCTGGAAAATATCCGGGAGATCCATGCCACTAACCAGGAAGACCGCTACCTGGCAGAGCTCAACCAGAAAATCGACCATCATGAAAGCATCATGATCAAGGGGGAGCTGGCGACCGGTATCTTTGTCAATGCCGCCAGCGTAATCATGCGCCTTGGTGTGGCCACGACTATCCTGACCGGAGCCAGCCTGATTCTGGCCGGCAAGATAGACTTCATGCTCTTCTTTATGTTCCTCCTCATCATCACCCGGATCTATGCTCCCTTTGACCAGAGTCTGGCCTTGATTGCGGAAGTCTTTCTTTCCCAGGTATCAGCCAACCGTCTGATGGAAATCTATGATACTGAGACAGCGGAGGGAGCCGACAGTTTCCAGCCCCTCAACCATGATATCGTCTTCGATCACGTGGGCTTTGCCTATGACCAGAAGGAAGTCCTTCACGATGTGAGCTTCACGGCAAGGGAAGGGGAGGTTACCGCCCTGGTAGGTCCTTCCGGTTCCGGCAAGAGTACCTGCGCCAGACTGGCCACGAGACTCTGGGACATTTCCGAGGGCAGTATCCGTGTTGGCGGAGTGGACATCTCCACGGTAGATCCGGAAGTCCTTCTGACTGACTATTCCATGGTATTCCAGGATGTGGTCCTCTTTGACGATACGGTCATGGAAAATATCCGTCTGGGAAAACACGGTGCCAGTGACCAGGAAGTCCTGGCAGCGGCAGCCGCTGCCAACTGTGATGAGTTTGTAAGTAAGATGCCCCAGGGCTATGAGACACCCATCGGTGAAAACGGAGCCCGGCTTTCCGGCGGCGAACGGCAGCGGATCTCCATCGCCCGGGCCCTCCTTAAGGATGCGCCTATCGTCCTTTTGGATGAGGCCACTGCCTCTTTGGATGTGGAAAATGAGACCAAGGTTCAGGGGGCTCTTTCCAGACTTCTTACAGGCAAGACTGTGCTGGTGATCGCCCATCGTATGAGAACTGTGGAGGCAGCAGATCATATTGTGGTCCTGGCCGAGGGAAAAGTCGTGGAAGAGGGGAGCCCGGCTGAGCTTTACGCCAGAGAAGGCAGCCTCTTCAAACGGATGAGTGACCTGCAAAAGGCCAGCGCAAATTGGAGTATATAGAAAAAGCATACCTTTTTACACTATATTGTGTGATCAGTCAGGAAAGATATCCACGAAAATAAAATCAGCTATACCTTCGGATTTCCCTGCACAGCCTTTTTTCGCGCCTCTTGCAGAACTCGCCTGCTTTGCAGGCGGGGGCATCCTGCCTGGCGCGGAGGCTAAGCTTGGAATATTTAATAATTGATAGTCCTATTTATTCTGTTGTTTTTTCCTTAATAGAATTGACCAAAGGTCTATAATTGATAGTAATAATGAAGGTTTTTAATCAATTATTGATTATTGTTCTGATTGGTGTTTTGACGGGGGAAGCAGTATGGATGGTTTGGATAAGAGGGTATATTATGACCGTATGATGGAGGAGCTGGAGAGGCCTTATTGCAGGCTTGAGAACAGGGATGAGTTTATTGAGGCTTTTTCCCTCTTGCTGACGCCGGAGGAGGCGGAGCTTTTTCTTGCTTTTCCGGATTTTTCCCTGCTGAAGGAAGACCCGCCTGCGAGGCCCTTGTCCTGGGTCTATAAGCAGGTGCGGCCGGATCTCTGGCCGGATCTTGAGATGATGACCAGGGATATGCAAAAGAAACAGTTTCTGATTGAGATGGGAGAAGAGGCAGGAGAGAAGCTTTATATGAGAAACTATCTCTTTGGTTTTGCTATCACTTTCGTCTTTAAACCGGGGCATCCCCTGGAGAAGCCTTGCCAGCACTGGTTCTCCAATGTCTACATGATGGATGCCATGCGTCTTGGTCTGGCCATCGACCATCCCTTTGAGGTGACTCTGGCCCATGAAGGAGTTCTTACCGGGGATTCCAGGCATGGCAAGATTCCCATGAACCTGGAGATTCCTGATGAGAGGGAGATCGTTCCCTATGACCTGGCTTCCGAAGCGATTATAAATGCCACAGCCCTGGGCGTCCGTCCCTGTATCTGCCGTCATGTCTCGGAAGAAGAGGGCCGGAAAACCTGTGACTATCCAGCTGATTATTGCATGGTCCTCAATGAGGTGGCGGAATCAGCCATCGCCATGGGTGAAGCCGTGGAGAAAAGCAAAGAAGAGATGCTGGATCTATTAACCTTCTGCCGGGACCAGGGACTGGTCCAGACCATCAATAATGCCAACCACCCCTACAGTATCTGTAACTGCTGCAGGGATTGCTGCCTGCTCCTTGCTTCCATGGCCAAGGGGGAGAGGGAGATTTCCAAGCCTTCCCGTTTTGTGGCCTATGCCAGGTCCGGCTGCATCCAGTGCCAGGCCTGCATGAAAGTTTGTCCTATGGATGCCATCCGGATGACCATTGCAGGAGCTTTGGTACTTCCTAAGAAATGTATCGGCTGCGGCCTCTGCGCTTCAAGGTGTCCCAAGGGAGTGCTTACTTTACTCAGAAGGGATCCCAATTCCCCAAAGGAGAGAGACCTGGAAAAGGAAAAGAGGCCTTATCTTTAAAGAGTAAAGCGTATCTGGTCTGGCATATGCCAAAAGATACGCTTTTTTATTCCGGTATATGCCAAAAGTTACGCTTTCTTATTCAGGTATATGCCAATAGTTTCAGTTTCTTATTCAGGTATATGCCAATAATTGTATTTTCTTATTCAGAGATATACTAATAGATGAACCTGGTTGTTTTGGTATCTATCTATAAAGGCGCTTTCTTATTCCAGTATATGCTTAAATATACGCTTCTTAGCATTTTGATAAGATCAGGGATTTCATTAATAATATTTTCTGATTTCAAAAAAAATTTTTTCTGTTACATTTACATTAATTCTTTTAACTTACATTAATTATAGTTTTTATGACGCTGTTTGGATTTTATAAAGGAAGATTGGAGCAAAAAGGCCATGCATGAGACATCTCTAATAGAATATACCCTGAATGCTGTAGAGAAAAGGGCTTCTCTCATGGGGATTGAAAGGGTCGCCGAGATTGGTCTGGTGGTTGGCCGGCTGGCGGCCGTGCCTCACCTGATGGAGACTGCTTTCAATGTTATGAAATATGGCAGACCCATGTTTACAGAGACAAAACTTGTTATAGATTACCGGGATCTCTCTTTTTGCTGCCGTAACTGCCAGGAAGAATTTACCACAGATTCTTATATAGAGGCCCGCTGCCCGGCCTGTGGGGGAACCCATTTGAAAAGGACAGGAGGGGATGAGCTCCTGATCGATTATTTTATTCCGGAAGACACGGTTTAAACTTGCCGGAAAAGTTTCATTTTCCCAAAATTGTGGGTAAAGCAGAATCCTGGAGATTATGAGCCCTGACTTTCTTCTTTTCTGGTCAAAATTTATTCTGTTGCTTAAAATTTAATCTGTACCTTTCTTGTTTTTTATATAAATTGATGAAATATTTGTTTTAATCTAAAAGTATCAGGTAGGATTCAATATTTTTTTGGTAAAATCCAGTCCTGCCTCTCAAGTCTTATTCTTTTCTAATTCAGTAAATTCCAGTAAAAATTACAAAAAATCTATTAATTCCCCTTAAAACCAGGGTTCTTTTTTAATTTCAAAGCTAATTTTTTATTTTTTCTTTCTTCAATTTTACCCAAAAGCAAAACGTAATCTAAATGTAAATAAAGGGCTTCTCCGATAAACTGAATATGAAAGTATTTTAACCAATAATTTATAAGGAGGAGTTAATTATGTATAACCAAACTTCTATGATTGCCAAGGGGTTTACAAAACCAACCGCCAGAGTGCAGCGTCTTAAGCAGGCTATTTATGATGCTACACCGGTTCTTGAAGTAGAGCGTATGGTCCTGATGACCAAAGCTTACCAGGAGAGCGAGGATCTCAGTCCGGTTATGCGCCGTGCAAAGGCTATGGAGAAGCTTCTGAACAATATGCATGTAACCATCCGTGATGACGAGCTGATCGTTGGTTCTGTTACAGAGCATCCCCGTTCATCCGAGATTCATGTAGAGCTGTCTTTAGAGTGGCTCTTAGACGAGCTGGATACCATCTCCACCAGACCTGCAGATCCTTATTACTTAAGTGAAGAATCCAAGGAGATCATCCGGTCTCTGGCTCCTTACTGGAAAGGCAGAACAAACAGTGAGTACGCTCTTTCCCTTATGTCCAAGGAGTGTATGGATGCCTTAGAGCATGGTGTTTATGATTCCGGCAGCTACCTCTATGGTGGTGTAGGTCACTCTCAGGTAGATTACGGCCGCATCTTAGAGCGCGGCTATGAGGGTGTCATCCAGGACTGCGAGGCTGAGCTGGCCAAGCTTGACAGAAGTGATCCCGATTGTATCAAGAAAGAGCAGTTCTACAAGGCTCTCATGATTACTTATACCGCAGCAATCAATTTTGCCCACCGTTATGCGGACAAGGCAGAAGAGATGGCAGCTGTTGAGGCTAATCCGGTACGTAAGGCAGAATTAAAGCAGATCGCCAAGAACTGCCGCCGTGTTCCCCAGTATGGAGCAACCAACTTCTATGAGGCAGTACAGTCCTTCTGGTTTGTACATTGTATCATCCGTATCGAGTGTAACGGCTACTCCTACTCACCGGGACCATTTGACCGTTATATGTATCCCTTCTATAAGATGGATACTGAGATCTCCGAAGAATTTGCTCAGGAACTGCTTGATTGTCTCTATGTAAAATTCAACGATTCCGCAACCTGCCGTGACAAGATCACAGCCCAGGCTTTCGCAGGATACGGTATGTTTGAGCAGATTGCTTTAAGTGGTATGGATGAGAGAGGAAATGATATCACAAACGATGTCAGCTACCTCTGCCTGAATGCAGCTGCCCATGTGCAGATGCCCCAGCCTTCCAACGGTGTCAGAATCTCCAACCAGACTCCCGATGAGTTCCTCTACAGGGTTTGCGAGGTTGTCCGCCTTGGATTTGGCCAGCCGGCCATCTTCAACGATGAGGTAATCATCGAGGCCATGATGAACAGAGGTATTCCTCTGGAAGTGGCAAGAACCTACTCACCCAGTGGATGTGTTGAGCCTACCATCGCTCATTTCTATGATGGATGGCATTCACCGGCCTTCTTCAACCTGGCCAAAGTTCTGGAGATCACTCTCCACAATGGTATGGATAAGGGAGTCCAGCTTGGACCGAAGACAGGCGATGTAAGAACATTTACCTGCATAGACCAGGTAGTGGACGCTTTCGAGACCCAGCTCCAGTATTTCGTACGTCAGTTAGTAGACAACCTGAACTGTGTTGACTATGCTTTTAAAGAGAAGACACCGAACACCTTCCAGTCCGCTTTGATCAGTGACTGTATCGCCAAGGGTAAGACAGTCCAGGAAGGTGGTGCACGTTACAACTGGACAGGCCCGCAGGGAATCGCTGTAGCAGATACCGGTGATGCTATTTATGCCATCGAGAAGAACGTATTTATCGACAAGAAATTTACCATGAGTGAGCTCATGGATGCCGTAGACCATAACTTTGGCCGTGTTGTCGGTGAAAACCAGCCGACCTACCAGCCCACATGTAACGCAGCAGCACCGAGCTATGAGAATGAGACGGAGAAGACAATCTACGAAGTAGTCAGGGCTATCCTTAATAAGACCGGTTCCGTAAGCATGTCTGACTTCCAGTCCTACGCTCCGGCAACAGCTGCTGATTATGATGCGATCTACAGAATCTGTGACGCTACACCGAGCTATGGTAACGATATCGATGAAGTTGACAAGTATGCAGCCCTGGTTGCAAGGCTCTACTGTGAAGAGCTTGTCAAGTACAGAAATGTACGTGGCGGTATCTTCCAGGCAGCCCTGTTCCCGGTATCCGGCAACGTTATCTATGGATACGATGTAGGAGCTCTGCCCAGTGGAAGACTGGCTGAGACACCTCTTGCAGATGGTGTATCTCCCCGTCCCGGCAAAGATGTCCACGGCCCGACAGCAGCAGCCAACTCTGTTTCCAAACTGGACCACGCTCTGGCATCCAACGGAACTCTTTACAACCAGAAATACCTTCCTTCCGCACTTGCAGGAGACCAGGGTCTCATGAATCTTGCAGCTGTGATCCGCGGCTACTTCGACCGGAAGGGTATGGAGATGCAGTTTAACGTAGTTGACCGTGCTACCCTGATCGCGGCACAGCAGAATCCGGAACAGTACAAGAACCTTGTAGTCCGTGTTGCCGGCTACAGTGCAAACTTCACAAAGCTGGCCAAGGATATGCAGGATAATATCATTGCACGTACTGAGCAGGATTTTTAATGCCGGCCTTTACGAGCCAGTTTTGCGGTACAGGAGGTAATGATTGATGGCTTCTATTAATTATAAAGCAGAAGGAACCGTAACGGATATTCAGAGATTCTCAGTCCATGACGGACCCGGTATCCGGACCATCGTCTTCTTGAAGGGTTGTCCTCTTTCCTGCTTCTGGTGCTGCAATCCGGAAACCCAGCCCCGGCAGCCTGTTGTTCTTTTCAGCCGTGACAAATGTATCGGCTGTGGAAAATGTGTGGTAGCATGCAAACAGCATGCTGCCAGCCTGGAAAATCCCGGGCGGATTGACCGGTCCCGCTGCATCGGATGTGGTGAGTGTGCCAATGTCTGTCCCACCGGTGCCCTTGTCTTAAAAGGGGAGACCATGAATGTGGAACAGGTGGTAAGGATTCTGAAAAAAGATTCCATCATCTACCGAAAGTCCAAGGGTGGAATCACATTATCCGGCGGAGAACCCCTGATGCAGTGGCAATATGCCACAGAGTTATTGAAGGCCTGCAAGGCCCAGGGCTGGCATACTGCCATTGAGACGACAGGCTTTGGGTCGGAAGAAGCTATAGAAGCTGTATTTCCTTATATTGACGTAGCCCTCATGGATATCAAGAGTATGGACCCGGTTATGCACAAGAAAGTGACCGGTGTATCCAATGAGATTATTCACCGCAATGCCAGACGAATCGCAGAACTCAGCAAGCTGACTGTCCGGGTACCAACCATACCGACAGTGAATGCTACTGTGGAAGACTTCCAGAAGATCTGCGATTTTGCCAAAACTTTAAATGGGGTGGACACCATCCACGTCCTTCCCTATCACCGGCTGGGCGTCAATAAATACGAGCTTTTAAACAAAGACTATCCCATGGGGCACGAGATCGAGTCGATGAAGCCGGCAGAAGCCGTGCCTTTCCAGAAAGTTGTGGAAAAAAACGGATTCCGCTGCGTAATCGGCGGATAGATAAATGGAGGATGTAACATGGATGATAACATGATTAAAATGATGGCAAACCGCATTTCCAGGGAAATGAACGCTGTCGAAAATAATCCCGGACCGCCTCTGGGCATCAGGGATATCGGCGTGACAGAGTTTATTGGAACGGCCCTGGGTGATACCATCGGCCTGGTGATCGCCAGTGTGGACCCCATTCTGGTAGAGCCTATGCAGCTGGGTAATTACCGGTCTTTAGGTATTCTTGGCTGCCGGTCCAACAGCCTGGCTGTTATGAGTATGGCCATCGATGACGCGGTAAAATCCACCAACAGTGAAGTACTGATTTTAGAGCCCATCCGTGATAACGGAACCGACGGCAGCGGCGGCGGCCAGGCAGGACTCATTGTCATTGGAGCAGACGATGTCTCAGATGCCCGCCGTGGTATAGAGATCGCCCTGGACCGGATGGAAAAATACAGTGGTGATATCTATGTCAATGAAGCAGGCCATGTGGAGTTCCACTACACAGCCAGAGCCAGCTACTGTCTGGAGAAAGCCTTTGGAACCCAGGTGGGCAAAGCATGGGGTATGGTCTGCGGTTGTCCTGCAGCCATCGGAATCGTCGTAGCCGATATCGCCGCCAAGGCTGCTGACATTGATATCGTCAGCTACACAGCCCCGGCTTCCGGTGAAGGCTTCAACTATCAGAACGAGGTAACAGTGAGTATCACAGGTGACTCCGGTGCAGTCAAGCAGGCCGTAATCTCTGCCAGAGAGATCGGCAGAAAGCTTCTCGGCGCCATGGGAAGTGAACCCCAGTCCCTGTCCTGCCCATACATTTTTTGAGAGGTGAGTGCTTATGATTTCTGAAGCATTGGGTATGATCGAGACCAAGGGTCTTGTAGGTGCCATAGAAGCGGCAGATGCCATGGTAAAATCAGCAAATGTCATTCTGGTTGGCTATGAGAAGATTGGATCCGGTTTAGTTACCGTTATGGTCCGTGGAGATGTAGGCGCAGTCAAGGCATCTGTAGATGCCGGAACCGTTGCGGCAGACAAGGTGGGAACCGTCGTATCCTCCCATGTCATCCCACGGCCTCACCGTGATGTGGAGAAGATTCTTCCTGGCAATGAATAAGTGGCAGTCTCACCGGCTTGAATGAGAATGGAGCTTATTATGGATATGAAATACAGGACAGATATGGGTCCATCCGGGACAGCACAAGAGGGCTGGGATGCCCAGGAGATCGTAGCTTCTGCCCAGGAGGCCTTCAAGGCCTATTCCCTCTTTAGCCTGAGCCGGAGGCGGGACCTCATATCGGAAATCAAAAAAAGACTGATCCAGCTGGTGCCTTCTATTGCCAGAATGGAATATGAAGAGACCGGCATGGGCAATATCAAAGACAAAATCGTAAAACTGATGCTGGCAGTGGGAAGAACTCCCGGTGTGGAAGACCTGGTGACAGAGGCTGTCACAGGCGACCATGGCATGACTCTCTATGAGTATTCTGCCTACGGTGTCATCTGTACCTTACTTCCGGGAACCAACCCCTGTGCCACCTTGATCTCCAACAGCATAGGCATGCTGGCAGCCGGCAATTCTGTCATCCATATCCCCAATCCCCGTTGTGTGGGAGTGACCAGGTATGTGGCAGAAGAGATTGATAAAGCGATCCGGGAGACCTACGGGATAAGCAACCTGATCTCTGCTGTACCCCAATCATCAATGCAGCAGGCAGAAGAGATTATGAATCACCCTGATGTCTCCATGGTAGTAGCCACCGGCGGTTCCAAAATGCTGCGGACTGCCCTGGCCTGTTCTAAAAAAGTAGTTGGGGCAGGCCAGGCCAACCCGGTGGTCATCGTAGATGAGACAGCAGATCTTGGCCAGGCTGCCATGAATATTGTGGAAGGGGCTTCCTTTGACAATAACATCATGTGTGTCAGCGAGAAGAACCTGGTTGTGGTTTCTTCCGTGGCCGATGCCCTGGTCAGGGAAATGAGAAAGCTTGGAGTATACTACATCAGGGATGAAGCGGATATGCTGAAGCTTACCAAGGCCACGGTAACCAGTCACATGACCATGAACCGGGCCTTAGAAGGCAAGCCGGCCAAGATGATTCTTGAAACGGCTGGAATTCCTTGTAATGACGACATACGGCTGATTCTGGTAGATACCATGATCACCCATCCCTTCTTTACGGAAGAATTCCTCATGCCGGTGGTTTCTATGGTCCGAGTCGATGATTTTGAGGAGGCCATAACCTCAGCTCTCTTTATCGAACAGGGAAACCGGCATACGGCTATGATTCATTCCCAGTCCATCGACCACCTCAACCGGGCAGCCCATGAGCTGCAGACTTCCATTTTTATCAAAAATGGATCCTCACTCAATGCCATCGGCTGTGACGGGGAGCAGGACACCAGCTTCACCATCGCCAATATCACGGGAGAAGGTGCGACGACGGCAAGGCATTTTGCCCGCAGAAGAAGGTGTACCCTGACGACAGGTTTTTCGATTCGCTAAAAACATTTGCTAAAAACATTTCTACAAAAGATTATGGCAGTGATTTGGCCGACAGTAAGAACAAGATGGGCCTGAAGATGCTATTCCGGAACAAGCCAGGATACTTAGTACATACTCCTTTTCTGCCAGTTTCCGGAAAGCTAAGCAAGCTGGTCCAAATCCTGCCATAACTATATCAATGATACCGTAACAGAAAGGAAAATAATGGCCGGTTCCAGCCTGCTATTATGAGATAAGTATTATGTCTGTATTAAAGCAAAACAAGAAACACAGCTTCATGACTTCTGCCTGTCTTATACTCACAGCAGTCATCGCAGCCTTTATGATGTTTTCCAACCAGGTACTGGCAGCAGACCAGCCGGGCAGTGCCCTCGATGCCGCCAAGTACAACAAACATATGGATGTCTGGTTCATCCTTTTCCTGGTGGCCTTCCTGATGGGCTTCCTTCGTAAATACGAATGGAGTATCTATCTGGCCGTACTTTTGACCACCGCTTCTTCCTACCTGGTATACATGGCCGGCAACCAGTTCGTCCTGAAAATGCCGGCAGAAGAAGTATGGTCCCAGGACATGATGATCAGTGCGGCAACCTGTTCTGTAACAGCAGTCGTAGCCATCGGTGTATTCTTAGGTACCGTAAAGATGTGGCAGTACCTTCTGGTGGGAGTTCTCTTTTCCCCCTGTTATCTGCTGCTCAACTACCTTCAGTTCACCTGGCTGCCGGCAGTGGCAGGCGGCGATGTCACAGACCCGGGCGGTGGAATCCTTGTTCATTTCTTCGCTGCCTACTGGGGCATGGGCGTAGCCCTGGCCATCCGGGAAAAGCGGGCCTTTGACGAGCCTATGTACACGACAAAACACAGTGTGTCCCTGGCCTGGCTGTCCGGTATGCTCCTCTTTATGCTCTGGCCTTCTTTCGTGACGGCCCTTATGCCTTTAGAGAGTACCACAGCAGTAACTGCCAACACCTATATGGCCGGTCTTGGTGCCATGATTACCTCTTACCTGACCAACGCCTTACTCAGCAAGGACAAAAAGGTTAACCCTGTTGTATATATCTGCGGTATGCTGACCGGACTGGTAGCTTCCAGTTCCACCCTGCTTCTGGCAGGTCCCTGGCTGTCACTGATGATCGGTGCCCTTGCCGGAATCTGCTGTCCTCTGGCCATCAACTTCCTTCAGGGCTGGCTGGCAGAGAAGCTTGGGGTTATGGATGTCATGGGCGTCCACAGTCTCCACGGCGTAGGCGGCTGGATCTCCTTACTCACCGGAGCCATCCTGGCAGGCAACCTGATCAACATCTGGGCTGCCCTGATCACCCTGGCCCTGGGTATCGTATCCGGTTTCATCACCGGAATGATCCTCAAGCTGACCAGAGGCGAGATGAATGTCACTTATGATGACAAGGATGAGTTTGAAGGAGATAATCCGGACCCGGTTCTGGAGCCATAAGGTTTACGGGAATCTAACCATTTTCAAAAGAATTCCCTGGAAAGATTATGAAAGGAAGAACCCTCTTAAAACAAAACTTCCGGAATAATAAAGGAGACATGTTATGAAAGTATTATGCAGAAAAGCTACGGAAGCTGAGAAAGCTTATATGAAAAGATTTGAATACTGGGAGAGTGATGTGGCCGAATTTGACTATTATTATGACCATGATGAGACCTTCCTGCTCTACGAGGGACAGGCCACCATCACTTACCCGGGTGGATCCGTAAGCTTTGGCGCCGGCGATATCCTGGTGTGCCCCGAAGGCCTCCGCTGTCACTGGAGCGTCAAAGTACCTGTTAAAAAACGCCTGCACTAAAAGGGCAGGCAGCCATTATTCATGCTAATCCTTTTGCAAGGTCGGACAGGACTTGAGGGTAGAATCCGCTCTTCCCTCAAGTTCCTTCCGGTCATATTTTATGGATAAAAGGGCTCTCCTGGACATTGTACATTTCCTTGGAGACAGGTATAATATTATTAAACATTTTACATCTACACAAGAATTATACAGTACCTGTATCTGATGAATGAAAAGAATTTGGGGGAGAATTCATGAACGAAGAGAGGAGAATGCCGGGAAGCGACCAGGCCCAGTATCCCAGCGACAAACGAATGACTCTCTTATCCCTCTTTCAGGAAGAGGGGCTGGAGAAGCTTTTGTGGCAGCTGGCATCTGCCACTGACCTGGCGGTAGCCCTGGCAGATTTCCGCGGAGACGAATGTACTGACTGTATCAATTACGCAGAATTCTGCCGTTTCGCCAGAGAGGATCATGGGCAAGGCCCCCTCTGTACGGCATCCAACGCCACCAACGCCTTCGGCATCACCCAGGCAGCGGTAAGCAAGAAACCCTTTATTTATTTCTGTCCCTACGGATTATTGATGTTCGCCATTCCAATCATAGTAAACGATGAGTATTTAGGTGGGTTTGTAGGAGGACAAGTCCGGTGCCATGACGCGCCGGCAGACACTGTTCGTCTGGAGAACGTCCTTCCCTGTAAGAAGGATTTTCTTGATGATGATGAGACCAGAGCATACTATGAACAGGCAAACCTTTTATCCTATGATAAATTTGTCAATGTGGCGGCTCTTATGGAGTCCTACATCCGGCAGATGACAGAAAAAAGAAGGGATAATGTTACCAACGAAGAGCTTGCCAAAGCCCGGCAGGCCCTGGAGGATGAACACAAGAAGCGTCTGGAGGCGGAGCAGAAAAGCAGCAAGTACAAGCTGACCGCCATGAGAACACAGTTTAAACCCTACTTTATTATGAGCACTTTGAACGCCATCTCCAACCTGGCCATCATAGAAAATGCTGTGCAGACCAATGAGCTGATCAACCGTTTCGCCCGCTTTATGTCGGACCTTTTCCAGAAAAATGTGGATGTCATCAGCCTGGAAGAGGAAATGGCTATGATCGACTCTTATCTGGCCATCTATAAATCCTGGATGGAAGACAAGCTCTCCTACCGTATAGATCTGGAGGGTGAAATCCGCAGGCAAAAGATACCAGCCATGCTGGTCTTTCCTATAGTGGAACAGTCCATCCTTCACCTGGCGGTCCATGGACAGCGGGATGGCCAGATCCATATCTCAGCTTCTTTTGATAAGAAGAATGTGAAAATCCAGCTCAGAGACAACCGGCCGCCGGCCGCCCAGGACGAGAACAGCCGGCTGATTCTCAAGGAGATTGAAGATATGCACAACAGCTCAGTAAAGACAGGGCTGGATCTGACAAGAGAACGGATGGAAGATTACTTCCATGGAAAATATGTATTCACTACGGAGACAACAGATGACGGGGAAACGGTATATATGCTGGAATATCCTCGTATGTTTGAAAGAGAGTATATCTGATGTATAAGGTTTTAATTGTCGACGATGAACTCCTGATGTGCAGGGCTCTGACGACAGCCCTATCCAGATTTGAGGACTTTGAAGTAGCAGCCTGTGTCAGCTATGGGGAAGAGGCCGTGGAATTCTGCCGGCATAATGATGTCCATATGGTATTAATGGACATCGCCCTGCCGGGAATCACCGGTATAGAGGCGGCCAGATCCATCAACAAGATCAATCCCGCCGCTGAAATCTTCATCATTTCTGTCCTGAGCAGCTATGAAGTAATCAGAAAGACCCTCGCCTCTAAAATCAGGGACTATCTTGTGAAACCTGTTTCTTTTTCCGATATCAACCATATCATTGATCTCTTTTTAGGAGACCAGGAAGAGGACCAGGATATCGTAAGGAAGATGGTAGACCTTTATCATAGCCATGACTATCCTGCTATGGTCCAGAGTGTTCCCGATGAGGTCCGTGAGGTTTTTCAGAACTGTCCCGTAAACAAGGAGCTCATTTCAAACAAATTTATACAGATTGCCAGGGGCATTCTGTCAGAAGCTGTACCATGCTTCTATAAAGACCTGGATCTCGGGGAACGTTTCCCCATCAATGAAGCCTTTGCCAAAAATGAGAACGCCTGGACCATATGGCTTACGGACGTTATGGACTATGCCTTCCGGTCGGGAATCATCCGCAGGCATGATTACCTGCAGTCGGTATTTGACTACATTGATACAGAGATCAAAAATGATATCAATCTTGCCTCCATCTGTGACGCCTGTAATATCAGCCAGAGCTATCTAAGCAGGCTCTTCCGCAAATATATGGGAGTCAGCGTGATGGATTATATCCACCTGCGCAAGCTGATGAGGGCAAAGATGTATATGGTATTCACTGATTACAGCATAACCCAGATCGGACACCATCTAGGTTACAGCGACGGAAGCTATTTTAGTAAGGTATTTAAAAAATATGAAGGAATGTCGCCTAAACAATACAAAATGGCCTTTCTGGGTCCTGCTTGAAATGAGGGAAGATATGAATAAGAAACCTGGCTGTAGAAAAGACTCAGAGGAAGACATGTATTTTCTGACCTCTGAATCTGTGACGGAGGGACATCCGGACAAGCTCTGCGATATCGTATCCGATTCTCTGCTGGATGCCTACCTGAAAGAGGATCCCCTTTCCCATGTGGCCCTGGAGACGGTTGCTTCCAAGGATATGCTTTTTATATCCGGGGAGGTCACATCCAAAGGGGCGCCTGACCTGATTGAAAAGGCCAGGGAAGCGGTCCTCGCCATCGGCTATGACAGCAAAGAAAAGGGATTAGATGGCAGAAACTGTCTGATCCTCACCAATATCATATCCCAGTCGCCGGACATCTCCATGGGAGTGGACCGGGCAGACGGCCTGATTGGTGCAGGGGACCAGGGCATGATGTACGGTTATGCCTGTGATGAGACGGAAGAGTATATGCCTTTATCCATCTCTTTAGCCCACAAGCTGGCCGCAAGGCTGACCCAGGTCCGTAAAGAGGGAATCCTTCCCTATCTTTACCCGGATGGAAAGACCCAGGTTACCATCGCCTATGACCGCAATGACCAGGTCATAGGTATCAAGGACATCGTCGTTTCCGCCCAGCATAATGCCCGGGTACCTATAGAACAGGTCCGGGCGGATATCAGAAAGCACGTGATCGATGAAATGATCCGGCCCGAAGACATGCTGGCGGACATCCGGATCCACATCAATCCCACAGGCCGCTTTGTCACAGGCGGTCCCCTGGGAGACACGGGACTGACCGGCCGCAAGATTATGGTAGATACCTACGGAGGTATCGCCCGCCATGGGGGAGGCGCCTTTTCCGGCAAAGACCCCAGCAAGGTGGACCGGTCGGCAGCCTACATGGCCAGATATGCTGCCAAAAACCTGGCTGCCGCCGGCCTGTGCGGTAAATGTGAGTTAAATCTCGCCTATGCCATCGGCATACCCCAGCCGGTATCCATCAAGATCGACTGCTTTGGCACGGAAAGAATTCCCATAAGCATCATCGAAAAAACTGCCGAAAATGTCTTTGATTTCAGCGTAGCCGGTATTATCAGGACGCTTTCTCTCACAAGCATTTCCTATAAACCGGTGGCCGCCTACGGACACTTTGGCAGAAGAGACCTGGACCTGCCCTGGGAAAGGACAGACAAGGTTCAGGAGATCATGGATATCGCAGCCGGCTACCTGGCAGACTCTATCCAGGCTATGTCCGGCCAGTAAATTTAAATATATCAACGTTTTATGTCCGGCCAGTAAAATTAACTATCAACGTTTTTTATCCGGCCAGTAAATTAAATCATCAACGTTTATGTCTCGACCTTTTAAATATTTACTAATCAAAGTCTAACTGGAAAAGAGGAGGAAGCCGCTGCTTCTTTCTCTTTTCTTTTATGCCGGCCATAGGCCAGAAGCAGACTATACAAACAGGATATTTTTGGTATAATTGTAAGTAAGAAAACTATCGTTAAAATATCCAGTGAGGTGATGATTAATGAAGATGAAAAATATCCTTGTTGCCCTTTTGGGAGTTATTCTTATCGCTATTCTTTTTCTTACTGTAGTTAATGGTATGTTTTATTAAAAGCTATTATTTACACATAATAATACCTGCACATTATCCAGAGGTGTGCTATGACTGATAAAAAAAGATACAGGCCTATGCATAAAACAAAAATGAAGCTCCGTTACCTTCTGTTGGGCGCCCTGCTGGGTCTCCTTATTCTCTGGCTTATAGCTTATGCCAGAAGCGGCAGTCCCTACAGCCTGATGGAGACCATAAGCGTAAAAGAGAAGAGTGATGGCTCCTATGAGCTAAAACAGCAGAAAGTACCCTATACGGTCAAGGTGAATTTCGGCCATGCCCTCCTCGATGAAGCCCAGCGGGAGAAAAAGCTGATTATATATTCCCAGAAGGCGACAGTCCCTTATCAGATTGAGAAAGAGGGCTTGTTTGGCTGGTCGGTCTATTCCCAGACCAAGTCCATGATTTTCCATGGGGTAGGTACTTACTCCGTCGACCTGGCCCAGATTGGGGATAAGGATATCATTTTTGATTCCGCTTCCCAAACTTTACAGATCCATATCCCGGAGCCGGTTCTGTCGGTGGAATACCTGCCGGAAGAGACGGAATTCTTCAATACCTCCAACGGGATCCTCCGCTTCGGTGAGATGCAGCTGACGCCGGAAATGATGACAGAGCTGGAGACCCTGGCCAAAGAGAAGCTGAGAAAAAGTATAGAGGAAGACCAGGACTACCTGGAGACGGCCAGAAAGTTCGCGGCCCTCTCTGTCAAGGAGATTTTTGAACCGGTCCTGAGAAAGCAGATTAACGCTGCCCTGGAAGAGGCCAATGACCAATTTGCCATTCCTCCTTACTATACCATCCAGGTCCTGGTGGGTGATGAGAAAGAGGAAGGAGCAGAGGGAACAGAGGGGACGATGAAGATTGAAGAGACTAAGGGATCTGAGGAATCTGAAGAGTCTATAGGATCTGAGGAGACCGGAGAAACTGCAGATAGTTCCGAAGAACCTACAGAAGATAGTGAATCCGGCAAAAGTGGCAGCAGGCAGACAACTGAATAGCAGGGCAGGATACCCCTGCTCCCATGCAATCCCGACTGTACAAATCAGGCTTATCAAAGGTAAACCGACGAATTCTTGTCAATCCCGATGATAAGCTTTTTTGTGGGAAAAACATATGACTAATCAGTATTCCAAACGAAAGGAGAAAGATTTTTATGAAATCATTTATGGTGAGACCCAAAGTTTATTTTTACGATACGGTTAAAGAGTTTGCCCGGGAATTCCATCTTGGACAAGGTGACCTGCTGATCACCAATCAGTTTATCTATGAGCCTTTCCTTGGCGGCCTTGACCTGGACTGCCAGGTAATCTATCAGGAGAAATATGGGGCAGGAGAGCCTTCTGATGACATGGTGGAAGCCATGTACAAAGATGTGAAGAAAGATTACTGCCGTGTCATTGCCATGGGCGGGGGCACAGTCATCGATATCGCCAAATTATTTGCTCTTAAAAATGTATCCCCTGTCCTTGACCTTTTTGACGGGAAAACAGCCGTAGAAAAGGATAAAGAACTAATATTAATACCCACCACCTGCGGAACAGGCAGTGAGGTGACCAATGTAGCTGTCCTGGCCCTCAACAGCCGGGGAACCAAAAAGGGTCTGGCCCAGGATGCCATGTACGGCGATGTCGCTGTCCTGATTCCTGAACTTGTAAAAAGCCTTCCCTTCCGTTTCTTTGCAACCAGCTCCATAGACGCCTTAATTCATGCCGTGGAATCCAGCCTTTCACCCAAGGCCAGCAGCATTACCAGGCTTTTTGGCTACAAGGCCATCGAAATGATTTTAAATGGCTATAAGATTATCGCGGCAGAGGGAGAGGATGCCAGGTATCCGCTGCTCAATGATTTCCTGACAGCCAGCCTCTATGCCGGAATATCCTTTGGAAATGCCGGCTGTGCAGCTGTCCATGCCATGAGTTATCCCATAGGCTCTGTCTTCCATGTTCCCCATGGAGAATCCAATTATGCCATGTTTACGGGAGTACTCAACAACTATATGGAGATTAAGCAGGATGGGGAGATTGAAAAACTCAACCAGTTCATCGCTGACATCCTGGGCTGCCAGCTGGACCAGGTCTATGTAGAACTGGAAAAACTTCTGGACCAGATTCTACCTAAGAAAGCCCTCCATGAATATGGCATGAAGGAAGAGCAAATTGAAGAATTTGCCGATTCCGTCATCGAAAACCAGCAGCGGCTTCTAGGTAATAATTTTGTTTTCCTGGACAGAGACCGGCTGATCAAAATCTACAGGGAGTTATTCTAAATATTAGGCCCAAAAGCCGTTTTTCCGTCAGGAATTACGGCTTTTGCCCTGGGAAAAAACAGGCTGTCGTACTAAAGCGGCGAGACTGTTTTGAGATAAAGGCAGGAATCCCTCAATGTCCAATGTGTTTGGCATTTGCTTGGTATCCGTACGGTCTGGGACGGACTGGGATCAGTCCGTCATCAGACGAACGGATGCCAACAACGGACATAACACAGGACATGAGGGTTCCTGCCTTTTTACGTGA
>ODAJ014759535.1_pt1 | contig 18721 bp, 12 predicted proteins | sample 1539241 | NCBI WGS metagenome assembly ODAJ01 (sample SAMN02144231, study PRJEB22623) | gut metagenome | biome: sheep rumen | host: Ovis aries | place: New Zealand | reverse complement strand
CGCTGATTATCCTTTCAGTCATTCCGAACCCGCTACAGATAGCCGGCATCTGCTGTGCCGCTTTCGCTATGTACGCGTTGTCGAAATAACATTACTTATTATTAACTTTAAATTTTCATGAGTATGAAAAAAATTTTCCTTTTTGCAACGGCTCTTTTTGCTGCCGTAACGCTGAACGCAAGAGAAATTACGGTTGATCTCAGTACAGCTACGGAGATCGCCTACACCAACTGTTCGGCAACCTTCGCCGTAGCGGATGGCGCCCTGAATGTAAACTACACCGCCGGTGCTTGGGAATGGGCAGGCGTGGAGTTCGATTTGGACAATCTGGAGGCTGTCACCTCAATGAGTTTCGAGTTCAAAGGCCAGACACCGAATGAATGGACAAGTTTTATCATCTATCTGCGCGATTCGGAAGGAGCACGCTGGTACGACGACGCAGATGACTTCTCGTTGAGCCAGGCTGAGTGGTTGTCCAAGACAGGCTATCTTCCCACCACGTTGTGCTGGGACGAGGCCAACTACGCTTTCGGGGAGAAACCTTTTACCAAACTCGGTTTCATGGCTAACCCGATGGTCGCAGAGAGCAGTTCCTTCTCTATCCGTAACGTTAAGATCCTCCTCCCGGATCATGACACGGCGATCGAGAACGTAGAGACCGGCACCCGGGCACAGAAAGTGATCCGTGACGGACAAGTGCTCATCCTTCGTGACGGAAAGACTTTCAATACCGTTGGTACTGAAATCCGATAAAATCCCCTACTATGACTAAAAAAGTAATCTTTTCAGTCCTGTGTCTATGTTTCGGAGTTGCCGCTATGGCGGCTCCGGAACTCGTTTATAACGGAGATACACTCGCCTGGAACACCGAGTTCAGCCGTAAACAGTGCGGCACGCTGGATATTAATGAAAACATCATTGAGGTCTCCGGCATCGCCTGCTCACGCGTCACACCCGGATACATATGGATGCAGAGCGACGAAACCGAACGATATATCATCGCTACCGACGAGAAAGGAGCAGAGCGCGCTTGCAAACTCAAGTTCAGCAAAACCATTCGCTGGGACTGGGAAGACCTTTCAGGAGGCGTCTATGAGGGCAAAAACTACCTCTTTATAGGCGCTTTCGGGGATAACGAGGAGACAGGAGGTAACTATTCGGTGGTGTGGGTTGAAGAACCCGCTATCGATCCTATAAACACCCCCGAACTGACCGTTACGCCTAACCAAATCAAATTCGTCTATCCCGACGGCAAGAACCATAACTGCGAAGCGCTGATGTACGACAACCGCGAACAGATGATCTATATCATCACCAAGGTCTATTATGATGTCTGCCAGGTCTTCCGTATGCCTTTCCGCACGGATTACGGCACCGAGACACAGACGCTGGAGTATATCTGCGACCTCGGACTCCGTTCCGATCTCGGCTATAGCGAGAAGAACAAACCATACAAGGGATTCCACCTCGTTACGGGAGCCGATATATCGCCCGACGGCAGGTATATCCTGATCAAGAACCATAATAATATCGTCGCTACCTATTCGTGGATTCTCTATTGGGAACGTGAGGAGGGAGAGTCGGTCGCCGATGCTCTGAAACGGCAGCCGCAACCGCTCAAATGCTATTCCAACGAGTGGCAGGGCGAAGCCATCTGTTGGCTCGATAACTATACCTTCTATACCACCTCCGATGCCGATGACGGCAATCCGCCGATCTACCGCTATACCCGTCCTTTTGCAGAGGGGGTAGAGCAGACTCCGTCGCCCGAAGCACAACCAAGACCGCTCCGCCTCATCGAAGGACACCTCTATATCGACTCCCCGCAAGGACTCTACACCCTTGATGGCAGAAAACTGTGACTTTGCATTATCCGTCTTTGTCCCATCCTTGGGCAACCTCATCATGCACTTTTGTCCCATCTTTGGGACAATCTCATCATGCACTTTTGTCCCATCTTTGGGACAACCAAATTCTCACCTTTCAATAGAAATCTATCCTATTCCTTAAAAAAAATGCCCGAATGTTTGCATATGTGCAAAAAATGTAGTACCTTTGCAGACGATTTTGTGGTGTGCGTGTTGCCAAGGTCCGTAACCGCACTTAATAGGGAAGGCTGTGCAAATCAGCCGCTGTCCCGCAGCCGTGAGTCTTATATAACTGAGTTTCAAGTTCTTACGACCACTGTTACATCCGTAATGGGAAGGTAGAAACAAGGGAGACAAGCCGGAAGACCTGCCACGAAAGGTTAACAACCGTTGTGAGCCGCCAGGCGGCAAACAGCCCTCGTGGATTGGGGCGCCGGATAAATGAAACGAATACCTGACACATTAGAGTTTAAAGCGTATGCTGTGTAGTAGCGTGTGCAAAGCGATAGACCGCTTTGTGCTTTTTGGTGTGTTGTCTTGGACAACAGGCTTGGTAATGACAGGAGTTGAAGCCCGTGCCGCTTCCCCTTATATATCGCGCGTGTGGGAGTACAATCCTGCGCCCGGACAGTTTGTCAACTATATACCCGGATATGACGAAGGCGATGATGCCGAAGCGATGCGTGCCAAGGCGGAGGAATATATCTCCGGCACCACGCGTTCTGCCATCAGTCTTGGCGGCTGGGGAGGATATGTGGTAATGGGTTTTGACCATATGGTGGTCAATGTAGCCGGAGCGTATGATTTCCAGATATGGGGTAATGCGTTCTATGCCGACCCCAATGATCCCTCTTTGGGAGGCAGTGCCGAACCCGGGGTGATTTACGTCAGTTATGATGCCAACTCGGACGGCAGACCCAATGACACCTGGTATGAGATAGCGGGTTCGGAATACGATCACTCCACCCGCAATCACAAAATAACGTATTTCCGTCCGACCGACCATGCGCCTGTTCCCAATGAAGCTGAGGATATTACGGACATGAACTATATCTTCTGGCGGGACAAAAACGGCAATGAAGGGTATATTGCCAAGAACAAACATCACCGCCAGGACTACTACCCGAAGTGGCAGACAGCCGACAAGTTGGTCTATTCCGGTACCTTGCTGCCGAATAATGCAGAAGCTACCGTTGGAGAGGAGCGAACCACTTATATCCTCTATAACTATGCCTACGGTTATGCCGACAACCATCCGAATGACTCCACGGCGAACAAAATCAACATTGACTGGGCGGTGGATAAGAAAGGCAATCCTGCCAACCTGCCCGGTATCCATTTCGTGAAGGTGCAGACGGGCGTCAACCAGCAGTGCGGATGGATAGGCGAGACCTCGACGGAAGTGAGCGGAGGCGAAGATCTGCATCCTTTGGCACCCGTGCCGACCGGCAATACATTGATTCATACCGGGCCGGAAGTTCGGAAAGTTCTGTATAATGAGCATATATATATCATAATTAATAACCAAATAAAATACGTATTATGAGGAAAACATTTCTTCTTTTCGTCGCCTTTGCCCTTAGTTGGCTGGGCGGCAAAGCTGTGGCAGAGAATGTAACCATGCCGCAGTTTGGGCATCAGACAGTTACTGTCAGTGCCGGAAGCCCCGTGACGTTCATGGATATGAACAGTTACGCGGGCATCAGCAGTAGTAGCAGCAATAACTCGTTTGCTACTACGATTTTCGAACCTGCCGAAGCAGGCAATTCCATCAAAATTGAGTTTGAGAACATAGATGTGCGGAATGACGGAGCCAGTTGGCCTGCCAATCTGTCCATTTATAATGGTGTGTTTGATGTGTCAAGTGTCACTTACCCGACCTCGACAAGCGGTGTCACCGCCTCATTGGCATTTCCTGCTACCGACAAATTAGTGGAGAAACTGGATGGTACATACACCAATCTCACCTATATTTCTGCTGATGCTACGGGTGCGCTTTCCGTATGCTATGTATATAGATACGCAAAAGCTATTCAAGGCTGGAGGGCTACCGTTTCTTCTATTACGTTAGACCCTATGACCATTACCGGCGCTGCTGTGGACAATAGTTTTGTGGTAGATGATATATGGGCAGGCAAAGAGAATGTGGCTGTTGCCGGTCTGACCGTCACCACAGACGGTTATTCGTCTCCGGACAAACTGGAGACCATCTCTTTCTCTACGAGCAATACGGATGTCATCAAAGGAGAAAATATCAAATTGTACGCAGGTCAAGCCGCTTCTACTGCCGGTTTGACCGAACTGACAGGAACGGTAACCGAAAACGCAGGTGTCTATACCCTCACCTTGGACGCGCCGTACGCCTTCGGCAACGGTGCTAACAAGTTCTGCTTGGGTACGACTATTGAGGCAGGTGCCGCTTTCAATGCTACCGGTAGCGTGACTATTACCGACATCAAAACAACCAATAATTTCTCTCCGCTGACTACCGCGGCTACCCCTGCTACGCTCACCGTCCAGCCGATGTATCTCATGGCGACCGATGCTTCCTATACCGTCAGCCAGCCCACGAACTTCTACGACGAAGGCGGCAAGGAAGGCAAGGTCGTTAAGGGCTTTGACGGCAAAGTGGTCTTCACTCCCGCGACAAGCGGCAGCAAAGTCAAACTGACCTTCAATAATATCAATGTCTTCTATACCGATTATGCTGCCAACTCGACCGGCTATGTGGATTACATCAAAGTCTATAACGGCAATTCGACCAACGATGCCGACTTGCTTTGGCAAATATCACAAGCCGAGGCGAGCACCACAACCGCGATTGTCCTCAAGAGCACGGCTGCGGATGGCAAACTGACAATCACCCATAGGAATAATATCTCCTATGACTCCAATCTCCGCGACGGCTGGGAGGCGGTGGTCAGCGAGTTCACTCCGCAGGCTATGACCGTCAGCAGCGTGGCTGTCACCAAAGAGACGGGTACCGTATCGGCAGGCACAGAAGGCAAACAAGTAGCCTGCATCAAGGTGGTTACCGCAGAAACAGAGCCTGCATTGGCTGTTCAGTCATTGACTTTCAACACGAACAACACCTATGCGCAACTGACAAAGGCGAAACTCTACTATACGAAGGAGAACACGTTTGCGACCTCCACTCTGTTGGGCGAAGCCACTATCACGGGCAATCAAGTGACGCTCACGGCAACGAATAGCGTCAATTTCCGCGAAGGTGACAACTATCTCTGGCTGGTATATGATATTCAGCCATTGGCTGCCAATGACGAGAAAGTGGATGCTCTCATGGAGAAGCTGACCTTCACGAATGGTTCGGATTATACCTCTTTCACCAATCCTTCTGGCAATCTGACAATTGAGAACAAGGCTGTTCAGGCTTGCGGATCGCAGACTTTCACCGTGCAAGGCGAATGGCAATACACGCACACCGTAGCCAGCGAATACAGCAGTAAATATATGTATGAGCAATGCGACCAGACGGTTGTCTTCAAACCCGCTACCGCAGGCAATGTGATACAGATTGACTATGCGGATTACGATGTCTATTACGCTACTTCCTCTTACGGCACGCGTGCGAAATATATTGTATATGACGGCGAAGGAACAAGCGGAGCCATTCTTTGGCAATTAGATGCGAACGGCAAGAAGCCTACGCAACTTCGTTCCACAAGCGGCGCAATGACGATTGTGTTCAATCCGAACACCACTTCGTCGTACTATACCGGCAACGGTTGGCATGCAACGGTAACGGAATACACGCCGAAGAACATGGAGATTACGAGTACGGTAGTAGAGCAGGCTTCGACACGCCTTGTCAGTCTCGGCGAGGAGAAAGCGGCTATGCTTAATGTGAATATCCAAACCGAAGGCACTCTCTCTCCGCTGACGTTGGATGCTATGAGTGTCAGCCTCAAAGGAACGGAAGCGAATATCAGCAATGTCTATCTGCTGCAAGGCACAACGGTTGTAGCACAGGCTACGGCTGCCGCTACCACCGTCCTCACGCTGACCACTCCTGTAACGCTGAACGAGTACGACAACGAGTTCACTATCGCGGTGGATATCAAAGCCGATGCGACTGTGGAACAAACGGTAGATGCCTCCCTACTTTCACTGACGATTAGCGGCGAGGCACAAACGGTAACCGAAGGTGACCCCGAAGGAAGTCGTATCATCAAGAACATTATGCTTCTGCAAGCAGGCGATAACGGCACGAAACAAATCGGCAGTACCAGCCTTATGTTCTACGATGACGGCGGAGCGGACGGAACTTATACCAAGAGTATAGAGGGGTATGTGACGTTCGTGCCTGAGCACGAGGGGTATGCCGTGGAGGTGGTTGTTAATAATTACAAGCTCTCTTCCGGTGCACCCGTGAAGATTTATTATGGCACGAGCCACGACGGCGATGCCGATGCTACGGTGGAATATAACTATTCCGACCCCGAGAAGTATAAAGGTCAGTCGTTCATCTCCTCGGCTGCCGACGGTTCGCTCACCGTTTATTTCAAAGACCAGAGTTACGGTTCGGCTAATGACGGCTGGGAGTTTGAGGTTCGCGAGCACCAACTCACAAACCTCTCTATCGAAAGCGTAACAGCAACCTCTATTGCTTCTGCTATGCAGACAGTAGGCGCCAAGGACTTGAAGATGCTTCAGATAGCCGTTACGGTAACGGGTGACCGCACGCCGCTGACCGTGGACGCTATCAATGTGGTTGCCAACGAATATACAGACGGCACGAAGTTGTATCAGACGGGCAAGGTGGCAACCTTCTCCGACAGCGAACCTTTTGCTGCTCCTTACGCTATCTCCGATCGTGGTACGTACTACTTCTGGGTAACGGCTGACGCTTCGGAAGATGCCGACGATGACGATATAATGACGGTCAGCCTGACTTCCATTCAGTCCGGTGCAAACACCATCGTTCCGACAACCGCCGAAACAGCGCAGACCAAACTGGCACATGGTATGTCCGGCGTTTATGTTATCGGCAGCAACCCGACCTCCGATTTCTCGACGGTTGCCGCTGCCATAGAGGCATTGGGCGTACTGGGCGTGGAAGGTAACGTAACCTTTAAGATTGAAGCCGGCACCTATACCAACAAGGTTGTACTTCCCGAAGTGGCGGGTGTTTCCGCTGAGGCTACCGTCACTTTCTGTTCCGCTACCGGCAACGCCGCCGATGTTGTTTTCGCCTCCGACGAGACCTCCGACACAGAGGGTGTCTGGACATTTAACGGTGGTGATTACTTTACACTGAAGGACTTGACTATCCAAACAGAAAAAACCGGTTATTCAGCAGCGGTTGTGCTCAAGAATCAAAGCGAACATGTGACGATTGACGGTTGCGTACTTACGACATCGGTACTGAACAACAACACCTCGCAGAACTGTCATCTCGTACGTCTCATATCCAACGATGCAGACAATGAGGAGAATAACTACTTTACTTTGCAAAACAGCACACTCAACGGCGGTTATACTGGTGTGGATTTGTCGCAAAGCAGTTATGCGACCCATCCCAATAAGCATGATATTGTCATTCGCAACAATACTTTCACCGGTCAGGAAAAACAAATGGTATATGGTGTGATGATAAAGAATATTACGATTGAGGGGAACACGCTAACCATGAAATCGTTTACGCAATCGGACTTCCGCGCGATTGATCTTCGTACCAAACTGGAGGGAACTATCAACATAACCGGTAATAATATTGTGCTGAGCGGAACGAGTTACGCCAATGCTGTATATCTTGGCCCGACATCCGCAGCCAACTGTCCGGAAGGAACAGTAATGAACATTGTAAACAATGCTATTAGTGTGAATTCTCAGACTACAAGTCTTTCCTCCGCTGTTCAAGTACGTTATGCCCGTGAAGTCAATCTGCTGTACAATACGTTGCTCGTACATTCCGAGGGTAGCAATAGTGCTCCTTTGGCTGTTTATTATGCAGCAAATATGCAACTGACAGCCACGAATAACCTCATGCAGAATACTGGCGAGACAGGTTTGGCAGTTTATTATAGTAGTGCTGCTTTTGCGAAAGGTACTTATACCAAGAATGCTTTCTATGCTCAGAGCGGTTCATTCAGCAACCAAGCTTCTGATTTCGCTGCATGGGAAGCATTAGGTACGATAACTTCTACGAATAATATGGTTGAACAGGCCGTCTTTGCCTCGAACTCGCTGCTGTTGCTCAAAGAGCAAGGCAACCTCGTCTCCGCTACGCCTGTAGTTACAGTAACGACGGACATCCTCGGCAAGACACGTGCCACTACACCGACTATCGGGGCCTATGAGTTTGACGCCGCAATGCTGACAATACCTGTCATGGCGGAAGGCTACCCGAAAGCGCAGAACGTGAAAGATACGGTAACTGACATCGTGCTCAAAGCCGATAATATGGGTACCGCCAAGGTGCTTGTGCTCGCAGCCACGGCTGCCGCTCCTACCAAAGAGACCGTGCTTGCGGACGGCCAGGAAGTAGTGCTGCAAAAAGATGCCGAGGCTACGGTTACTATCGACGCCCTGACCGAGGAGACCGCCTACAAGGCCTATGTCCTCCTGCTCTCGCCGGTGGGCGATGAAGCGGACGCGGTAGCTGCAACGGAAGCCTTCACCACCGCTTGGACGCTCCGTCCGGTACAAGTGACGGCTATTGCTGCGCAGACTGTCGATCAGAACGCAGCCATCACATTGACGGCTACCGTCAGTCCTGAATACGAGCAAGCCAAACCGTATTCCTACAAATGGTACACCGCTTATGACGAAACGGAGATTGGCAACGGAGCCACCTTGAACACGACCGCCGAACGCACCACCGAATACATCTGCTGCGTGACTGACCGTTTCAACCAGAAAGGCTATGTCTCGGCTCGCGTACAAGTAACGGAAGAGGCGGCGGTGGCTACCTTCGAAGAGTACAACCTGCCTGCCGGAGCCAACAAATACGTGGATGCCGCTTGGGCTAACAATACAGAGGCATACCTCTATAGTGGTTCGTACGCCTTTGCCAATGTGCCGAACAAGCTCTATAACGCTTATACCGGATATGTCATCAGTTCCGACCCCTCAAATACCGCTACCGGCAACTATATGACCGACCAGTTCCGCTCGGCTGCCGGAGGTGCCTATGAGGGCAGCAACTTCGCCGTAGCGTACTATTCCGCGCCTTCCGCATGGTTCGCCGGTTACAACGACCCCGTTACACTGACGAATACGGCGGAGCCGCAAGTCATTAGCGGTTTCTATATCACCAACAGTGCCTATACGCTGGATGCTGTTCTTCATGGAGACTACGCCAATGACGCTTTTGCGCAGGGCGATTACTTGTCCTTGACCGTCAGCGGCTATAACGGTAATGACAAGACCGGCGAGACCACTTTCTATCTCGCCGATTACCGCAGCGAGGATGCGTCCGAGCACTATGCGCTGGATACATGGAAATGGTTGGATCTGAGCGGTCTGGGAACCGTGACACGGCTGGAGTTCAGTATGTTCACCACCAAGTCGGATGAGTACGGTTTCACTACGCCTACCTATTTCTGCTTGGATAATTTCGGCGGTGTCGCTCCGGCATATACGCGCGAGAACCTGACCGTAGGCAACTATGGTACCATCTGTCTGCCGCGTGATGTTGCGGCAGGCGACTACTCCGGTGCCGAGTTCTACCAAGTGGTGGAGCGCACTTCCGATTATATCACGCTCGAAGAAGTAACCGAACTGGCAGCCGGTCAGGCATATATCTTTGCTGCTACGGCTACCACCCTTACCTGCACCTACTCCGGTTCAACGGTGGCTGCTCCGGCTCCGGCTTCGATGGCAAACGTGCTGCAAGGTGTCTTTGACGACGGTACTGTTCCGTCCGGCATGTGGTTCCTCCACAACAACAAACTCTATCAGTCGAACGGAAGCAATGCTGTGGGTGCCAACCGCGCCTACCTCACCGACCTCACGCCCTCTGTAGCGCCGGCTCCGGGACGCAAGCATGTAAGGATGCCTATCCAGCGGATTGCAACGGACATTGAGAAGGTACAAGGAGACGATGCACAATGTACAAAACTCATCCGTGATGGTCAGCTCTATTTATTGTACAACGGTACAATGTACAATGTACAAGGTCAGATTGTAAAATAAGAAACCTCTCCCAAACCCCTCCCATTCGCGGGAGGGGCGAAGGATACAAAAACAGGTAAAGGCTCTATGAAAAAGAACTATTATAGGGAACCGCTTGTGCAGTGTACTCCCATTATGGCGCTCTCGGTGATCTGCGCATCGCAGCAGGGTGTTATGCCACAGCTCATCTTCACGGATGAAGACGGCACCGGCTTAAGTGCCGATTAAACGTACGCACGACTTGCGTTAAGAACAAGAAAAACCGCCTCCGGGTGGTTTTTCTGCAAATTGTATATCTTTTGCCGTAATTTGTGTAACGGATATATCAAGAAAAAGCAGTAATTTTGCCGTCGGATTTGGAAACCAAAAAAAACAAATGAACCTGCTATGCGAAAGTTTGTATGTTCCATGCTCGCAGCGGCAATGCTGTTCGCCGGCTGCGCCAAAACAAATGAACAAATGTGAAAATGAAAAAATGAACCTGTCTTTTACAACTGAACAGGCGGCGTATATGTCTGCTATCGCCTGCAATGAAGCCAAAGGAGACCTTGTCTCGCTGGAGACTGCTATCCACAACGGATTGGAAGCCGGACTGACGGTCAGCCAGGTCAAAGAAGCACTCTCGCAACTCTATGCCTACACAGGCTTCCCGCGAAGTCTTAATGCCTTGACCGTACTCCGGCAAGTCATCGCTGACCGCCAAGCCAAAGGTGCCAAAGTGCAGATGGGAGAGGAACCAAGTACGCTGCCTGAAGACTACGATGCACTGGAACAAGGCACAGCCGTGCAGACGCAACTCTCCGGCAAACCCTTCGACTATACCTTCGCACCGGCTACGGATTACTACCTTAAGGCGCATCTCTTCGGAGACATCTTCGCCCGCGACAACCTCACTTACGCCGACCGCGAACTGGTCACCGTCTCGGCACTCAGCGGTCTGCAAGGCGTGGAACCGCAACTCAAAGCACACATCGCCGGAGCACGTAACATGGGCGTGACCGAAGAACAGTTGCAGGGTATCGTCGTTGCCCTTGCCGCCAACGGTCTCTTGGACGAAGCCGGGCGTTTGGCGAAGAACTATGCTGAACTTTCAAACGGCGAAGCCAATAAACCTTCAAACAGCGCAAGCGCTCAAACGTTTGTTTGGCCGCAAGGCAAATCGAATGATGCCTACGCGCAGTATTTCGTGGGCAACAGCTATCTGCAACCCTATTGGGGTGGGGTGGCGAACGTCACGTTTGAACCCTCCTGCCGCAATAACTGGCACATCCACCACGGCGCCGTGCAGGTGCTCATCTGTGTCAGCGGAAAAGGGTGGTACCAAGAGTGGAACAAACCCGCAGTTCCTCTGACGCCCGGTACGGTGATTGCCATTCCAGAAGGCGTCAAACACTGGCACGGAGCCGCCGCCGACAGCTGGATGCAACACCTCGCTATCCATACCCGGGAGCAACCCGGAGCCTCCAACGAATGGTTGGAACCCGTATCCGGACAACAATACAAGCAAGCAACTCACTGACTTGTTTTTCAGTGAGTTATAAAACACTTATCGGAGGCAAATCAGAGTAATCTCGGAGGCAAGTCGGAGGCAAGTGCTATATAACACCTGTACACTCCACTCCCAAAAGTTTCCGATTATTAAGATCTAATTTTGCACCGCAAAATGAAATGACTGCTACGAACAATGATTTTAACCCATATATCCTATGCAAAACTTTGATTATCAGACACCGACACGCCTTATCTTTGGTGAAGGCGTAGTAACAAAACTGCCGAAAGTGATGAGCGCGTTCGGCAAGAAAATCCTCCTCACTTACGGCGGAGGCAGTATTAAGAAGATTTCAGCTTTCAGGAATCAGCCATCAGCAGGCAGCCTGTACGACTACGTGCATGAGGCACTCAAGGAATTTGAGATCGTCGAACTGAGCGGTATTCAGCCGAACCCGAAATACGACCCGTCGGTCTTGGAAGGCGTGCGTCTCTGCAAAGAGCACAAAGTGGATGTCATCCTCTCTGTTGGCGGCGGTTCGGTACTCGACTGCTCCAAGGCGATTGCTGCCGGTGCATGTTATGACGGCGACCCGTGGGACCTCATTTCCTACAAGGTCAAAGCCCAGGCAGCCCTGCCGATAGTGGATATTATTACGCTGGCTGCCACGGGTAGCGAATACGACTGCGGCGGCGTGATCTCCCGTACGGAAACCAATGACAAGATCGGTTATTTGGACCGCCACTTGTTCCCTGCCGTTTCGTTCCTCGACCCGACCTATACCTTCTCGGTCAGCAAGAAACAGACCGCAGCGGGCATCGCCGATGCAATGAACCACACCATCGAGCAGTATTTTGCGGAAGACACCACGCTCCTCAATGACGGTTTCTGCGAGTCCATGCTCCGCTCGCTCTTGGAGAACGGTCGTAAGTGCATCGCTAACCCCGAGGACTACCAAGCCCGCGCGGAGATGATGCTGGCTTGCACCTACGGCTGCAACGGAATCCTGGCGCTCGGCAACAGCGAGTCCGGCTGGCCATGCCACGGCATCGAGCACGCCCTCTCTGCGTACTACGACATCACCCACGGCGAGGGATTAGCTATCATCACACCGCGCTGGATGAAACATATCCTCAACGAGCACACCCTGCCGCGGTTCGTCAAGTACGGCATTAACGTCTTTGACATCGACCCCTCGCTGACCCAATGGGAGATTGCTGACAAAGCCATCGAAGCAACCTACGCGTTCTTTGAGTCCATCCACATCCCGATGCACCTGCGCGAAGTGGGTATCGACGAGAGCCGTCTGGACGAGATGGCACACCATATCGCCGTCAACGAAGGACTGGAGAACGCCTATGCGCCGCTGACCGAACAGGATATCAAACAAATCTTAATTGACAGTCTCTAATATGGAAGCATTTCGTGTAGATCCGCGGGTGACGACACCGGAAGCACAGGCGGCGTATATTGAGCAGGGGCGCAAGCTCTTTGCCTTCAACCAGACCGTTCCTTTCACGCCGGAGAACATTGAGGCAACGAAAGCCCTCTTTGGTGAGAACCTCGGCGAAGGAAGCATCGTGCAACCGCCTTTGAAAGGTGTGTGCTTCGATATGGTACATATCGGCAAAAACGTCATGATCATGCCGGATTGTCTGATGATGTCGCGCGGCGGTATTACGATTGAGGACGGCGCGATGATTGCGGCGAACGTGCAACTTATCTCCAATAACCACGACCTCTACGAGCGGCAGATCCTCCTCTGCAAACCCGTGCGTATCTGTAAGAATGCTTGGGTGGGCGCCGGAGCTACTATCCTGCCGGGCGTGACGGTCGGCGAGAACGCCGTGGTAGCCGCGGCTGCGGTAGTCACCAAAGATGTTCCTGCCAACACCATCGTCGCCGGCAACCCTGCCAAAATCATCAAAACCATTCCTTAAAAGGAAAACTAATAATGAAGCAATGAAAAAGATCTTTTTAACCATCCTCGCGGGCATGTTCGCCCTGACGGGTTGCAATGCTGAAACAACTAAAAAATCAAATAACCAAATGGCAAATGATAAAATGAAAAAATGTCTTGTGGTCTTTTTCTCCCATGCCGGAGATAACTACTCGGTAGGAAACGTCAAAGTGGGCAACACCAAGATTGTTGCCGATTACATCAGCGAAATCACAGGCGCTGACCGGTTTGAGATCGTCACCCACAAGTACGATGGAATGGCATACAAACCGCTCTGCGACCTCGCGCAAGAGGAGCAGTATGCCGACGCCCGTCCGGCGTTCGAACCGCTCATAACGAGTTCAAAAGGCGAAGCCATCAAACCTGCAAACATCAAAGATTTCTTTGCGGATTACGACGTCATCTTCGTCGGCGGTCCCGTCTGGTGGGGCACCTGGCCGCAAGTAATGTTCACGTTCTTCGACACCTACGACCTGAACGGAAAGACCCTCTATCCCTTCACCACGCACGAAGGAAGCGGTCTGGGCTCTTGTGTGAGCGACCTGCGCAAGGCGTACCCGAACGCCGACGTGAAGAAAGGCTTCAGCATGTATGGCCACGAGGTGCGCACCAACAAAGCAAAAGTAGAGAACTGGATCAAAGGTCTGAATCTCTAAAAGAACAAAAAAATCCTGCAACACTTGTGTATGTGGGATTTTTTTTGTAATTTTGCCCCGCAAAATATACTCAACTCTATGTTAAGAAAAATTCGAATAACCCTTGCTACCATCTGCTTTGTACTGATCAACCTGCTGTTTCTTGGTGTCAGTTGGGGTCTCAGCCAGCATATCGCGTGGGCGGCAAAGATCCAGTTCCTTCCTGCCTTATTGGCATTGAACTACGCCGTGCTGATCGTTCTGATCGCCGGAACGCTCCTTTTCGGGCGCATCTATTGTTCGGTCATCTGTCCGCTGGGTGTGATGCAGGATCTCTTCGGCTGGATGGGCAAGAAAGTGAAGAAGAACCGCTACCGGAGAGGCTCCGGAGCCGGGATTAAGAAACAGAACCTGCTCCGCTACGGTGTGCTGGCGGTGTTCATCCTCTGCCTCATCATCGGCTTTGCGCCGGTGACGACGCTTCTGGCGCCGTATTCGGCGTACGGCAGGGTGGTCAACTCGCTCTTCCGCCCGTTGTATGACCTGCTTAATAACGGTCTGGCGGCTTTTGAGAGTCATTACGATAGTTATATCTTCTCCGAAGTGCAGCTCTGGATGCGGAGCGTGACGACGTTTATAGTAGCGCTGCTGACGCTTGGCGTGCTTGGATTCTTAGCATGGCGCAACGGCCGCACGTATTGCAACACGATCTGTCCGGTCGGCACGATCCTCTCTTTCTTCAGCCGTTTCTCGCTCATGCGTGTGCAGATGAACAAATCCAAATGCAAGAACTGCTCCCTCTGCGAGAAGAACTGTAAGGCATCGGCGATTGATTTCAAAGCCGGCACGGTGGATGCAAGCCGATGCGTAGCCTGCGGAGACTGTCTGGAAGTCTGCCATTTCGATGCGTTGCACTATAAGCCATCAGTATTCAGCCGTCAGCCGTCAGCTGGGTCAGACCTGCATCAGCCGGACATGGGCAAACGTGCTTTTGTGACGGGTGCAGTGCTGGCGACAGGCGCGGCGGCGATGGCGCAAGCGAAGATCAAAGTGGATGGCGGCATGGCGGTGATTGAGGACAAACAAGTGCCCGACCGCGAGACGCCTATTACGCCTCCGGGTTCGGTCTCTGCCTATAACATGAACCGGCACTGTACCGCCTGCCAACTATGCGTCAGTGCGTGCCCGAATAACGTCCTGCGGCCATCTACCGACCCGATGCGGTTCATGCAGCCGGAGATGTCTTTCGAACGCGGCTACTGCCGTCCGGAGTGTACCCGATGCTATCAGGTGTGCCCGACGGGTGCCATCAAACCCATTACGAAAGAGGAGAAAACTGCTATCCATATCGGTCACGCCGTGTGGATTGAGCAGAATTGCATCCCTGTCACCAGCGGTGACCACTGCGGCGCGTGTGCACGTCACTGCCCTGCGTGGGCGATCCAGATGGTGGAGAAGGAGATCAACGGTCGCACGGTCGAAGTACCGGTAGTGGATTCCGAGAAATGTATCGGTTGCGGCAAATGCGAGCACCTCTGCCCCGCACGACCCTTCAGCGCTATCTATGTAGAGGGCAATAAAATGCACCAAATCAATTGATTATTTGTTCATTTACCAGGTACCATTTAATAATGGCCCAATGACCCAATAAATGACCAAATTGTAAATGACCAAATCGTAAATAACTTTATGAATAGACGAGAATTTATCAAACATAGCGCAGCAGCCGTAGCGGCTACATCGGTTCTGGCAACTGCCTGCAAGAATAACAACGGAAAATCTTCTCTCCCCCTTGAGTGGGAGTCGGAGGGGGCTTCTATGTCTTTGCGCACAAACCCGAACACGGGCGACCGCGTGTCGATACTCGGTTTCGGTATGATGCGTCTGCCGGTTCAGGCAGGAGGAACGGCGCGTGAGAACCCCGATTCACCCATTGACCAGGAGGCGGTCAATGAGATGGTCGATTACGCCCTCGCGCATGGCGTCAATTATTTCGACACCTCGCCGGCGTACTGTCAGGGACTCTCGGAGCAGAGCACCGGTATTGCCCTTGCGCGCCATCCGCGGAACAGCTATTTCATTGCTACCAAGCTCTCCAATTTCTCGCCCGACACATGGTCGGCTAAAGAGTCCAAAGCGATGTTCGAACGCTCGCTCAACTACCTCCAAACCGATTACGTGGACTACCTCTTGCTGCACGGCATCGGCATGAGCGGAGGCGGCAAGGACGGCATGGGTGCGTTCTACGGACGGTATATGGAAAACGGTATCCTTGATTGGCTCGTGGAGCAGAAGACGAAAGGGCGCATCCGCAACCTCGGTTTCTCATACCACGGCGATGTCAAGGTCTTCGACACCCTCCTTCAGTGGCACGACGAAGGCAAGTACCACTGGGACTTCGTGCAGATTGAACTGAACTACCTCGATTGGCACTATGCAAACGAGATCAACCCGCGCAACACCGATGCCGACTACCTCTATGCGGAGTTGCACAAACGCGGTATTCCTGCGGTGATCATGGAGCCGCTGTTGGGTGGCCGTCTTGCCAAACAGCCGGACGCAATCACCGCCAAGATGCGTGAGAAAGACAGCCGCTATTCGCCTGCCGCGTGGGCGTTCCGCTTTGCAGGTAACCCCGAAGGCGTACTGACCGTCCTCTCTGGTATGACGTATCTGGAGCACCTCAAAGAGAATATCACGACCTATTCGCCTTTGGTTCCCCTCACGGCGGAAGAAGAGCAGTGGCTCCTGACACTCGCCAGAGACATCTACGAACTGAAAGCCATCCCCTGCACCGCCTGCAACTACTGCATGCCCTGCCCGTACGGGCTGAACATACCGGGTATCTTCGCGCATTATAACAAGTGTATCGCGGAGGGCACTATGCCGGCTGTGGACGGTCCGTCCAATGAGTACCAACGCAACCGCCGTGCGTTCCTTGTGGGTTACGACCGTGCCGTGCCATCCGTCCGTCAGGCGGATCATTGTATCGGTTGCGACCATTGTGTGAGCCACTGCCCGCAACGTATTGACATCCCACGCGAGATGCAACGCATCGACCGTTTCGTGGACCAATTGAAGCAAAGATCGTAGTTTTTTTGCTCCGCCCCTTGCATATGTCAGAAAAAAGCAGTACCTTTGCACCCGAATTTTAATCAAGTGCGACCGGACATAAGAAAAATGGCAAATGAGATAATACAATATACCCCTAATGAAGAAGGCGTAGTAATTTATCGGGCGGAAGATAATACGCTACAGCTGGATGTTCAATTGGCTAATAATACTGTTTGGCTTACACAGCAGCAAATGACAGTGCTGTTTGATACAACCAAGCAGAACATCAGTTTGCATATCAACAATATCTTCAGAGAAGGCGAATTAAGCAAAGATTCAGTTGTCAAGGATTACTTGACTACTGCTGCGGATGGCAAAAGTTATCGTACCTTATATTACAACTTAGATGTCATAATATCAGTTGGTTATCGCGTTAAATCCAAGCGAGGGACACAATTCAGGCAATGGGCTACCAAAGTACTGAATGAGTATATGATCCGAGGATATGCCGCTAACCAACGCTTGTTGAATATAGAGAACCAATTAGCTGCTCACCAAAAGCAGTTAGCACAGCATCAAGAAAAGATAGAATTCTTTGTCCGTACCAACCAGACACCGGTAGAGCAGGTGTTCTTTGGCGGTGAGTTCTTTGCAGCGCGCGTGGTACTGGAGAAACTGATCAAGACTGCCCAGCGCCGTGTCATCATCATCGACCGGTATGTAGATGCTTCTACTTTTGAGATGCTGGATGTGCGACAAAAAGGCGTGACGGCGGCTATCTATAGCGAAAAGGATTTCCGCGCCTTGCGTGACGCGCACAATGCCACGGCTGGCGTGGAGCCGATAGACACGTTCGTCTGGGGCAAACCTTCGCACGACCGCTGGCTGATAATTGACGATACTTTGTACCATTGCGGTCACTCGCTCAAAGACATGGGGCAGAAACTCTCTGCTATCAGCCTGATGGGTACGCCCGCACAAGATATCATAGACCAAATAAAATAACACGCCGCCTATGGCATAAAATGCTTAAAAGGTATAGGCTAACAATAAAAACATCGTCCGCCATGACGCAAAACTATCCGCTGGCACCGACAGCGTAAAAAAGCGGTGACATAAAAGGCGTTTATTGACGCTTGTTTTGGTATCATGGAATCCGGAAAATTTCAGCCCCGAAACAAGATAGTGCAATAAGCGTCCTCGTGGATATGTTATATTCAGTCCTCGCCCGTATGGGTGGGAGGGTTAAACATATCGGGCGTGGACGTTATTGTTTGTTCTTGGCTAAGGGTCATTTCCGGAACCTCATGATAGAGAATAAGCGTGAATAATGTTCGCGCTTTTCTTATGTCTGTATGTTTTTGTATATACTCTGCCCAAAATGTACTCTCATTAAGATTACATACACATGGACAGCCGAAGCCCATTACCGAGCGACGAGCGGGAGAAGACCGAGAGATGACCGAGACAAAAGCAAGGCTGAAAAATGTGACTAAAACTGAAAAAGGTTGACTCGATAACTGAGATGGAATCTTAAAAATCGTAAACTTTTGACTCGATACCTAAAAAGGTTGACCGG
>ODAJ012173019.1_pt1 | contig 18748 bp, 17 predicted proteins | sample 1539241 | NCBI WGS metagenome assembly ODAJ01 (sample SAMN02144231, study PRJEB22623) | gut metagenome | biome: sheep rumen | host: Ovis aries | place: New Zealand | reverse complement strand
AAGGAGCCTCACGTAGTAGATGTAGCAAACTTTCTTAACAGTATGGGTGCCAGTATAAAGGGCGCCGGTACTGATATCATCAGGATAAAGGGCGTTGAAAAGCTTCACGGAACCACATACTCCATCATTCCCGATCAGATAGAGGCCGGAACCTTCATGTTTGCGGCGGCCATTACCAGGGGCGATATAATGATAAAAAATGTCATCCCCAAGCATCTTGAGTCCATTAGCGCAAAGCTGATCGAAATGGGCTGTGAAATTGAGGAATTTGATGACCAGCTGAGGATAGTAGCCGCAAAAAGGCTTATGAAGACGCATGTTAAAACTCTTCCCTATCCGGGCTTTCCTACCGATATGCAGCCTCAGATCGTGGCCGCGCTTGCTACCAGCGAAGGAACGAGTGTCGTAACCGAGAGCATATTTGAGAACCGCTTCAGATATGTGGATGAGCTTATTAAAATGGGCGCTCTGATAAAGGTCGAGGGTAATTCCGCCATAATCGAGGGCGTGAATCGCCTTACGGGTGCTCTCATCCAGGCACCGGATCTGAGAGCCGGAGCGGCGCTTGTTTTAGCCGCGCTGGCCGCGGAGGGTGAGTCCGTGGTGGATGATATCATATACATAGAACGCGGATATGAGGATTTTCATATCAAGCTCAGGAGCCTGGGCGCGTGTATCGAAAAAACAGACAGTAACAAGGATGCCCGCAGGGCAGTATTTAAAGTGAGCTAATGGAAAAAAACTATATTTCAAAATTATTCGTCATCATTACGGGTCTCTACGTGACCTGTCTCCTTCTTTCAAACATCACCGCGGGAAAGATGTGGGCAGTCACCGACAGCATTACCCTTCCTGCCGCGGTGATCCTTTTTCCCGTAACCTATATCATGGGAGACGTGATAACCGAAGTTTACGGCTTCAACCGTGCAAGGTTCGTCATCTGGCTCGGTTTTTTCATGAGCTTCTTTGCGGTGGCGATCTATATGATCACCGTTTTGCTTCCTCACCCCGGTTTCTGGGATAATCAGGAGGCCTATGCCATAGTCATGGGAACTACTCCCCGTGTAGCCGCTGCCTCGTTTGCGGGTTATCTGTTCGGAGAGTTTTCCAATTCAGTGATTCTTTCAAGATTGAAGGTGGCTACCAGGGGGGAAAAGCTCTGGGTAAGGACCATTCTTTCTACCGTAGTCGGTGAGGGTTTTGATTCGGTCATCTTCATTACCATTTCCTTTTGGGGAACCATGGATAACGCGTCTGTCCTCAGAATGATATTATTCCAGTATCTCTTTAAGGTATGCTATGAGATAGTCTTTACGCCTCTGACCTATGCGGTAGTCAGGGCCGTAAAAGCACGGGAGGATATCGATACCTATGATTACGGCGTTAAATATCGCTTTATCGGAGCGGCAAAATAATTACTTTTCCTGGTACAGGAGGTCTTTATGAGAGAAAGAGAAGAGCTTACACTGCTGGGAAATAAAGAAACCATTATCAAAACGGATTACTCACCCGGGATACTTGAAAGATTTAAGAACAAGCATCCGGATAACGATTATTTTGTAAAGCTCAACTGCCCCGAATTCACCAGCCTGTGTCCGATAACCGGGCAGCCTGACTTCGGAACGGTTACCATATCCTATGTTCCCGATGAATATCTGGTAGAAAGCAAATCACTTAAGCTTTATCTTTTTTCCTTCAGAAATCACGGGGATTTTCATGAGGATGTCATAAATATTATCATGAAGGATCTTATTAAGCTTTTGGAGCCCAGATATATCGAGGTCTGGGGGAGGTTTCTTCCAAGAGGCGGTATCTCCATTGATCCTTACTGTAATTACGGCAAACCGCAAACAAGGTGGGAACAGACGGCCCTCGACAGGCTTGAGGGTCATGACCTTTACCCGGAAAGGGTCGATAACAGATAGCAACAATAACCGGAGGTTATTCCAGCGTGAAAACAGTCATCGTTTTTTATTCAAAGCATCACAGAAATACCCAGCTTTTAGTGGATGCAATAAAAAAACGTGAGCCGGAGGTCGAGCTAATAAACGTTATGGAAATAAGCCCCTTATATCTTAGTGATTTTGACAGAATAGGGATCGCCTCAGGTATCTACTATTCAAAGTTCGCTAAGCCGCTCATGCAGTATCTCAATGCGCATCTTCCTGAGCACAGAAAAGTTTTTTCGATCTATACCTGCGGTACGATGAATGAGAAATACACAAAGGAGATCAAGGCCCTTGTCAGGGAGAGAAGCTGCGAGTATCTCGGAGAATACGGATGTCTTGGTTTCGATACCTTCGGTCCCTTCAAGCTCATTGGCGGTATTTCCAAAGGCCATCCTAATGCCGGCGAGATCCAGGGTGCCATAGACTTTTATAAATCCCTTGGATAAAGCAGCCTCATTATGTGATACCCGCTTTTCAGCGATTTTCGGCCAAGCACCGAAACGGTTTTTTATGGCGGTCCTTATTTTTAATCTCTCATCCCAGCCCGGTACAGAATAAAAGTTTTACATCCCCGAGCTTAAGCTTAACTCCGTTCTTTAAGAGTCCGTAGTCCCTTCCTTCCTCTCCGCTTTTTCCTTATAGCTCTTATTAGCGTTCAAAGCAGCAATAAAGGCAAGCATGGCGCCTGTTCCCGCAACGGACGCGATCACCTCTCTTTCGTAAAGATAGCTGCTGAGCCCATATGGGTCATAGACCGCTATTATAAATACCAGAGCCGTAAGCAGGGACAGACCGGTAAAGCAGCCCAGATATACTGCGCGGCTCCTTCTTTTTGGATTTATGTTCTCAGGCTCGACAGCTTTAACAGCTTTAACGGCTTTGACAGGCCCGGCAGGTCTTACCGCTTTGATATCTGAGTCAGCGCCGGCTTCCCTGCTCTTTTCACTTATTCCCGCGGTCTCTGTGAAGGGCGCGCTTATCTCAGGCTCTGAAACAAGATCACCGACGAAATAATTCCCCGAGAAGACCCTCCTGTAATACTCATAGGCGATCCTTACCGCCTCCGCGTCCCCGTGATCTGTCCTTCGTATCAGAAAATCAGCAAGGCTTCCCATTGAACACGCAATATCCACTCTCTGCGGAGGGAAGCAGACAAAGCGCACCCTTTTGCTGTACAGATCCATAAAGATATACTCCGGATCCAGTAACAGACAGGTCTCATCGATAAGATACGCGGCTATGCTCTCATATATTTCCGATACGGCCCTCAGGATCGCCGTAAGCTCGCCGCACCCAAGCTCCCTCTCCTCATACAGCTTCTTCAGGCTGAGCATTCCCGAAATATCATAAATAAAGTATTCCGCTCCGTTTTGGTTCCTGACGGAAAAGCTGATAAGTCCCTCAATATCATTCTCCTCAAGCATCTTAAGCTCAAAGGAAGCCTCCGCCTTTATATCAGTGCTCAGATACATGAAGCTTCCTCCGCTGCCCTCCTTTATCTCACTCAGTAGCAATGACCCGCACTCCTTTTTCTCATCTCCCTTATAAACTCCGAGGGTCTTTCCGTATCCCCGCCCGCACTCACCCGGGCGCTTCCCGTAAACTGCGAAGCACCTGGATAAAAGCCTGCCATTCCTCCCATAAAGGCTGTCCTCCCCTTAAGCTCTATCCTTATCTCATTCTCATTCATGCTTATATCCTTTTCGATATCCCAGGGTATCGTCATTTTTTTTCTTACGATCTCCCCGGACACGTTATCGGCCACGGCATATGCCTCTTCACGAAGGTCTGCCGGAGCATCCTCGCCAATGTACCCTGTTTCTGCCCTTAAAGCGGCATCCAGTCCTGCCTTCAGCAGCATACACCTGTCATGCGCAAACAATGACAGCTGTATAACGAAAAAAAGAGAGGCCAGAAGAAGAGGCATTATAAGGGCTGCTTCAATGGTCACACTTGCTTTTTGGGGAGAAGCAAAGCGCAGGAATACGGTACCCAACTTTATTTTTATCATCAGCAGAAGGGATTTTGTTTTCATCTGATCTGTCAACGGTCCTTATGTTTAATTCCTTTTGATACCCGGTTTTATCGCTGTATTTTCTGAATACACGGTTTTATACACAACATTATCGTATATTACACAACATTTTCATCCGATACACAGCATAATGATAAAGCCTCCTAATAGAAACGGCACAAACGGTATTTCCCTCCGAAGGCCTATACCCTCCGAAACGATCCCGATGATACCGGAAAAAGCCGCTGTAAAAAGAGCATACATTACCGTCTTCATGCATCTTTCATATCCGATTATGACGGCAAGGGCCGTTATGAGATAAGCGTCTCCCTCTCCGAGTCCCCCGGAAAAAAAACTGATCAGAAAGAACATTCCCCCGAAGAGCAGCTCATAAAACAGCTCTGACGGCACAAAGCCTCCCGAAAGGCTCCGTATAAGCAGCTCAAGGCCTGCTGCCGCCGCTATCGGTGTAAGTACTACCGTTCTCCTTCTCATATCGGTCAGGCTGCATACGGACAGCAGGAAAAGGGCTGTCAGCTCCTCAAGCATTTTACCGTTCAGTAAGCCTGTCATAATGACCCTCCCGAGCATCTTGAGCATGGCCTGAGTCCCTTAGACAGAGCCTCCCTCAGGGTCATGCACTGTATCGTTCTCTTCAGGCCGCTGCAGCCTAAGCTGTTATGATATCTGTCCCCGTTGGCCGCAATATAGAGCACGGTATCACTGTCATCCGGATGGCACTGCTCACAGGCTCTGTACCTTCCTCCTGAGGAGTTTCTCAGGCTCTCAACGGTCCCCGGATCAGTCTCTGTAATGGAGAGGCGGATATGTGAACACATGATGCTCATATGAAAAACCTCTCCGTTCTGTGCCACATAGACCTCACCGGAATCATCACCGGCTTCTCCCGACAGGCCATTCTCATAGCCAATCCAGGTATGCATGACACACTCCTGTGATATGCTGATGCCGGCGGCATTGAAAAAATCAAATACCGGCTTAAAGGTGTAATCCACCCGCAGCCTTAAGATCTCTCTGTCCGAAAGCTCCGAGCCCGCAAAGCTCAGCCCGGCCTCCCCGTCCTCAACGGGAAATGAGGTAAAATTCTCCTTAAGTATCTCCTTCACCTCATAGGAGACAGTTTCCTCTGTGTATTCCAGGCCTTCAAAGGCTTTTTTGGAAAGCTTCTTCGCTTCTATATCGATGGCTCTTTCAACTCCCATATAAAAGCTGAATAGATTAAAGAGCTCCATGATGAAAAAGCAGCCGAATAAAAAGAGGGGTAATACCATAGCGGCTTCTATGGTAATACTCCCTCTTGCTTTATGAATAACAGGATACCATAGTCCGAAATCCGTTTTGCTTTTAATGACCCGCCTGCATGTCCTATCTGATGTGTCATTTTCGTATAAGGCACCTGCTTTCATCAACTCCATATCAGTAAGCATAGGCTCTCTTAATGCTCTTCTCATTTCCGTTCCCGGTAATAAAGCGCCCTTCAGCCTCTATATAATCGACCAGACCGTCTATTTCGAAGCTTCCGTTCTCAGTCCTTCTCATATCCATTTCCACTATGTCCATAAATCTTCTCTTGTTATCCGAAAGCGGATTGCTGTTAAGCATGATACCGAGATATTCCTTATAGCTGAAGCCTGTACCTCCGTCGCTTCCCAGATAATCCTCAAAGCTTGCAAGATCCTCGATGGGGAGGATGAAGCTGCTCCTTGAAGCACTGATCTCACACCTTCCGCCGCAAAGAAGTCTGTTCACCTCTATAAGCGCCTCCGCATAAGCCCAGGCATAAACTATGGCCTCGCTTAAAGCTGCTGTCGCCTCCTCCCCCGCGCCGCTCTCCTTTGCAAGCCTTTCCGCCTCGTACAGCATGTCGGGGCTGTTCAGTATCAGCCTCATATTGAGCTGCTCCCTGTGTGACATCAGGCGGTCAGCGGTCTTTTTAAGATTTTCCCGGTCCGATCCCTCCCCGAACAGAAGATATTCAAGCTCACAGGACAGCTCCTGTTCTCCGACAGCCTCCGTATAACAGCCAAGCTTCTGCAGGAGATATTCCACAAATATTGCAGAATCTGTTGAAGCACTGAACTTCTCCGCCGGGTAGGTCCCTTTATTTAAGCTTCGCTTAGAGGGGACATCGCTGTAGCCCAGCTTATACAGAATACCCGAGGTCCCCTGTAAAAGCAGATGGCTGCTGTCATAGCTTATATCCCTTATCCGCTGTGCGGGATTATCGGGAACACCGTTCATACAGACCTTTGCCAGACAGTCGTCCCATTCTCTCAAAAAATCTTCTCCTTCATCATTGCCGGGCTCATTGCCGCTTCCTGCCTCAGCTATCCGGTCAAGATAATATGTGCCCCCTTTATTCTTAATATACAGCACTGCCTGATTCATTATTCCACCTCCCTCAAAATCGCTCCCCAGACGATATTGCTTTAATTCGGCATCAACAAAGGATATACCGGGCAGCTTAGCTTTACCTCTTCCTTTACAGTTTTCAGCTATATAGGCTCTTAAATGCTCAGAAAGAGCAGAAATGTCCGCGGGGCCTTTCCTGTATCCCGTATCGATATACAGCAGGTCAAATCTCTTAAGCAGCTCCTGACTGTATTCCGAAAAGCAGGAATTAAGGGCTTCATCCATGATAAGCTCTGCCTCAAGCTTTTCCGCCTCATTTCTGACGCTTGAAACGAGCGCCAGGATAAAGGACAGCAGCACGGACAGAAGAAGCGTAAGGAAAACCGTGATCTCCGCAGTCTTCTCCCGGGTCTTTACAGCCCCGCTCCTCACAGCCATGTTTCGGATGAAACACCCGGGATGCAGGTGCATGACCGCAAAGGCAGCTGCCCGGGCGACTATCCTCTTTACCATGCCTATGCCTCAGATCGTCATGCTTTCGGTAGATATACGTTCAAATATATCGTTTAAAAGTGATGTAAGCTGATCCTTGAATATCACTACCAGCCCGATAAGCACCACCAGTATAAGTATCATTTCCACCGTACCGATGGCATCCTCCTCCTTCATAAAATTTCTGATCCCGTTTATAAGCTCTGTCATTTTCCCTCTCCTTTCCTGTAAAAAGTGACGAATCCAACATATACCCAACATTATTATTTTAAACCTTAAATGACATGAAGGCCGGCACCATTATGATAACTATCACAACGAACAGCATCAGGAACATAGGTATCAGAAGCTTTGTGCCCGCTTCCTCCGAAAGCTCCTTTGCACGGTTCTTTCTTTCTGAAAAAGACTTTGAGAGCTCCTCGGAAAGCTGCAGCGTAATGTCGCTCTTTCCCTTTAAAACTGCCTGTTCCATAAGATTTACAAGCTGCCTGTATTTAGGCAGCGCAAGCCTTGCCGCAAACTCCTCATAGGCTGCGGTCTCGCCTATGCCCTCCTCCATTTTTCTCCTCGTCCTGAGCATTTCCTCATATAAATAATGCTCCTTTTTCTGTTTTTTATTCTCTTTTTTCTTTTCGTAATCTTTACACAACTTTAAAAAAATCCCCCTGGTCGTCATCCCTACACTGTAAAACAGCGCGAATTTATTTACCAACATCGGATAATCGGAGAGGAGCTGCCGGTCCCGCCTTTTACGCTCGTTTGAAAGCTCCTCATCCTTTTTGAAATAGAACAGGAAGGACGCTGTGATACCAAGAATAAAAATGACAAGGCTTTCATAACCGGCCGTCTCCTCATATCTTATATCCGCCGACTCAAGGCTTGCGGGAAGCTCAAGATAATCCTCCTCCCTGTTCTCCCTTGAGGCTCCCTCCACGCCTTCCCTTAGGATATCGGAAAACTCTTTTTCTCCGGGCTCTTCGGGACAGACCCTCACATAAAAAACGATCTCACCGGAAAAGTCCTCATATTCCGCTCTCATTATCACCTTTACCACGATTCCTTCAGAGGCGTTCTCCTTACTGCAAAGCTTCTCCTGATCGATTTGTCCCGTTGAAGAAAGCACAGAGTTATCCGTCCTGTAGCTTAACCGGAAGGGATAGCCCTCTATCCCGTTCTTAAAGTCAAGCTCCTTCCTTACCATATCCGCCGACTCATTCTCTCCAAGCACAAGCCCGGGAAGCATTCCCTCTATTTCCTGAAGCATCTGAGTAAGAGCCTCATATCCGTATTTTTTTTCTGAGACCTCAACAGTCACCTTCTCCTTTTCTCCGGAAAGCTCATTTATGGCCCAGAGCTTCACATTCCTGCTTTCTCCCTCGTATTCAGCCCTTTTCAAAAACCTCCCGTTTATCAGCTCCTTTTGGTTCAGCTCCTTAAGCTCTGCCAGAGCCGCCGCCGCGCACCCGGCCAGCATTATGACAAGAAAGCTCCTGATCTTATTTCTGTAGTATGCCGTCAGGCTTTTCCTCTGATCAGGCTCCCTCCCCACCCTCTTAAGATCCCTGACCACCGATTCCGAATATAATTTTTTCAGTATATGCCTTTTTCCGGCACCTGATCCGTACCGCATATAAAGCAGCAGCACCGCACAGAGCACAAAACAGATGATATAGACCGTAAGCATCCTTTATACCTCTATCGCCACTATTCTTTCCGCAAGGCCGAAGGAGAGCAGGTAGATCACCAGACAGATGAGCATTACCGTTATCCCCGCCGGATTATGATACAGGACCGCCAGAAACTCTCCCGTGCTCAGTCTTAAATACAGGATGATAAAAAGCGGGATCACTCCCATGATCCTCTGCTCGAAGCGTTTTCCGCTTAACAGCACCTCGATCTCACGCTCAGTCTCGTCCTTCTCCCTCATAACGGATACCGTTCTCCGGATCATCCCGGCAAAATCTCCGCCGTTCCTCTTGGCTATCGAAAAGATCTCCGTAAAATCCATTATCTCCTCAATACCGCTCCTCTCCGCAAAGCCCGTAAGCACCTCCTCAAGAGACCTGCCGGCTTCCATTTTCCTGAAAAAGCCTGAAAGCTCCATACAGATCAGGCTGTCCTTACCGTAAAGCCCTGCCATGTCCCTGAAAGCCTCCCTGAAGGAATTTTCCACCGAATAGCCGGCGCCTAAGGCAGTGGAAACGGCCAGTATCATATCGGTAAATTGCCTTCCGAGCTCCTTTTTACGGCTGATAATAAGCTCTCCTCTTCTTTTTTTCAGAAAGACCGCAAAGCCCGGCAGCAGAAGGAAAAATACCTTCAGCTCATCAAAAAACAGAAACGTGACCGCCGCGTCCATGATCAGATATTCAAGGGAGAAGAGAAGTACCTCCTTAAGGCTCAGTCTGTATATCCGGTAATTCATAGCTCTATCCCCGCCATTTTCAGCTTTTCAAGCCTGACAGGATCATTTTCCTTTACAATGCTCCCTATCACTCTTCCGTCCCTCTCTGCCTCCTCTCTGAATCTGTACAGAACACGGGTGAGGATCCTGTCGTTATCTATCCCGGTGATCTCAATGATCTCAAGAAGCCTCCGGCTTTTGTCCCTGAGCCTCCCGAGCTGAATGATGATATCTATTCCCGATGCCATCTGGCTCCTGACCGCTGCCGCAGGAATATCGGCGGACATCAGCATCATGGCCTCGAGCCTTGCAAGAGCATCCCTCGCACTGTTTGCGTGGATCGTGGAAAGTGATCCGTCAAGGCCCACATTCATGGCCTGCAGCATGTCTATGGCCTCCTCTCCCCTTACCTCCCCCACGACCACCCTGTCCGGCCGCATCCTGAGAGACGCCTTTATCAGATCGCGTATTGTGATAGGCTTTACGCCCTCAACATTTGCGTTTCTTGTCTCAAGCCTAACGAGATTACTTATTCCCCTTATCTGCAGCTCAGCGCTGTCCTCTATCGTCACGATCCTTTCCGTTTCGGGAATATACTGGGAGAGAATATTTAAAAAGGTAGTCTTTCCGGAGCCGGTGCCGCCGCAGATGATAATATTGTATTTAGCGGCAACGAGCTTTTGAAGAAATATAAGGACCTCCTCCGTTACCGAGCCTGTTTCCAGAAGCCTTCTGTCGCTTATCGGGGTTTTGGGGAACCTTCTGATAGTCAGGATCGGTCCGTTGATGGCCACAGGCTCTAACACCACATTGACCCTTGCCCCGTCCGCAAGCCTCGCATCGACTATGGGAGAAGCGGTATTGACTGTGCGGTTGGCCCCCGCGACTATCTGCTGGATTATATCCCCGAGCCTTTCCTTTGATGAAAATGCCCGTCCGCTGTCATAGAGCCTTCCGTCCCTTTCAATAAAAATGCTGTGCATACCGTTTACCATTATCTCGGTAACCGACTCATCGTCTATAAAGCCCTGCAGTACGTCGAGCCTTCTTATGGAATTAAAGCTCTCAGTCCTGAGCATAAGCCTGTCGTCCTCGGTCAGTCTGTGAGCCCTGCCCCTTTCCTCGATAGCCTCGTCAATGAGCCTGAGCGCCGATTCGTCGTCTATTCCGGGCAACATTTCAAGTCCGCTCCTGACCTCCCTGATTATCTCCCTTGCCTCCTCCTCGAGGTCAAATGCCGGAGCCCTGTTCAATATCTCGTTAAATATGAGAGGAGCGGGTTTGTATTTATATATATAAGAAACATTATCCGCAGTCAGCCCGTCCCTGTCCCTCAGCTCTGTAAGGCAGAATATCCTTCTTCCTCTAAGATACCCGGCCGCTTTGCTGACTGCTGTCATGTAAAAGCCTTCCTCCATTATCAGTATCTGCTCATATGCCCCTGAGCCATCCTCAAGAAAGCCGCAGATACCTTCCATATCATAAAAGATCCCTACGTCCCCCTTTTCGCCGTTCTCTGACAGCCTTTGACTCAAAAACCCCGCAAGCCTTTCAATATAGCCTGAATCCTTACCACATACACAAAGCTTCATAATAAACTCCCATGCTCCTAAAGCCCCTGGGCGATCAAAACAGTAAACCAAGGGAATACGCGGCGACACCCACGAATGTCGGGATCGCGAATCTTATCTTTACCGGTCCTTCCCTCTCCTCCGATAATATGATCTTCAGTCCTCCGATCACCGCCCCGGCGACCAGGGCCGCGACCATGATGAAAACTATATCCTTCGGCCCTGTAAAGGCTCCCGTCATTGCAAAGAGCTTAAGATCCCCTGCCCCGAACATTCTCAGTCTGTAAAAGGCCATCATTGACAGGAGGGGGATAAGGAGACCCGCGGTGGATACCGCAAGTCCCTGTATCCCGTGAATATGACAGTTGAAAAGATAACCTGTCAGAACACCTGTTATGATAAGATAATTTCTGACCTTACAGGAATATATGTCCATGATCGCCGCGATCAGGCATATAACGGATAAAACGATTAGCCTTATCTCCAAGGATCCACCCTTTCCGGCTGCCGGGTATATTTCCGGTTCTCCCATATGAAACGGTTTAATGCCTCCGGATATCAGCCTGAAGTGATAAATAAGCCGAAATGTAAAAGTTTGTTAATAATGAAAATATGATCAAAATGAAACAGCTTGAAAATAATGAAAATACTGTTAGAGATCAGAGCGGTCACAGGCCAAAGGTTGTGGCCTTAAGTATGTATTCATATATCTGATTTTCGATAAGGCCGGAACCGGCCTCATCTGATCGTGAGATGATTATATGGCCTTAAAAGCCGTTTGTCCATAGCTTTTAAGCAGGTTTTTTTTCTTTGTGGATGTCGTACAATATCGCATGTTATTTATTCTCGTTAAAGGCTTTTTACGATCCCGTATTCAGTCAGAAGGGTCAAAAAAAGTACCGATGCTGTTCCCTTTTTTGGCAGCATCGGTACCTCGGTCTTATCAGCCAAGAAGCTGGAGTGCCTGCTCAGGCGCCTCGTTAGCCTGGGTAAGCATCGACACACCTGCCTGAGTCAATACCTGAAGCCTTGTATACTCTACCATTTCCTCAGCCATATCAACGTCCTTTATGTTGGAATACGCCCCGGTAAGGTTCTCGGTTACCTCATTCATATTTGAAAGGGCCGCTTCTATCTGATTCTGTGAGGCTCCGAGCCTTGAGCGGACATCCGAAACAAGACTTAAGGCATTATCGATGTTATCAAACGCTTTCTTTGCCCCCTCTGCCGTTCTCAGGTCTACATCATCCTTAGTAAGCTGCAGGTTCTTTAAGCTGATCTGCGGGATCGCAAGCACCACCTCCTGCTTTGACATATTTCCGACCTGGATCTTCATGCCTCCCGTGCCTTTTATTTCTAGCTCAACTGTTTTACCGTCATTAAGCTTGCTTTTATCATAATCTATTATCAGCTCGCCTCCGTTATCCTTACGGAAGATTATCCTGTCATCCTGAACATCAAACCTTCCTGATTTAAAGCCCTCATGGGCTCTCGTGGCATCGATATCAAGCGTAGTGCTGCCGTCTGTCCCGGTTTTAAAGACCAGAGTATAGTCCTTATCCACCGGGAACTTATCATTATAGGTAGCTACGGAAACATACTCGCTGTCTGAATAGCCCTTAAGATCCTGATCTCCGTTTAAAAGCTTCTGGGTATTGTACTGGGTCTGGCTGCCGATACGCTCGATCTCGGCAAAAAGACTGTCCACCTCTTCCTGGATCGCTAACCTGTCGTCGGTGGTAAGGGTCTCATTGGCCGACTTTACGGAAAGCTCCTTTACCCTGTGCAGCATGTTCTGAACCTCGCCCAAAGAGCCGTCAGCTGTCTGGATGACATTTATTGCATTGGATGCGTTCTGATTGGCCTTTTCAAGGCTTCCCAGCTTCGCGTGCATCCTGTTTGACACAGCATAGCCCGCGGGATTATCCCTCTGGGAATTGATCTTAAAGCCGCTTGTCATCTTCTCTGAGGATTTTTTGAACCGGCTCTCATTGGTCTGAAGGACTCCGCCTGTTATCATTGCCTGGAGATTGGGATTTATTTTCATATTCTGCCTGCCTCTCTGCTGTTTTCCTGCGCTTAAACGGTAAAGCCTCTGTTATTCATGGTATCGTTTATGTTCTCATTAAGCTGGTTCCTTCCGTAGGTAAGTCCCGCATATACCGTCTGGGTATTGGCCATGACAGGCTTTGACTTATCCTCCCTGGCCACCTGCGCGAAGGCATCCCTCAGGGATATGAGCAGACCTCTGGCGTTCAGCAGGCCCTCAGTGCTCCGCTTCACAGACGCCACCGATATCTCCCGGTTTATGAAAACATATATCCGCATGAGCGAGAACGCCAACTCATAGGAATAATCCAGAGCCTGTAAAAGATCGTCCACGCATTTCCGCGCGCTTCTGCAGTTATTCTCAAAGCCGTCATAATCCCCTTCATCAAATGCGGCCAGCGCATCCTTGATATACTGCCCGGCTATGTCATAGACAATAACTACTATTTCCGTAGGATTTGCCTGTGTTATCTTAAGTGTATAGTCCTGAATCAGTTCCTTAGTCATTTTTCCTCCTTTTGTGCGCCTGGGAACGACCTCTGTATGAATGAGATAAATCCTTTAGCAATCTCATACAGCTCCCGGCTGTCATTAGTCTCTCTCTGCGCGGAAGCCTGTCCCGCCGCGGCCTCATCATTTTTTCCGGGCTTTCCCGCGAAGCCGTTCAGATCCAGAAATCCGGTATCGATAAAGCCAAGCTGCCTTATCTCTCTTCCGTTTTCCGTAAGCCTTTCATTTAATTCATCGGCTTTTTCCGACAATTTCCTTAGCCCCTCTTTGCTGTCTCCTGTAATATATCCGCTTATCTGCCTTCCGTTTAATTCAAACCTGGCTCCGACCTTCCCGAGACCTTCGGTCTGCAGGGAAACGGTCACTGTCCCGCTTTCCTCACCGTCCCTCACAAGCTTCAAATTGATCGAGGTCCACTGTCCGTCTATCTCCACCGGGACCTCATAGCTTTCATTCCTTGCGCTCTGCGCGGCGATCCCTACCTGCTTGTGCAGAAGTCCCAGCTCTCTTACACTGAAGGAATCCGTGAGAGCCTCCGCTCTTTCCGACAGGAGCTCATCGGCGGCCTCCTTAAGCTCATCGTAGGCTGCATTCGCCTCCTCCCTTGAATCAAGCCCCTCCTGCAGCCCCGAGACCGCATCCTTAAATCTCCGGGATGCCCTGTCCTGCCCGCCTGCTTCCTTCATCAGGGAATTGAAGGTCTGCCCTCTTTTGTTCATAAGAACGTCCTGCGCCAGGATATTACCCGGTGTGGCCGGAATATTGTTATCCGAAAGCAGCAGAAGGACATCATCCTCTACCCTTCCTGCCGCCAGAAGCTCTGCCTGGTCATCCTGATAGTCATCGATGAGCGTCTGAACCTGGGTATCGGCCCGTTCTGTCACGGTGTCATAGATATCCTCGATGGTGCTGTCTTCGTTAAGCTCATTAAGAGGAAGGCTTTCCGGCGATAGCTTATCCAGTATCTCTCTGCTCCGGCTTAAGAAGGAAGCCTGACTCCCAGGTGGTACGGAAGGGCTTCCGAAGCCCCTGTCTATCTGCTCTGAAATAGACGTACCTCTGGTTATGAGCCTTTCAAGCCCTCCGAAATCATCATCTATCCCGTAATCCATTCCCTTTGCCCGGTTGCTCCGTGAGGCGGAAAGCAGGTTCCTTAAGGTAAGGCCTTCACCCGAATCCAGTACATTTCCAAGGAGTTTTCCGTCGCTCTTTTCTATCTGCCTGAAAAGCCGGTATACCCCGATAAAGGCATCCTTTTCATCCTCTGATATTTCTCCCCTTCTCTCAAGCCTGACGAGGAATTTTGAGTACCTTTCCGTATCCTGCGTGGGATCGCTTTCCGAAAGCCTGTCTCTTAAGGAGAAAATATTCTCATCAAGCGGGTTATCCCCGTTTCTGATCATTTCAAGGGTCTTTAAGGGTGTCATCCTCTCGATCGCCTGCCTGAGAGCCAGATCCGCCTCCTTTACCCTCTCTATGGAATCCCGGTCTATCTCCATTCCTCCATAGCCCAGTATCCTGACGGCCCGTCTGTTTGAGTCATTCAATTCATATCCATTGTCCGTAAGGATATCATCAACGTTTCTGAAGGCCTTCCTTATTGAATCCCCCAGATCACTTCTGGGCGCGGTCATAAGCGCCTCATAGGTGCTTCCCGCTCTTTCATATCTTGCCTTAAGCGGAGCCGCGGCTTCATAGACCCTTCTTACCGTAAAATCAGGGGACTCCGTATCCACTATTGCAAGGGTCTCTGCCGGAGCACCTCTCAGAGCCTCAAAAACAGTCATCGTCTGCTTATACAGACCTGTTCGCTCATCAAGGATACTGTTTTTTACGTTCTCGCTCTCAAACTCCTCGCCTTTGCCGGTAAGAAGGGGCGCATAATAATCCCTTTCTGCTTCCTTAAGCTTTGCTACAAGCCCGGAAAGGGACTCTGTTTCAATGCTGATGCCCTGCCTCAAAAGCTTAAGGTTGGCCTCATAGGTCATGGCAAGGCGGGTCTCCTCAAGCTGCCGCATGGCGCTCAGATATTCCCTGTTTTCAGGTACGGACATATCATTAATAACATCTGTTACTGTATTTTCCGGTTTACTCTCATACTCCCCGGAGGCCCCGGCCAGGTTTCTGATAGTTAAAGGCTCACCCTTTTTCACCGCGTCCCGGACAGCTCTCTCATCTATCCCTTCCGTATCCTCTAAGACCTTAAGAGCCCTGTCCGTCATGGTCATAGCATTTACAAGAGAGGCCCCGGAGGGCTTTTTTCCATCCGCGATCCCTATGGCCATTGAAGAAGCTAATACGTCCTCCGAAAGAGGCAGCTCAAGGCTTTTTACCGCGTTTATCCCTGAAATGGTCCCGGCGGTAAGAGGGATCCCCTGCTCTATCAGCCATCTGGCGTTCTCCATCGTTTTTTCGTCTGCCTCAAGGCCGGCTTCCTTTACTATCCTCTCAGCCTGGCCCTTAAGCTCATCCCAATCCGCGGCATTTGCGTTATTTCTGTAATGATCCCTGCTCTGATCATAACCGCCCCGGTCTCCTGTACTCCCGCCGCTTGAAAACTCTGCCTTATACAGATTGTCTACAGAGGGCTCCAGCTGATTTATGACCATATATTTTACGGTCTCCTCATTGAAAGGCTTTATGTCCGAAGCCTTTTCCATGGCTGAAACCATGCTCTCAGCGTTCTCCCTGTTTACAGGCAGATCATTTTCCTTAAGGGCCTGTGCTATCTTATTCGCCAGCCCCTCATTTCCGGTTATCTCAGAAAGCTGCTCATCCGTCAGATCGTCATTATAGCCCTCTATGACCGTTCCCGACCGGGCGAGACTGGCCTTCAGTTTGTCAAGGGAGGTTACCTGCTCATCGACCGTCATATCCGAAATCGAATAGCCGTTTTTTGCAAACTCCGCGTAGTCCTCCTTTGACATCGTATTCGACATGACGGTCATCATGTTCTTTTCAAGAACGATATTCCTGTTTCCGGCCTCTGACATAAGGTCTCCGGCCGATTTAAGCTCTGTATCGTTTAAAAAGGCCTGGGTCTGAGTGACCATCCCGCCTATATCAAGCATAAAGCCGCCGGCATTTGTCCTGCCGCCTCTTTGCAGCTCTTTCCTGTTGTAATTATTGTAACTCTCCGGGCTCAGGCTGTTCTTTTCCAGACTCTGATTCACATTCGGAGAAGCTGCCTCTATCTTCATGATCCTGCCCACTCCTTCTGCATTAAACAGCAAATCAATACGGGACCCTGCCATCAAAAAAAAATAACTGTAATGTCCCTGATAGATATTTCGGCATTACAGTCATTTTTCTTATACTTATGAACACATTTAATTTCCCTATACGCTTTTTTCTCTCAGCTACTCTGCTGACTTTGTTCGACTGATGCGGATTAATTTCCCCTTTTTATCCTGTTTCTCCAGTCGGTTGTGTGGGGAAATTAATCCGCATCATCAGCTTTCTGGATGGAGGTCATGTATTCTTCACCGGTCATGCCGCCAGTGAGGAGAAGCTGTACATTTTCCAGCGCGGTCTTTGAGACCTCTGTGTCCATCATCGCTTCATACCATGTGAAGGCAGACTGTGCCTTGCCTATCTCATCAAGAACAAGCTTTGTGTAGCCTGACATATTATCAGCCTGTGCGGAATAGGTATATCCCTTTACTGTTCCCTCTGTCTCCATTGCAGCATCGCCGATATGCTCCACGAAATACTTCATGAACCACGCAGCCCCGTCATCATACCCGGCCTTGTCAAAGCAAAGGACAGTTCCGCAGTTCATTGAGTAGGAATCTATATCGCTGATGGAAGGATCCGCCACGGGAATGTTAAAGAAGCCGATGCCGTCCTTGCCTGCCTTGTTGTCCTCAGAATTTAAGCTTCCCGCAAACCAGGAGCCGTTGTAAAAGATAGCGGCCTGCCCGTTCATGAGCATATGTCCTGCGGCGTTCGTCGTAACGGTATTGACGTCTTCTCCGAAGTAGCCTGCTGCCGCCCAGTCCGCAACCTTCTGCGCTGCCGCAGCATATCCGGGATCGGTATACCTTGCTTCACCGTCAGCTGCCTTCTTCATGGCGTCGTTGCCGACTGTTCTTACAGTGATCGCGTTGACTATTCTGGTAGCCTCCCAGGTCTCGCCTGAAGCACCGGCTGCAGCGAGAGGCTGTATCCCCGCGTCATAAAGGGTCTTTAAGACTGCTTCGAACTCATCCATCGTAGCTGGTACCTCTACGCCTGCCTGTTCAAAGAGAGCCTTGTTGTACCAGAAGCCTTCTACGTTAAGACCAAGGGGCAGATCGTAGATAGTATCGGTATCCGAAAGAGTTTCAAGAAGGGAGGTGGCCGCCGGAGTCACGAAATCCGTTGAGCCTGTCCTGGCAAGCTCAGCGCCGATATCAACTATTTTGTCGCCTTTGATAAGCTCTGCGATGGGCTTTCCCGATTCATAGGCAAAAATGTCGGGAAGATCATTGGAGTCCGCAAGGGTCCTGATCCTTGTGATAAGATCCTCTGAAGGGATATACTCATACTCCCAGGTAAAGTTTGGATTAACTTTTTCCTGATAATCCCGGCATATCCTGTTGATAAGAGCGCCGTTACCATTATCCTTTGCCCAGATGGCAGAGATCTTCATATGCTTTTCAAGCTGAGGATCCTTACCTGTAAAGTCTGAAGCCGGTGCCGGGGCCTGTGCTCCTTCACTCTCCGGCAAAGCTGCACAGCCCGCAAGAACGGAAGCCGTTATGACCAGGATCATTAAACAGGCAATTAATTTCCTTTTCATAAAAATGCATCCTCCTTCTATGATAACACTTTGCATTTAATCCGTCATAAAACTATTATACACAGCTTTATTATACCAATAGCCTCTGTAATGACAATAAATCAATAGCAATTTTGTTATTTTAGTTTACCTATTCCCGCGGGAGTTTACCTGCAAATCTACTTGACACAAAAGCCGCAAGACTATAACATATCTGCGGGGAGCATATAATGATAAGAAGCAGTAACAAACCGAAAAGGGTCTTCCAAAGGCTAAGAGACGCTCTGTTTAAGGTGAAAAGATCAGTCTGTGGGCTTATTATCTTTTCATTTATCACCGCAGGGTCTTTTTTTGTTTGTATGGCTGACGAGTTTGACGACAGGATACAGGCCATGCAGCACGAGGAGGAAAAGACACAGGAGACCATTTCGGATCTTGAAAAAAAGACCCAGGATACCAGGGCAGCCATAGAAATGCTTGAGGGCCAGAAGGAGGCTGCCGAAAGTACCGTTAATGATCTGAGGCTTCAAAGCTCGACACTTCAGAGTAAGATAAATGAGTACACGGATCAGCTTACAACTCTTGAGGGCACCATCGAAGAAACAGAAAGCGCCATGTCCTCCG
>ODAJ014787852.1_pt1 | contig 18750 bp, 15 predicted proteins | sample 1539241 | NCBI WGS metagenome assembly ODAJ01 (sample SAMN02144231, study PRJEB22623) | gut metagenome | biome: sheep rumen | host: Ovis aries | place: New Zealand | reverse complement strand
CCTATGCGGACCACTTCAGCCGGCAATGCCGACTGTTTAAGCCGTTTTCGCGGGTTATAATTTGGAGCTAATTGTGCGTCGGGTTTTACCATTTGGTGCTGAATTAGGAGCTTATTTCGTGGTAAAATCTCGAATTTCGGCAGATTTAAGCCGTTTTGAAGTGGGTTAATTTTGATTAATACGATTTTTGGAGGTATTTATGGATTCTGAAAATATGAAACGCGTAGGTCTATATTTGGACAAGGATTTGGTAAAACGCGCGGACGATATGGTAAAACAGTTTCATTTCAAATCAAGAAATGAATTTTTCGCGGAGGCGGTTAAAAATTATATCGCTGACTATCTGCTCGGCTCCAACGAGTCCGCAGTCAGCGACAAGCTCGGAAAGTCCATCGCGAAATACTCCGAGGACAACGCCAGGGCAATCTCGAAAGGGCTGTTCCGTTACACGGTTCAGCTTGAAATGATGTGCAGGGTGCTCGCGATAGACAGAATGATAAATAAAGATGTACTCGAAGGTATGCGGCATGAGGCAATCAACAACGTCCGAAGAACGCGAGGCAAGGTTAGATTTGAAGAAATACTTGACGGTTATTATGATGATTAGGTCTGGATATGTTTCAAAACTTGTGGTATTCTTTGTTGCTGAGGAGTATGTTTCAAAACTTGTGGTATTCTTTGTTGCTGAGGAGGTGGTATAATGTCAGGAAAAAGACCTGACGGCGACGGACTTGTCCGCAAAAGAACTGACGGAAGATGGGAAGGGAGAATTGTTATCGGTCACAAGGATGACAACTCTCCAATATACAAAAGCGTGTTCGCAAAAACACAAAAGGAACTTATGCCGAAGCTCCGCCAAGCGATTGAAGATTATCAGGGCGCGGACTTTTCCGAGGACAGCAACATCACGCTCGATGAGTGGATGGATAAGTGGCTTGCGGAATACGCTGAGCCCGCTCTGCGCCAAAGCACGGTGACCGGCTATAAACGCAATATAAAAAATCATATCAAACCCGCGCTCGGCAACAAACAGCTTCGGTTTATAACGTCGAGAGACGTGCAAAAATTTTATAATTCTCTGGGTCGCAAAGAGGTCAACAAGGTCGGCAATCACAAAACTCTCGCGGGCTCCACCATCAGAGCGATCCATATGCTCCTGCACGAAATTCTTGACTCCGCGGTCAAGGCAAATCTGATTTTCAAAAACCCGTCCGAGGGCGCAAAGATCCCGAAAAACAATTACGCGCCGAAAAGAATTCTCAACGAGGAACAGCTCGAAATATTTATGAAGGCGATTCTCGACGAGCCGATGTGGCACGACTTCTTCTACACTGAAATCACAACAGGTCTGCGGTTGGGAGAAATCTGCGGACTGAAGTGGAGCGACCTCGACGAGAGCACCGGGAAACTTAAAATTCAGCGTTCGGTTTCTCAGGCGGAAGGCGGAGAAGTTAATATCGGCGAGACAAAAACCGAGAAAGGAACACGGACAATACTTCTGCCAAAAGGCACTCTCAAAATCCTGACAGAACGAAAGAAAAATTCCGTCAGCGAGTGGATATTCCCGAGCCTGCTTGCCCCCGAAAAACCGACCGCGCCGAGTTCGGCATACCACCGCCTAAAAGTGATTCTAAAAGGCGCGGGACTTCCCGATATACGATTCCATGACCTGCGCCACACCTTCGCTACCCACGCGCTGACAAGCGGAGTTGACGCGAAAACGCTCTCGGGAATCCTCGGTCACACAAACGCGAGCTTCACGCTCGACACCTACACTCACGTCACCACCGATATGCAGAAAAACGCTTCCGCTGTCGTCGGCGGCTTCATAGACGAAATATTCGGAGGTGAACTGTAAATGGCAAAGCGAAGAAAAGCCGGGCAAGGCACTCTGCGCCTCAGAAAAGACGGCCGCTGGGAAGGCAGAATCGTCGTTGATTATAAAGAAAACGGCACGCCTGTAACAAAAAGCGTGACCGCGAAAACGAAAGCAGAGTGTCAGGAAAAGCTCGAGGAACTGAAACAAAAATGCGGTATCGTTACGGGTAAAGCGAAACCCGATATGCCATTCGGAGACTGGCTTGACCTATGGTACAAGACCTACTCAAAGCCGACTATCAGAATCACAACTCAGCTGTGTTATGAGGATAGAATTTATCTGCACATCATTCCCGCAATCGGTGACATTCCGCTGAACAAGCTTACACAGAACGACCTGCAAAAGTTCTACGCTGACCTTAAAAAGAACGGACGGAAAACGAAGGTTGAAATTTACGGACCGGGGCTTTCCGACAGAATGGTACGCTCCTGCCACGCGACATGCCGTTCCGCTCTGCAAAAAGCGGTAGAAGAAAACCTGATAAAAATAAATCCCGCCGTCGGCTGTAAGCTTCCGCCGAAAAAATCTCAGGAAATGCAAGTGCTCACGCATGACGAAATGCGCAGGTTCCTGATTCAGGCAAAGCAGGACGACTTTTACGAGCTCGCCCTGCTCGAGCTTGCCACAGGTATGCGCAGAGGCGAAATCTGCGCGTTGAAGTGGTCAGACCTCGATTTTGAAACCGGAGCGCTTCACATCCAGCGCCAGGCATACCATGTAAACCACGGCGTGATTATTTCAACGCCTAAAACCAAGCAGTCAAACCGCTCTATAATTCTTCCGCAGTCCGTGCTGAACGTGCTGAAATCTTACCGCGAAAAGGTTGATTCGGAATGGATTTTCCCTTCTCCGGTCAAGGAAGGAGAACCGATTGACCCTCAAAGCGTGTACCGCAAAATGGTGAAAATCTTGGACAGAGCGCAGTGCAAGCGCGTCCGCTTTCACGACCTGCGCCACACCTTCGCCACCACCGCGCTCGAGCACGGAATGGATATTAAAACGCTCTCGGCAATCATCGGTCATGTGTCGTCGGCAACCACGCTCGACATCTACAGCCACATAACTGATGAAATGCAGAAAAGCGCCGCTAACAAAATTGAAAAACACTTCGCCAAAAACGAGCCGTTTGAGCACGGTGAGTACGATAACGGAGAAGTACCCGAAAAAGCCGCAAACGCGCCGTGTTCGGCGAATTTCGAGCCGTATAAGGGCAAAATCCGCAAGGCAGGCACCGGCGGAATTTATCAAATAAGCGGCAACCTGTTTGAAGGGCGGTATTCCCCGACCAACGCTCACGGCAAACGAGAAGTCCATACCGTCTACGCCAAAACACGCGAGGAATGCGAAAAGCTCCTCGAAGAAATGATACCCAAAGTTAGGGCTGAGATTAAAGCGGAGAAAGACAAATTAAAAGAAGAACAACCCGCACAGGAATAATCCTGTGCGGGCTTCAAAATAAGTCTCGGTTTTTATGTGACATCCTTGTTGTGCTAAAGGATGTAATGTTATGGATACCATTAAGGAACTCTACTAAAGATTGTCTTTTATAAACTTCTATTCATATAATTTATTAAACTCTTTATTACAAAGCCGCAAGTTGTTAAATACAGTTTTTGTCCCAAAAGTATTGACACCTGTCCCGTTATGCGTTATAATAGATAATAAGGGGGTGATTAATAATGAAAAAAAAGAATGTCATTAATTTAATTAAATACTATTCTGATGAGAATGATATTGGTTTCAGAAATGAAGCATATGAAATTGCAAAAGATTTTGAATCAACTGGAGACTATCAACTTGCAGAATACATTATCGCATTGATGTCCAACGCAAATACATTTGTTCCACAAGTTAATAATTCACAAATGTCTTTCTTTGAAAAAATAAATGTATCAAACCAGTCGTTACCACTTCCTGAACCTATTGAACAAGATATTTTGGGAATCGTATATGCAATTGGAAGAAACTCTGGCATTAACAAATTTCTCTTTCAAGGAGCTCCGGGAACAGGTAAAACAGAATCCGCAAAACAGATTTCCCGTATTCTTGATCGCGAACTATATGCTGTTGATTTTTCTACGATTATTGATAGTAAACTAGGCCAAACGCAAAAAAACATTAAAACTTTATTCAATGAACTTAATTCTCTTCATTTTCCTGAAAGAGTAATTGTTTTGTTTGATGAAATTGATGCTATTGCATTAGACAGAACAAATTCAAATGATTTACGTGAAATGGGTCGAGCTACATCATCACTTTTACGTGAATTGGACCGTCTGGATGAGAGGATTGTCTTAATTGCCACAACAAACCTTTTTCAATTTTTTGATAAAGCATTAACTAGAAGATTTGACTATATTATTGACTTTAATCGATATACGCAGGAAGATCTACTTGAAATTGCAGAAAAGCTGTTAAATTCATTTCTACTAAAGTTCAAGTGTAACGGAAAAAATGTTCGCCTATTCCGAAAAATTATAAAACTCATGAACCCTATTCCTTTTCCTGGAGAATTAAAAAATTTGATTCGAACATCAATTGCTTTTAGTGATCCTAACAATGAGTTTGATTACCTTAGACGGTTGTATTCTGAGATAACTGGGTATCAAAAAAAAGAGTTAAAAACTCTTCAGAAATCAGGATTTACAGTTAGGGAAATAGAGCTACTAACTGGCATTTCAAAAAGTCAGGTAGCTAGAGAACTAAAAGAGGTATAAAATGAATAATATTTTGCAGTTAAAAGGTCAATTTCAATACCAACCTAATCAGAGAGGATTTGGTGCTACTAATATACCATCAGGCAAATCAGTAGATGTCGCTCACATTGAGTCGTTGCGTTCTGAGCTTATCGGCATATTAAATTATTGGGAAAAAGACGTATCAATTAAAGGGGCACTTGTTAGTGCGTACTATTATCATGTAGTTGCAAAAAGCAATCGTATTAAAGGCCTTTTATGTAAAGGAAGCATGGATCCCAATGATGCTATTAGAGGTTCAAAGTTTTATGGTAATAATCCTATTCAACATGTATTTACTTATTATGTAAAGAATGATGTTTTGCAAGAAACCATCAATCGATTAACAATTTGTATTGAAGTCATTAAAACTAGTTATTCTGGAATAATATCTCATGATGATATTGAAAAAATCAGCAATAATTCAGCTCGATACTATCATCCTACTCTTTCTAAGACTAATTTTATTAAAGCAATATCTGATTGTTATTATGTTGAACACTTTACAATTGAACGAAACACTGAGGAAGTAACTGAAAACACAATAATAACCCTATTCAAAACTGATGTAAAGACGATAAATATTCTTCAGAACATTGGAATTGATATAATAGATGCACGAATTATTGATGAAACTACAGTTTTATTAACTCCAGATGAAGTTAGCATTCTGTGCGAACACATGCCCTATCTTATCTCAATGAGTGTTCGTGATATTTCGGAAATAATGCCAGATGATATAGAACTACTGGATCCACGAATTACTACGATTCCTTCTCCAACGCAAGAGCCTGTTGTCGGAGTTATTGATACTCTTTTTTACGAAGATGTGTACTTTAAGGAATGGGTATCATACAAACGTATGGTTGATAAAAATATCCCCACTACAATAGATGATTGTGTACACGGAACAGAGGTAACATCAATAATTGTTGATGGTCCTACTATTAACCCAGAACTTGACGATGGTTGTGGTCGATTTAGAGTAAGACACTTTGGTGTCAGCACAAAGGGTCAATTTAGTTCTTTTACTATACTAAAGTCAATCAGGGATATTGTATCAAAAAACCGTGACATTAAAGTATGGAACCTTTCACTCGGTTCAGTTATGGAGATAAACAGAAACTTTATCTCACCAGAAGGAGCAGAGTTAGATAAGATTCAAAGTGAATATGATGTTGTTTTTATCATCGCTGGAACAAACAAACCTGATAAAATAAAAGACGAAATGAGAATCGGAGCACCTGCCGATTCCTTGAATTCACTTGTTGTAAACGCAGTTAATTCATCTGGAAAACCTACGTCATATCATCGAAATGGTCCTGTTCTTTCGTTTTTTAATAAACCTGATATAAGTTATTATGGTGGTGATAAGGATAAATATATTAAAGCTTGCTCACCATCTGGTGAAAGCCTTGTTTCAGGAACATCTTTCGCTGCTCCTTGGATTTCTCGTAAAATGGCATATCTAATCCACAATCTAGGTCTATCACGTGAAGTTGCAAAAGCGTTATTAATTGATTCTGCTGCAGGATGGGAAAGAAAAGATGACATATCACACTCGTTAGGATATGGTGTTGTACCTATTAGAATTGATGATATTGTTCAAACCAAAGATGATGAAATAAGATTTATCATGACAGGCGCATCAGAAGAGTACGAAACCTATACTTACAATATACCAATTCCAATTTATGAAGATAAACAGCCTTTTTATGCACGTGCTACACTATGTTACTTTCCTAAATGTATACGAAATCAAGGAGTTGATTATACTAGTACAGAGATGGATATTCATTTTGGGCGTGTTATAGAAAAAAACGGACGCGCTACAATAAAATCAATTAATGCTAATCGTCAAGATAATGCAGAACAAATATATTTACCAGAAGAAAATGCTCGCAAGCTTTATCGTAAATGGGATAATATAAAACATATAAATGATTTACTAAAAAATTCTGCTCGTCCAAGAAAAGTTTATGGTTCGGGAACCTGGGGATTAAGCATTAAGACTAAAGAAAGACTTCGTAACAAAAACGGAAAAGGATTGCCTTTTGGCGTAGTTATCACCTTAAAAAACATGAAAGGCGAAAATAAAATAGATGATTTTATAAAACTATGCTTACTTAGAGGCTGGATTGTAAATCAAATTGATGTAACTAACCGTATCGAAGTATTTGAAAAAGCCGAAGAAGAAATATCATTTGAGTGATACTTAAACAAATTGTAATTATACTTAGCAACCATATTAATAGAAGAAACGCTTCCTTTTTCACAATTCGAGTCAAACGGAACTATTAAGTTGTTTGGCATTCTTCCAGCAATTTTCCACGCCTTAAAATATGGTGGAACCATATTTATTGATGAAATCGGAAACGGCTTGAATCCTAACTTAACTAGTTTACTAATTCAGTTATTCTGTTCAAAAGAAGTTAATCCAAATAATGCACAAATGATATGCAGCAGTCATGAAACAGTATTGCTCCAAGACAATATTAGACGTGATCACGTGTGGTTTTTGCACAAAAACGAGTTTGGCGAAAGCAGAATCAAAAGAATGTCCGCCTTTTCTGGAACAAGAACATCTGATAATATTGCTAAATAATAATGGCTCGGAGCATTTGGAAAAAATCCAGAAATAAAAAAATAACGGCAACTCTGCCAAGTTGCCATTATTATAGGGAATATGACGGTTGAACCCGTGACATACTTCCCAACCATAAAAGTATGTTAACACAGTTCTCTTTTTCTGTCAAGATAGAGGTTTAGTGCGCCGTCAGAATTGGAGGTAAATAGTATGGCAAAAACAAAATCAAGCCAGTCCGGGAAACAGCAGAAAAAAATCGTTCCTGTCAAACCTTATAAGAAGAGTGATGGGACAACCGTAAAAGGACACAGAAGATCAACACCAAACTAAAGATTTGGTGAATAATTTACCGAAAGGAGGTTGTGTTATGCTCTATCATACCGGCGAAAAGCCAGGTGCAGGTGAATACGAATGCACAAATTGTGGACAAGTTGTAATTCTTGATGATGATTCTGATAAATTACCTCCCTGTCCCAAATGCGAAGAAACAGAATATAGAAAATAATCATATTGCAGATATGCCAAGGAATTATTTCCTTGGCATATCGTTTTAATTATAGAATCGAGGTTAACAATGAGAAGAAAAAGGGTAATATCACCATTTTCATATTTAACTGCATTCAAAGATGGCGAAAAAAATATATAGGAATTAATATTAATGAAACTGACTTAGATGTTATGAGCGGAATGGGTTTCACTATTCCAATAATAGAAGGTGAGTGTTTGCTTCCTTCGCCAGAATATGGGAAACCTTTTTTTGATAATGCTGAGGGAAAAATAACCATTCACAAAGATCAAAAAAAAGGAAACAGCATATAAATATAGAGAATGGGATTTTAAGGATTGGCATGGTAATTGGCACTCAGCTTCTGCATTTATTCCGTACAAAAAATATCCAAGAACTCAGGAACCACCATTAAATATTTAATTGGCAGTTTTATCGATTCTTCAGGTAAAAATGTACTTGCGGTTTCATCGCCGATTTCTAAAACCCAAGAAAATGAATTTCGATTAAAAACAGCCATGAATATGTTCTTGGTTTTGTTCAATCGTTTCGATACTTTTGGTGAAAGTTTAAAGAAACCCGTTACTATAATAAAAAAGGTTCCTTGGGAAATTCTGAAATCCGGAACAAGACTAGAAGACCAAACACAAATTAAAGTATTGTTAAATAAAGTTAACAAAAGCCAAAGATCCATGTATAAGGGAGATTTAGATATTTTATTAAAATACAACCCTTCATTAATAGCTACAGGAAAAATGGGGTTTCATGGATATATTGTTTTCTATTACGCAGAAAAAAACATTGCTATTATTGAGAGTGTTATTCCTGGAAATGCAACATACGTCTTTGATAAAAACTGGGAGGAATTATCACAACTTACAAAAACTGAAGTTTTGTCCGAAAAACTACAAAAGGATAGAATTATTCATAACTATAACTGGAAAAACAAAGTAGAAAAACTATTTATTTAACTTCAAAGATGTTTTTTAACCACAAAGCTAGAACTTAAAATATCTTTTTGTTTTCGACAAAAGATTTAAAGGCTCATAACGAAATCCGTTATGAGCCTTTGAATTGGTCGGAGTGAAGGGACTTGAACCCCCGACATCCTGCTCCCAAAGCAGGCGCGCTACCAGCTGCGCTACACCCCGATAGTTATTAAATTGTAGTCTGCAGTCTGCTGTTGTGGTCAGCCATGTGGTCAAAGGTTATTTTTGACCGTATTATCAGGGAACTGAAAATCCCCGAAAGCAAGGTATAATGCGGAGTTTGGGGATTTTAAAAATCTTTACGAACCCAAAGTCGTACACGCTCCCAAAGCAGGCGCGCTACCAGCTGCGCTACACCCCGGTATTTTATTTTCCCGGCAGAGCATATTGAACTGCCGGGAATTATTATATATTATTCGCTGTTTTTTGTCAATAGAAACACCCAAACATACGCGCCTTTTGCCGCCAATACCCTCTTACAGCTTCGAGAGCTTGGTGTAGATTTCCCCTGCGTTTTTCAGGCAGGCGCGGCAGTTTTGGTACTGCTTTGTCTCGTCCTCGCTCCTAAAGCCCAATCCGTAGAGCGCGGCGGCAAAGTCCATTCCGACCTCCTGAGCCGCGAGGGCGTCAACATAGCTGTCACCGACAAAAATACTGTCCTGCTCCATTATGCCGAGCTCGGCGCAGACCTTACGGAGCATATCGCTCTTTTCGAGCTCAATATCAACATCGGACGCACAGACGGTGTCAAAATGCTCACCGATATTCTTGTAAACGCCGAGAATATTGTGAATGAATTTTTGGTTTTTCTGGGTGACAATCGCGAGCGAGTAACCGTCGTCCTTGAGATTTTTGAGCGCCTCGTCAATTCCGTCGTAGAGCAAAATCATCTCCTCGCCCTTCATCGAGTAAAGCTTGCTGTAGTTGTTCATCGCGTACTCAATTTCATCGGGCTTCATTCCGTACAAATCCATAAAGCCCTGCTCGAGCGACACGCCGATTATATTGTGAAGCGCCTCGTTCGGAACGGGCGTGTAGCCCATCGCGATTGCGGTAGTGTTCATGCAGTAGAGAATTCCCGGAGAGGTGTCGGCAATTGTGCCGTCAAATCCGATAATAATAAGCTTTTTCACAGTATCACCGCCTTTAATAACATTTTATCACAAATCGTCCGCCTGCGCAATATATCAGAAAATTTTCCTTGATAATTTTGATTGACAACGGTGCGCGATAGGTATAAAATTTAGTTGTATTATTTACGAAAGGCATATGATATGGTTCACGAAAACTCAAATATATCCGCAAAAAACCGCCTGCCGCTCAGCGCGGTTTTCATTAATATCTACCTGTTCGTGATGTTCACGGTGTTTCCGCTGTACGTCGCGATGTACTTCGACGGTAAGCTTCCGTTTTTGCACATGGACAACGGCTTTGTCGGAATAAGGCACCAAAAATACTACTTCTTTTTGGTGATGACCGCGATTGCGGCGATTGCCGAGGTTTTGCTGCTTTTAACCCAGGCGAATTCCGAGGACAAGAGCAAATCAAAACCCTCATTTTTCGACAAGATAACCTTTACCGACTGGGCGGCGCTTGCACTTGTTTTATGCTGCGCGGTGTCAACGGTTCTGTCGCCGTACAGAGAGCTTGCGTTTTTCGGAGAAGCCACTATCGGCGGCTACTCTCAGGGGCGAAACAACGGCTTGATTTTGATTTTATTCTACGTGCTCGTGTACTTTTTAATCACGCGGCTGTACCGCTACGCCGAATTTGTTTTCATCGGACTTGCCTGCTCCGGCGGAATTGTATATCTGCTGACGGTGCTCAACGGATTTTACATTGACCCTCTCAATATGTTCGCGAATTTCCAAACTCAGCAAAACGTGTTTATGGAATTTTTCGCGACAATCGGCAACAAAAATATGCTATCGGGCTTTATCTGCGTAACGCTTCCGGTGATTTTTACGATGTCGGTTGTGACAAAAAGGCTGCTGTTCAGGGTGATTTACCTCGTATCGACAGCGCTCGGCACAATGGCGCTGATTATCGGTGACAGCGACTCGGGACTGCTGGGAACAGCCGTATTTTTGGCGGTGTTCCTCGTGGTGTTCATCAGAAAGCCCGACAGGCTGAAATTCTACTTTCTTGCGCTCACGGTTATGCTCGGCTCGGTCAAGCTGCTCAGGCTTTTCTCGCTGATTTTAGAGGACAGCTACAAAAAGCTCGGCAACCTGCCGTCGGCAATTTTGTTCTCAAAAGCGCTGTATTTTGCGATTGCCACCTCGGCGGTGATAACCGTAATCTTGTTCATCGTCAGCTCAAAAAAGCCCGGCGTTACACTGCCGAAGGCTGTGCCTGTCGCGGCAGGCTGTCTGTTCGGACTGGCGTTTTTGGGCGCGGTCGCAGTGTTTGTTTACTTTAGCTTTATCGACAAAACAACGCCGCTCGGCGAATATGAAAAAATCCTGCGCTTTGGTCCGGAATGGGGCACGCACAGGGGAATTATGTGGATTCGCGCTTTTGATATTTTCGGCGGCGCAGACTTTGTTCACAAGCTGTTCGGCTTCGGTCCTGACACCTTCTACTGCGTGTACGAGCCGTATTTTAAGGAGCTGCAGCAGTACGGCAATTCCTCGACCGACGCGGCTCACAACGAGTACATCAACTACCTTGTGACAATCGGAATCGCCGGACTTTCGGCGTATCTCGCGTTTGTCGGCGGCGCGCTTGTCAGGGGCTTTAAGTCGGCAAAGAAAAATCCGATAGTCCTCGCGTTCGCGGCGGCAGTTGTAGCCTACGCGGCTCAGGCTGTGGTAAATATCGCCGTGCCGATTACCACGCCGCTGTTCATTATTTTTGTATCGCTGTGCGAGGCGATGGCGAGAAAATCAAATAAAACTTCTATGAGGAAACCAAAATGACCGCAAAAAATGCACCTTCATCTTCAAAAAGTAAACTGAAAATAATCATTCCCGTTGCAGTTGTTTTAACTGTTGCCGCAATGTTTTTGCTCTTTTTCTTTGCGCGCTCTTTGTTTGTCATTAATTTAGCCGATTATGTTACGGTTGAGTTAAACCCCGACAACGACGGATATGTTTATGACGGCAATATTAACTGCAATGTTAAGATTGATGAAGATAAGCTTTCGAACCATTCGCTGTTTTTTGGCTTTATTGCAAAAAACGTTTTCTTTACTTCGCCGATTGATAATCTTTTTTACGGCAGCTTGGATATCACCTCAGAGCTTGAAACTTCAGATAGAGGCGCTGATAACATCGCGCCTGAAATTTACCAAAGATTACACTCGGATGATGTAATAAAGTGTACGGTAGCTTACAACAATAATCCTTCGCGCTCCGTTGACAGGTTATTGACGCAAGCTGTTCTTTTTGGATATATTGACAGAACGCCCAAAACCTTTCGAATTAAGATTGCCGATGAAATAGAGCGGCAGGGCTTGGAAGTTCGCAAGCCGGTAAAGATTAATTTTTTACAGTATGTCAGAGATAGCAACCTTATCGTCGTTAAGAAAAACGTATATGGCGACGCGCTTGTTTTTCTTAAACCATTTGAGGCTGAGCTGAATGGAATCAAAATAGTTAACGATTCGGAAGCAAGCAGCACTTGCCAAATGTATGACGGTAATACATATTTAGGCGACATTGAATTATCGGCATACGGAATGACACATATTATTGTACCTAACAACTCTGAAGTTATATTGGAAACCTATATTTCCACCCCTAAAGTTTACACTGATGAAGAACCTTATAAATTCACAGTGAGAGTTGACTAAATAAAGACCTTTCAATTATCAATTATCAATTAAAAAAAGCTGACTTTTCGTCAGCTTTTTTTACATCCTTCCGCTCTTGGGCTTGTATTCAATTACCTTGCCCTCGGCGAGGGATTTTTTTACGTCTATAATTCTCTGGTTTGACGAGCCGCGAAACTGCAGCGTTATGCTGTACAGCTCCTGCACGAACTCGCCGTCAACCAAAACGTCGATATAGCTTAGCATTTCGTCGGTGTATTCGCACCTTGCTCTTGAATTACCGAGCAGCTCCTTATCAAAAAGGTAGCCTGTATAGCACCAGATGTTTTTATCCGGAAGCTCGGTTTTAACGCGCCTTAACAGGTTTATAAGCCCTTCCTGATTTGAGGGCTCAAAGGGTTCTCCGCCGAGCAGGCTAAGTCCGCTGATATAGTCCGGCGTGAGCTCCTTAATTATTTTATCCTCGGTTTCCTTTGTGAAGGGCTCGCCGTAGTCGAACGACCACGTGTCCTTGTTAAAGCAGTTTTTGCAGTGGTGGGTACATCCCGAAACAAACAGCGAGACGCGCACGCCCTCGCCGTTTGCAATATCGAAATTTTTAATTTCTCCGTAATTCATTACAGGTGGAGCACCCTCTCCTGAATTTCCTGGGTACGTCCCTGGTTCCAGAACTGTGTGCCGATGTAGCCGCAGGTTCTTCTTGCAACGTTCATCTTATCCTGGTCGCGGTTGCCGCAGTTGGGGCACTGCCAAATGAGCTTGCCCTCTTCCTCTACGATAGAGATTTCGCCGTCGTAGCCGCAAACCTGGCAGTAGTCGCTCTTGGTGTTGAGCTCGGCGTACATAATGTTGTCGTAGATAAAGCGCATAACCTGGAGTACAGCCGGGATGTTGTCCTGCATATTGGGAACCTCAACGTAGCTGATTGCGCCGCCGGGAGACAGAGCCTGGAACTCGCTCTCGAGCTTTAGCTTATCGAACGCGTCAATGTTCTCGGTTACGTGAACGTGGTAGCTGTTTGTGATGTAGTTGCGGTCGGTAACGCCCTTGATTATGCCGAAGCGCTTTTGCAGGCACTTTGCGAACTTATATGTTGTGCTCTCGAGCGGTGTGCCGTAGATGCTGTAGTCGATGTTCTCCTCAGCCTTCCACTTTGCGCAGGCTTCATTGAGCTTTTTCATAATTTCAAGACCGAGCTTTTTGCCTTCGGGCTCGGTGAGCTTTTTGCCGATAAGGCTGTAAACGCACTCCCAAAGTCCGGCGTAGCCGAGGGAGATTGTGGAGTATCCGCCGTAAAGGAGCTTGTCGATTGTCTCGCCCTTTTCAAGACGTGCGAGAGCGCCGTACTGCCAAAGAATAGGAGCGGCGTCGGACAATGTGCCCTTAAGTCTTTCGTGGCGCGCCTGCAACGCGCGGTGGCAAAGCTCCATTCTCTCATCAAAAATGCTCCAGAACTTTGTCATATCGCGGTTGGCTGAAAGTCCGATGTCAACGAGGTTTACGGTTACAACGCCCTGGTTAAAGCGGCCGTAGTACTTGTGCTGACCTTCAACATAGTTCTTCGCGTTGGCGATGTTGCCCACGCCTGCGTCTGTGAAGCGGTCGGGTGTGAGGAACGAACGGCAGCCCATGCAGGTGTAAACGTCGCCCTTGAGCTCGAGCATAACCTTCTCAGAGATATAGTCGGGAACCATACGCTTTGCGGTACACTTTGCGGCGAGCTCGGTGAGGTACCAATACTTGCCGTCCTCGGTAATGTTGTCCTCCTCAAGCACATAGATGAGCTTGGGGAACGCAGGGGTAATCCAAACGCCCTTTTCATTCTTAACGCCCTGATAGCGCTGCTTTAAGGTCTCCTCAATAATCATGGCGAGGTCGGCTTTTTCCTGCTCGTCCTTAGCCTCGTTGAGGTACATATATACGGTGACGAACGGAGCCTGGCCGTTTGTTGTAAGCAAGGTAACAACCTGATACTGGATTGTCTGAACGCCCTTGTTAACCTCGTTGCGAAGTCTCTGCTCGACAATTTCGTTGAACTTTTCCTCGGAAACCTCTACGCCCATTTCCTCGATCTCGGCGCGGGTTTCGCGGCGGATTTTCTCCCTTGAAATCTGAACGAACGGAGCGAGGTGGGTAAGGCTGATGCTCTGACCGCCGTACTGGTTGCTGGCAACCTGCGCAATAATCTGAGTTGCGATGTTGCAGGCGGTTGAAAAGCTGTGGGGCTTTTCGATAAGGGTATCGCTGATAACAGTGCCGTTTTGAAGCATATCCTCGAGGTTTACGAGGTCGCAGTTGTGCATATGCTGAGCAAAATAGTCGGAGTCGTGGAAGTGGATAATTCCCTGCTTGTCAGCCTCTACGATGTCGGGGGGAAGCAGCATTCTCTTTGTGAGGTCGCGGCTTACCTCGCCTGCCATATAGTCGCGCTGAACGCTGTTAACGGTGGGGTTTTTGTTGGAGTTTTCCTGCTTAACCTCCTCGTTGTTGCACTCGATAAGCGAGAGAATACGGTTGTCGGTGGTGTTTGCCTTGCGGACGAGCGAGCGGTTGTAGCGGTATCTTACGTACCTTCTTGCAAGCTCGAACGCGCCCTTTGCCATAAGCTGATCCTCTACCATATCCTGAATTTCCTCTACGGATACGGCGCGCTTTATTTTGTTGCACTTGTACTCAACATAGTCGGAGATGTCGAGGATCTGCTCCTCGGTCAAAAACGGGCTGTCGGATGAGTTGTTCGCCTTTCTGACGGCGTTAATAATTTTTTCAATGTTAAAATCTTCTTCTGAGCCGTTACGCTTAATGATTTTCATATTGTCCTTCCCTTTCGTTTATGTTAATTTCAATTTATCTCAGTAAATTCCGTGCGAGATATATTATACATCAACATATAGGAAAATGCAATAGTTATTTTGCACGAAAACACAATATATAGTATTCTCTAAAAGAATTAAACACATTATATTGTTGTGTTGTAACTATTAGTTAAACATTTAACACAACGGGAAAACATAGGAAACATCAGGGTTTTTGCGGTGTTACAGGGTTTATAATGCTTTTTTGCAATATTATTTGTTACAAAAAGTTAATAGTCAAGTGACAATATTGGAATAAGAAAGACCAATTTATTGTACCTGACAATTTGGCAAGACACTATATGTTGTGGTTTTTCGCAGAGTTTAATTATTTAACCATATTTAAAGCCTCCCCCGTCACTTGTTACGGGAAATTCCCCTGATAGGGGAAATGTCACGAAGTGACAAAAGGGTTGCCGTTTTCGCCAGAAAAAGGTGGCGCCCCAAGGCGGCGGAGGGGGCTACGTCACCAACACCGCCACGTTATGAACTGCAACGGAAAACTCGCGTAAAAACACACGCCGCCCCCTCAGTCAGCTAAAGCTGACAGCTCCCCCAAAGTGTTTTTCACACGTTGGGGGAGCCTTTAAACTTAAACTAAGCGTTTTTAATCTTAATTAACGTTATCCTCTTTTCTCTTCGAGAACACACAGCCGCAGTAGTTTTGGCGATAGAGGTCGTATTCGCGCGACAGCTCAATTGAGCGCTTGTAACCCTCGCGCTTTTTGAAATCGCTGTAAAGCCAGCTTACGCCGTGCTTTTGCGCTTGTTCTGCGCCGATTGTGTTGAGCAAATCCGCATTTTTCAGCGGACTTATTGTCAGCGTGGTGGTGAAGTAGTCAAAGCCCAGCTTTGCGGCAAGCTCTGCCGATGAGCTCAGGCGGAGCTCAAAGCACTTTTCACAGCGCTTTCCGCCCTCAGGCTCGTGTTCAAGCCCTTTTACCGCTTCAAAAAACTCGGAAGGCTCGTACCTGCCCTCAATCACGTTGACTGGATTTTTGAACGGCATTTGCGACACAAGGCGTTTTTCCTCGTTCAGGCGGTGTTCGTATTCTTCTTTTATAGAAATATTCGGGTTGTAGTAGTAGACGGTAATTTCAAAATACTTCGACAAATATTCAAGGCAGTAGCTCGAGCACGGTGCGCAGCATACGTGTAGCAGAAGCTTAGGCGTTTTGCCGTCACGCTGATTTTGCTCGATTACGCGGTCGAGTTCCTTTTGATAATTTCTCTTGTTCATAGGCTTAGAATGTACTCTGTGAGCTGTTCTGCAGTGTCCGCGACAAACGGCGCTCCTGCCGAGATAAGCTCGTCCTTTCCGCGGAAGCCCCATGACACGCCCGCCATTTTCACGCCTGAATTCTTCGCGGTGAAAACGTCAACGTCGCTGTCACCGATGTATACACATTCATCGGGCTTAATGCCGTGCAGAGCGAGCATTGCGTGGAGCGACTCTTTGTCGGGCTTGCACTTGTACTGCGGCTTTTGCCCCCAAGCCTCGGTAAAGCGGTGCTCAGGGTATAGCTTTTGCAGAATTCTATCCACAAACTCGTCGGGCTTGTTAGAGAGCACGGCGGTTTTTATTCCCTTTGCGCTCAATTCTGCAAGCATTTGCGCACAACCGTCGTAGACGGAGGTGTTGTCGTTGCAGTGGATTTTGTACTCGCTGTCAAAGGTATCGCGCACAAGCTCAAATTTATTTTCATCGTCCGCATGGTCGCCCATCGCGCGTTTAATCATACGCTCGCGGCCGTTGCCGACGAATTTTTTGTAATTTTCAATAGGCTGTTCGGGCAAGCCCGCCTTTTTCAGCCCCTTGTTGACGTTCAAAGCGAGGTCGGTAAGCGAATTTACCAGCGTGCCGTCGAGGTCAAAAACAGCAATTTTTATCATCAGTTCAGTCCTTTTTCCATTTCAAACAAAATCGCGCGGCATGGCGCTGCCTCAAGTCCGCCGAGCTTTATCGGGAATGCGCAGAGCTCATATTCGCCGTCGCTGATTGCGGAGAGGTTGAGGTTTTCGATAACCGTTATGCCTGCGCGTGCAAGCTCGCGGTGAGGCCGCGCCTCGTCAAAGGGCGTCGCGATTGAGTCGGCGTCGGTGCCGACGAGGATTACCCGGCTTTCGGCAAGGACAATCGCCGCGGAGTGCGAAAGGTAGGTCTTTCCGTTGCCCCTGAACAGAATTCTGCGCTTGCAGTAGGGCAGCAGGCGTTCCATATCCTCGCCCGTGAGAATTCCCTCGACGGAGATGACAGTACACTTGCCGTAGAAGGTGTTGAGGCGGAGCCGGTCGACCGAGCTTCCGTCCTCGCAAAAATGGAGCGGCGCGTCGATGTGCGTTCCGCAGTGAGTTGTCATTTTGATGTAGCTTAGGTTGTACTGGTCGAGGTTGTCCATGCTTTTGAGGAACTCAACCTCGGTCTCGGGATCGTCCTTGTACACAGGTGTTGTAAGCGAATCGCGCGAGATATCGTGAATAATCATAACGCCCCTCCTTATTTTTCTTAAATTATATTTTAACATAAAGGCGGTTGTTTGGCAAGATTAGGGGGATAATTTACGTTTTATCGAGAGTTAAGCGTTTAGAGTTTAGAGTTTAATTTATAGAAAACGTTTGATAGCAATCGTAGGGGCGGACACACGGGTGATTCCCCTGTTAGGGGAAATGTCGCAAAGCGACAAAAGGGTTGCCGTTGTGCTAAGAACGCCCCTACGGTGTAAAGGATAGGTTAGTAATATTGGAAACGTCTGCCCCCTCCGTCACGCCGCACCGGCGGCGTGACACCTCCCCCGCAAGCGGTGGAGGCTTTAAATTTATTTACAGCCTTTGCTTATTAACCGACTTGTCCGTCCCGATTTGCGCCGTCGTCGCCACGACCGCAACGACCGCAACGACAAAAACGTAAGTGTCTGCTGTCGTTAACCTTCGGGAATTCGCGTTATCCAATCTAACCGACTTGCGAACCGTCGCCACGGAAAAAGCCTCCCCGGGGTGGGGAGGCTTAGTGTTTAGGTTATGTAATACGGTTAGGTATTACTTATTACTCCATAATCTGAGGATCGTCAGAAACGGGAGTGATGTCCTCGTAAGCAACGCCTGCGTTACCTGTCTTCTTTGTCATGCCTGCGGCATATCTCTGAACACAAGAAGCGTCAAGAACGTTGATTATGCCGTCGTTGTTAACGTCAGCAAGCTTGTTGCTGAAAATGCTGTTGGGAGTCTTGCCGATAGCAACCTGCTGAATGAGCATAGCGTCGATAGCGTCAACCTGTCCGTCCTTGTTAACATCACCGATGGTTCCCTCTGCCTGCGGCTCGGGAGCTGTAACAGTAATAGTCATCTTAGCGCCGGTCTTGGTTGAGAAGTCGAAGTTTCTGAGGTCAAGCTGGAGCTTAACTGTTGAGCCGTCTTCCTCTACCTCG
>ODAJ014770555.1_pt1 | contig 18754 bp, 16 predicted proteins | sample 1539241 | NCBI WGS metagenome assembly ODAJ01 (sample SAMN02144231, study PRJEB22623) | gut metagenome | biome: sheep rumen | host: Ovis aries | place: New Zealand | reverse complement strand
GAAATGCTTAATGACACTCATGACACATGACACACGTGACCACTGCAAAAATCTCAAAAATAAAATTAGAAAAAATTCGTAAACCGCAATAGGAATGTCGTACCTTCGCACCCGGAAATGGGGACACAAAAATTGTCTTCCACGGAGAAAATCCATCGCGTCCGCCGACGCGCAAAATTTCTCCCGCCGACGAGATAAAAACACAATCCCTGAAGGGAGGAAAAATTGCACCTCCTAAGGGGTAAAAAAATAATTAATCTGTAGTGGTTTCTATGAATTCGAGGTCTTTTTTGGGGATTTTGGTGAGGGCATTGGCGAGGCCGAGGTCTGTGAGTTTTACAACAACGACGCGATGGGTTTTGTAGTTTTTTATCTCGCCAATAATACCGGCAAATGGTCCCCTGAGGATGCGCACCTTCCTGCCGGGCTTTGCCATACTGTCGTCATAGAGCCAATGGCGACGTTGATTAAAGGGGTCGTCGCGGGTCTCGGCATCAATAAAATTCTGCATCTCACGATCAGGAACAGAGAGGACAACGGATTTTTCGTATCTATCACGTCGCGTCTTCGTCATGAACTGTAGGGACATCAGTGATGCATCGGTATTCTTTAGCTTACGGAGAATCTTCTTCTTTGCCTGCACAAAGATGAGGTTGCTGAATACAGGTTTTAAAGTTTCGCGCACCTCTTGGTCTTTGATTTCCTCATTGTGTTCCAGACGAAGATAGGTGGTGAAACCTCTTTCGTATAGCGACTGCCTTACATCGAAGGCTTTTTTATTGCTGGAATGACGTATGCGCATCGGATACCACAGTACCTGACTATCTGTGGCATCATCATCGGGACCGAGGTCGGTATAAAGGGTTTCGTCGTTGCCGTCTGTAATGGCTGGGATATAAGAAACAATATTCTGTAGCATAGTAAATAATTTATTGTAAATATTTTTTTAGAAGAGTATAACGTATTTCCTCTGGACGCGTTTCTCTATTCTTTTTCGTCAATTCTCGTACTTCAAACATAAAGGGAACAGGTAGGCGTCGCTTTCGGAATTTTTCCTCGGGGAGCCATATTACATGACCCACACCTGTCCCCAATCATTAAGAGTTAATTCCTATCAGATGTTTTTTATATCTGATTTTGTTATTCAATCTCAGAAGGTCAGATGTGTTTCACCTGCCCAGTCTGTATTTACCGTCACGCCAGTCACCGTCGTCACCGACGAACCAGAGCCGTTGAAGAATGCACCGGAGAGCCACGTGATATGGTTCTGTTCCATTGGTACATCGAAATCGCGCTCGAAAAGCACATTTCCATTGGCATCCAGGGCTGTAACCTTTAACGCGACATTGTCCTCCTGGTTATGGAGGAATGTATATAGGTCAAACTGGGTTTGCCCTAATGAGACATCAAACGCCACCGTCTGCTTACTATTCACACTACCCAAGCCTGTTGCCGCATTAAAAGCTCCAGAGCCACCAGTATAGTAGAATTGTATTTTCTTCACTTCTTCCGGAATATTATCTGTGATAACAAACCGACAAAGTGCCACAATACGGTTGAGGGAAATCTGCAAAGCAACAGCTTCTTCGCCGATGGTGACTTCCTCGTTATGAATAAAGGTGTCAGTATAACCCGTGGAATTAGTAAACTGAATTTTTCCAGGATTTGTCATCGTGGGGTTACCTTTGGCACTATGCGCCACGACCACCAGCTGATAGTTACCCTCTTCCAGTTGGAAAGAGCACTGTCCAAAGCCCGTTTTGTCAGATGTCTGATTTACTTGCTTTACGCGAGAACCTTCTTCATCATAGACTGCGAAACTCAACTTCGTGCAAACATCTCCTACAGCAGCACGTGTAAGACTTGCAAATGCCGTATGTTCTATCTGGAACACGCTCACGCTCAGATTTCCTGCAGGGTCACCCTGCATCTCTTCACTAACGAGATTTGCCTTTTCACATGATGTCAGTGCAAACATGATGACGAATGCGATGAATGCACTCATAATGGACGTTACTTTTTTCATAACATTCTCACTGATTAGAAGTCCATGTTGTAATCTGACAACCATGCGGTCTCCAAGGTAAAGGCACCAGCCACACTATTGTTAGTGTAGATACCACCAGTGAGTATCGTCGCACGATTACGTTTGAAGGGCACGTCAGGAACAGTCTTACTGAAGAGAACATTGCCATCAGCATCCAGAGTCTCAATAGTCACGTCAATTTCCTGCTCGTCTGAACTGAGGAATATGTTGTTTAGAGAATTAGAAACTGCGCCAACAGCAGTGCTGATTGGTATTTCATGACTGTAGCCAGCATTGTTCGATGCCAAGCCTGTGGTAGGATTGAACGCCTTGCTGCCCGCTGCAAACGATATACGAATGCTTGCGGCATTGGCAGTACGAACATCGGAAGACTTGACTTGCAGTCTTGCAACAACACGATTGAGCGTCACATTCAGATTCACCGCATTGGTACTATTGATATTCACCGTCTGGGTGGCAGTGAACGTCTCGCGCGTGTGAGCAGTCGTGTATGCTGCCTGTGTAGGACTTGTCAGCAACAAGACATCATCGCCAGCAGAACCCATGCCATAGCCCAATACCACCATCGTGTAACTACCCATTGGCAGGGAGAGGCTGATGTTGCCAAAGGTCTCGCCTTCTGCAAGTGCTCCCTTTGTCTGCATAGTCTTGTAAACTTCTGTACCATCGCCTGTATAGAATGCCAAGATAAGAGCCTTCAAGCCAGCGTAGTCTGCGGGATTCTCCACCGCACGCGTTGCGCCACCGGAGAAGTCTTCCATTGACACAGAGAATTCATTCACGTTCACCGTTACCGGCACACTATTGCCATTCTCGTTCTGAGCGTTATTTACTGTTGATTCACTCTCATTGCTGCATGATGTTGCAGCCAGCAGTACTATAACTGCAATAAAAAAAAACTTTTTCATTTTTATTTAAATTAAATATTAATAATGGGCTCCCCCTATTTATTAGTCTCTTTCAAATCAAAAATATGGAAAAGTTTTCTTTTATATGATGTCAAGTATCAGCGTTTACAGCTTCTTCTTTGTATCGAGGTCGGAGGCTTTGCCTTTGTATTCCGGGGTGCGCTTTTCAAGGAAGGAGCGGATTCCTTCGAGATAGTCTTCACCTTTATAAACACGGGTACGATAGGCATTGATGCGTTCGAAACTTTCTGACGACAACACTGTAGCAGCCTTACTGAGGATGCGGAACTGTCGCTTTATAGCACTGATGGACATGATGCTGTTGCGACGCAACGGATTCAAGAAATGCTCCTCAAGGACAGCATCCAGTTCTTCCGGTGTCGTGACACGGTTGACAAGTCCTACGTTGAGGGCATCGTCTGCTGTTATAGGGGTTGCAAGGAAGAACATCTCACGCGCCTTGTTGATACCCAACTGATTGATAAAATGCATGATGCCAGAAGCATTGTATGGAATACCTATCTTTGCTGGCGTTATAGCAAATGTTGCTTCATTGCTGCTGACAATCATGTCACATGAGAGACATAGGTCGCAGGCACCTCCCCATACCGTACCGTCAACGCAGGCAATGACAGGGATAGCCGTCTCCTGTACGCAACGTATCAGATGTTCCATCGGAACGTCGTATGCCAATGGGTCTTCACCATTCTGTGGCAACTCGCGGATGTCGTGACCAGCACTCCATACTCCCTTACGGCATTGTGCCTTAATAACGATGCCGACACATTCTTGGTCATAGCCATAATGAATGGCGTCAATCAGTTCTTCACACATTGTTTCGCTGAGACAGTTAAAGTGGTCAGCGTTTTGCATCTCAACGTAGCAGATACGATCTTTTATTTCTCTATTTACTAACATAAATAACGGTCTAACGTCTAAAGTTTAAAGTCAAAGGTTAATGGGTAAAGAAAACCTCTCAAGAAGCCATCAGTTCCTTGATAAGATTCTTGAGATTCTTTAGGTGGAGCATATTTGGACCATCGCTGAGGGCATGGTCAGGGTCTGGGTGTACTTCAAAGAAATAGCCGTTGGCTCCGAAGGCTTTTGCTGCTTTTGCCATTGCCGGCACGAAGCGTCTATCTCCTGAGGTGCAGCCATTGCCACCACCCGGACGTTGTACGCTATGGGTGCAATCCATCACTACACGAGGTACAATATCAAGCATATCAGGGATATTGCGGAAATCGACCACAAGGTTGTTATATCCAAACGAATTGCCGCGTTCACAGAGCCACACCTCTTCTGCCCCACTCTCACGTGCCTTCTGCACCGGATAACGCATATCGACGCCAGAGAGAAACTGCGCCTTCTTGATATTTATAATCTTACCCGTTTTGGCTGCTGCCACGAGAAGATCTGTCTGACGACACAGAAAGGCAGGAATCTGCAGCACATCCGCCACCTCTGCCACAGGAGCCGCCTGGCAAGATTCGTGGATATCTGTGAGAATCCTGAGACCATAGCGACTTTTGATGTCAGCGAGCATCCGAAGACCTTTCTCCATACCAGGTCCTCGGAAGGACGAAATGCTGGTACGATTTGCCTTATCAAAGGATGCCTTAAAAATGATATCAGTACCCAGTTCGCGGTTGATAGAGACAAGTTCTTGTGCTACGGTGTCAAGAAGTTCGGCACTCTCTATGACACACGGACCTGCAATAAAGATAGGTTTCATTTCTTCCAAAATTTTTTTGTTATATTCTCCCCTATTCCATTTTCTGCCTTTGGATTCACCTTATAGAGAATCTGGTTTGTGGTAGGTTTGTTGAGCGGTCCCTTGGATTCAATATATGGTCCGAGTTTGATATAGTCGAAGTTTTTGAGGTGTATCTTGTCTGACAATATTGCCCTTCCGCTATACCATGCTGTCTTGAGATGGGGATATGCGCTATGCACCCACCCCGCCAGGGAATCGACCTTCTCGGGAGTAGCATCGCCCCCCATGAATGCCACACACGTGATGTCATCAGCATATTGTTTGAGCATAACATCGAGGGACATAGCATTGAGAGGTTCTCCGATGTCTTCCCACAGATACTGACTATGGCATCCCATACAATGACATGGGCAGTTGGAGATATTTATAGAGAGCGTGACCTCATCAGGTATTTCCTGAAAGACCACGCCCGTATTAACGTATTTCAATTTCTAAAAAGAATTGTGTATGATACTTCTGTCGTTTCTATTCATAGGGGGAACTTTAAGAAGCTCTCTTATCCTGCATCATCTCCTGCTGAACCGTTTCTGGCTGTCCCATTTTATTTGGTCCGGCATAGTAGCGACGTGCAGCCTCCTTCTGGCGAGCAACAGAGAAGTTGCTGACTCTCTTGAGGTAGCCGATGATACGTGTCATATAATCGACATTTGTAGAGTGGCAGTTGGGGCACTCGTGGAGATAACGCTTATCAATGGCACCGCAGTTGTTACAGATGGTGTTAGGGATATTGAACGTAAAGTAGTTGCATCCCTCCTTTGCAGCCACCTTGAGAAGCTGTTGATACTGCTTCTTCGAGAGGTGTTCCTCAAGGTTCATGTGCAGAGCAGAACCGCCAGTGAGGTGCTCGATATATGGTGCTCCATGCAGTTTGAACTTATCAATGATGTTCAGAGACTGATCTTCCACGATATAGAAGTAAGAGTTGTAGCAGTCACGTGGCACGAAGTAGCCATCCTCGCGGTCCCACTTAGCATGCTTGACACCTACGTTCTCAGCAGGAATCATCTCACAGTTGAAGAGTACGTCCTTTGTGCGATATTGCTTGTTTAGCTTCTCTACAATAGAGAGAATGCCCTGTACGAACTCCTTATACTTCTCGTTAGGAGTAATCTTGAGTCCCATGAATTCTGCAGCCTCCACAAGACCGTTTACACCGATGGTGAGATACTGGCGTGACATATTGATATAACCGGCATCGAAGAGTGGAAGCATTCCATGCTCCTTGAGCACCTTCAGGTTCTCATTGTATGCCAACTGTACTTTATGGCAAAGGTCGATAATCTCTTCAAGATACTCTTTATAGTCGCGACCGTTGTTAACAGCATACTGTACGGCACGGTTGAGGTTTACGGTGAGCACAGACTTAGAACCTGTTGACACACCACCGGCACCAAGAGTGTAAGAGAAACCATTGTCCTGAATCTCGTTACGCAGACGGCAGCAAGAAGAGAGGGAGTCTGCATTGTCGCTGAGGTATGTGAAGAAAGAGTGTCCTTCTGCATACATCTCAGCACAGAAGTCGCCCCATTCCTTATCACGGCATTCGCCATTATCGGTAAGCAGTGCCATTGTCTCCACTGGGAATGTGAGGACAGTCTTGGTGCGCTCTTTGTTAAACCACTTCATGAAACGCTTCTGAAGCCATGAAAGTCCGTTCCAGTCAGGCTGGCTACCATCTGGGAAGTAGAAGTTTCCGAAGATAGAGTCGAAATAGTACTTATCATAGTATGCTACATTCCAGAACACTGCCTGGAAGTTACGTGCACCTGTTGGCTGGTTGATAGAGTAAACAATCTGCTCGAAGCAGTCGGTAATCACCTTATCGATAGTACGCTGACGCAGCGACAAATCAACGACACGATTTGGGTCTTTATAATAGTCTATACCATATTCCTTACCAATGAAGTAGTTGAGATACATGAGGAATTCAGGAGTAGCACATGCGCCAGAGAGCATAGAGCTAACGATGAATACCATGTTCACAAAGCCGCCACAGAAACTCTTGAGGTTTGTTGGAGCAGTAGAATTGCCACCGATAGCAGTAGTACCGTTGATGAGCCACGGGTACATTGTGATGGAAGCACAGTAAGGGGCAATGCTGGTTTCGTCATTCTTATATATAAAATGGTGTTCCAACAGGTCAATATACCTATCAGCCAGTTCCTTGCCATACATCTTCTTTATGCGGTCTGTTAGGAGACGGCGGTTGAGACGTATGAAATTTGACTTTGGCAACTCACCGATGAGTGTAGCAATATTCTTATGCTCCACATTGGCGTTTGCATCAAACTTGGAACCAGTAGCGGCATTTGCAGCCTCCATATAGTCAGTAAGGAAGTGCAATTTATCAAGAGTCTCACGGTCTTCGGTATGACTCTGACGATAAAGCATAAAACACTTAGCCACTTTATAGTAGCCTTCCTTCATGAGAGCAACCTCAACCTGATTCTGGATATCCTCTACGGTAATGTCATCCCGAATATCAAGGTGTGTAATAATTTTTGAAATGCTTGACACATTAAATGGCTCTTCTACTGCCTCAAAAGCCTTAACGATTGCATTCATGATTTTGTCTAAAGAGAATTCATCTCTTGTCCCATCACGCTTTGTGATTGTGAACTTTCTTACTTCCATCATTAGTATTAAGAATCTATTTTATGTTTAAAAATAATTTAGCGAATTTCGATGCAAAGTTAATACTTTTTTTTTTTCTGACAAAGATTTTTTTCATTTTTCTTTGTGACATTTTGTTACCATAATATATATATATTAAGGACAATATATTTAAAAACAATATGTTAGGCAAGATACATTAAAGTGAAAAATATTTTTCTCAAAAACTCTTGCAATATTATCCGGTTTTGAAAACTTTAATTTAAAAGAAAAAGTGAAAAGTTTTCCGTTTTGGACAACTTTCCACTTTGAAAATTTTGTAAAAGTTTCCCGTTTTGGCAAACTTTCAATGATTTTTCAACGGCACGAATTACACAAATTCGTAGTCTATGCCTCACTTCACGAAGAAGGATACGACCTCGTTCTGTTCAGGGTCGGGATAGCGGGTACTGACGCCGGCACCGACAGTTACGAACTTATCTTCTGGGAGGCGATATGTTTCAACGATATACTTTTTTACTGCATCAGCTCTTTGCTGACCAATAGTTTCTACTTTTTCTTTTGCTGTTGTGGCGCCACAGAAGCCACCGATAATCATCATCTGTGAAGGATGGCGACGGATATACTCTACTACGAGACCTATGCGGTCTTTCTGTGATTCCATTATATTCACGGAGTCTTTCTTAAAGAGAATTGTCTGTTCGAGCATTGTCTGAGCAGATGCTGGTACTAAGTATGCGGAGAGGGTTAACAGCAATGCTGTAAGCAATTTTTTCATAACTGAGAATAAACTAAACTATTAACTATAAACTATTAACTATAAACTTTGTATCAGTGTTCCTGTTTGAATTTCTCGATGCGGGATTTGAAGAGAGGTTCTTGTTCTTTGCTGAAAAAGGATGTACAGATGCGGACACCTTGCTGCGTGCTGCCCATCGTATCGAGTGGGAAGACAGCGATGCCATAGTACATCAGTTCGCGTGTCAGTTCAAGGTCTGTCATACCAGGATACTGCACCGTGAAATAGAATCCATCTGCCAACGGTGCTCCCATATCATTGTCATAGACGAGATAGAAGTCATTTGCCAGAAGTACCTCCTTCATAAACTTCGCACGACGTCCATATTCCTTTACGTCATCGAGGAAATTGTATGACCCATCGCATGCTGCCTCCATGAGTGCCGCCATAGCATGCTGTACGCTATGTGTAGTGCCGCTGGAAAGAGTGTACATCAGACGGTTGCAAAAGAAGTTACCAAACTCTCCAACTCCGAAGTTTTCTTTCAGCGGTGTATATACCTTATTATATAGTACATTACTAATGCATGTAACACCTATTCTCTGCCCTGCATACGAAAAAGCCTTTGAGCCGCTGACCCAGAGGACGTAGTTGTCGGTATATCGTGCCACAGTAGCCTGGAATGGCGCCTTATAAGGATGGCTCAGGTCGCGGCGGAAATCCATCGCGAAGTATGCGAGGTCTTCGAGGATGATGACATCATACTTTGTAGCCAGTTTGCCAATGCCCTCAAGTTCCTCTTCCGTGAAGCATACCCACGAAGGGTTGTTAGGGTTGGAATATACTATGGAATTGATGTTTCCACCCTTTAGGATTTCTTCCAGTTTGTCGATGAGGTCTTGTCCGCGATAGCCATGAATATCCAGCCCTACATGCTTCAGCCCAATGACATCACACTGCGTAGTCTGCACAGGGAATCCTGGCTGTATGAGGAGTACAGTATCTTTAGAGTTTCCCACAGCATGCTTTATGGCAAGGAATGTGGCGAAAGTACCCTGCATGGAACCAGTGGTAGGAATACAGCACTGCGGGTCGATATCTACGCCGATGAAAGCTTTCACAAACTCTGATGCCGCCTTTTTGATGCGTGGAATACCGCCGTTTGGTGGATATTGTGTGGCACAGCCATTGGCAAGAGCCTCCTGTTCTGCCTTCAGGGCTATCTCCGATGGTTGCAGCCCCGGAACGCCCATCTCAAGGTGTATCACGGGTTCACCGGTTTTTTCTTCAAGTGTTTTTGAAAGCGACTGCAAATCACGTATTGTAGCCTGGGAGAAGTCTCCAAGCCCCATTGATTCTATTACTTCTGTTACGATTTCTTTTTTCATATTTTTTATAACGGTTAAGCGTTATTTTCCGTGCAAAGGTATTAAAAAAATTCCTCATCCTTTAATTATTTTCAGAAAAAATAGTAATTTTAACTTTGTTGAAGATACTATCGCTCGAAAATACAACCAAAAATAAAATACTTTTCTTTTTTGTTTGCTATTTTGCTCACTTAATCGTATCTTTGCCACAAATTAACAAAAAAAGTAAACTATGAAGACATGTTACATCATGGCTATGCATGCTGAGGCACAGCCCCTCATAGACCACTATAAGATGAAGGTGGTGAAAGACTTTTTTTCTCCCCTGCCCTGCGAGTTGTATAAGGCAGACGGAGAGTTGTATGTAGTGCTGACCGGTCGTGACAGAGAACGTGACCTGATAGGATGTGAGGCAGCGTGTGTTGCCACTATGGCAGCGATACAGCAGCTGAAACCAGACATTGTCATAAGCAGCGGTACATGTGGTGGACTGAAACGCTATGGTGGTGAGACAGGAAAGGTATATATCGCCAGCGGTGTCATCTTCCACGACCGCAGGATTCCTGATGACAATGCATGGGGGACGCAAAGTCTTGGCAACTATCCGTTATGGAAGGGCACGGAAGAGCTTTATGAAGCCCTGAGACGCGAAGGGTTGGACGTAGGATATGAGAAGGTTTCAACCGGGTCGTCGTTTACTCTGACGAAGGAGGACGAGGCTGTGATAGAAGAGCATGGTGGCAGACTGATAGAGATGGAGGGTGCTGCAGTAGCTTTTGTGTGTTCGCTATATAAGGTGCCGGTGATGCTGGTAAAGGTGGTGTCGAACTTGTGCGACGAGGACGATGGTGACATAGAGGCTTTTTTTGATAACCTGCATACGGCTTCGGAGAATCTGCTGAAGGTGAACGAGAGGGTGATTGAGGAGTTAAGAGTTAAGAGTTAAGAATTAAGAGTTAAGAGTTAAGAATTAAGAATTAAGAATTACTTCCAGGCAGAGAAGTCGTAACGGGATTCGAGGCGTTCTTCGAGTGAGTCCTCAAGGGATGCGAAGAAATCTATGCCTGTAATCTTCTCGACATCATCTACCGACATGCAGCAGTCGGACATTGGTTGACGGCTGTCATCATTATTATATATGAAACCGATGGCTTTTTCCTTTCCTTTCTTCAAGGACAGTATTACTTTGAAGAAACGTGTCGGCACATGTACCTTTATTCCGTTACGTCGCAGGGAATAGTTATACCTGCCGCCGATGGTCTTTACGGGAGCATCGAAGATGGGTCCGCAACATACATACACTGCCCCATCCTTCTCTGCCCAGCGTCGGCAGGCATTTTCGAGGTTGCTCCACCATCGCTGGTTGAGGACCGACACCTGCGGACACATGTTCGTCATATAGAAACACTCCTTCATTGCCCTGCTGCTCCACTTGTTGTCGCCGGCTGGGCACATGTGTCCACGGTCGTAGCCGCTCTTCTTGTATTCGTATGGCGTAACGCGATGGCGCAGTGCCACATCGGGGTCGCCTTGAAAGTCGTTATTCTTTCTCGACACGTCGCCCTTGAGATGGTTGCGTGTCAACTTCCATGCCACCCAGTCGGGGCAGTAGGTCTTTAGGTTATAAGAGAGGGTAAATCCCGTATGGCGTATAACATACGCACCGTCGGGAATAGCCGGCAGTTCCTGGGCACATACACCCAGCCATCCTGCCACCGACAAAACCGTAAGTACAAACCTTGTCAACATATTATTATATTTTCAATTTTCAATCTTCAATCTTCAATTTTCAATATATTACACCCTGTATCTGTCTTCATCCTTTGGTGCGCGGAGTGCTTTGCGTCGTGCGAGGGGCAGCTGGTGGTAATACTTCATGAACTGCTGGCATAGCAGGCTGGCAGAATAGAATCCTGAGCGTCGTGCCACCTCTCCTACTGTCAGCGATGTATATCGCAGCAGGTCGTCAGCCAGACGAAATCCGTAGGCATGTCGGAACTCTCGCACGCTCATTCCCGTCACTGCCCTGACAAAGCCCCAGATGTCCTCGCGTGAGCAGCCCAGACGCTGTGCAATCCATTTCGGGTCGCTGTGTCCCTCGGCAAATGCCTGAAGCAGGGCGTCAACATGTCGCTCACCCGTGGGATGAAGGTTGCGCTCCAGGGGTATCCACTTTATGTTACCATCTTCGTCATAAACGCGCTGCGCCGTGAAGGGCGAGATATACATTTCATCGATTGTCAACGGTTTTACCTGTTCCATGTTCTTCGTCTTTAGATTTTTCTGGGGGCAAAGGTATGAAAATAAAATTATTTATGCAAGTTTCGCGGAGATTAGATTGCTGTGACATCAAATTTATCGCCGTGACGAGGAGATACGTACACTTTTTTGCATTTTAATGCCCTTGGCAAGGAGATAAATTGTCATTGTGACATTTTTATGCCATCTGGGACGGGATAAAATTGCTGTAACAACAATTTATATCCACAACAAGGGGATTAAATCGTCACGATAACAATTTATCTCCACAACGACGGGATTAAAATGCTGTGACAGCAATTTACCTCCTCTGCATCGGGATAAGTACTCGGTGCACCGAGTGGGCTATTTTTAGTTAGGAATTAGGAATTTGAAATTAGGAGTTATCTCCACCTTGTGTGGCGGTATTTCGACTGGCGGTCCATTATCTTTTCGACATAGTTCACGGTTTCGGAGCCGCGCATATATCCGTGGGTCACGTCGGGGTCGTTATAGTATTCGGGGCGTGAGAGGAGAAGAATGTATTTCCTGACATCCTTCCATCGGTTACTGTTGCCACCGTGTTTCTTTGTCAGTTTCATGGCGTCGCGTATATGGTATGCTCCGCCATTGTATGCCGCCAGTGCGAAGCGTATTCTCTCGGCACGGCTGCCGACGTCGCTGAAGTGTGTCTGCAACTCCCGCATATAACGTGCCGCAGCGGCGATGTTCTGCTCCGGGTCGTATATCTTGTTCCGTGGCAGTTTCAGGTGGTCTGCCGTGCTTGGCAATATCTGCATCAGCCCGCATGCTCCTGCCCATGAGTGAGCCTTCGGGTCGAAGCAACTTTCCTGATAACACTGTGCTGCAAGCAGGGTCCATTCCATGCTGGCAATATGGGCATATCTGCGGAAGAGGTGGTCGTACTTGGAAATCTTTCCCGAGCGTGCCGATAGCATGAAAGGATAGACGTGACGCTTTACGCTTGCCTCGGTAAGGAGGTATTCTTCTTCGCGCTTTGTCTCCTTATACATCTCGGGCTTGTACCATATACGCACCTCTTTTACGAGTTCGGGATTTTCCTTGCTGACAGCCCAGTGCTCGCCACATTCGGAGAAGCCCATGAGGTCTTTCTGTGCAAGTGGGAATGCAACGATGTCGCCCTCCCTGTTACGCAGGCGCTGAAGCATATCGACGGTGTCGCGACAGACATCTACGCGCAGGGTGACGCCAAGATGTTCCGCCAGTTTTTCGCAAAGGAGATAGTGGACGCCCAAGCCTTTGCCGTGATAGTCATAATAGGTGTTTGGTCCCGACAATGTGAGCATTATCAGCTCGCCGCCCTTTACGATGTCGTTGAGGGTATATTCGTCAGCGTCGAGGGTGTCGGGCTCTTCGCCGATGACGGTTCCCCACGGCGTGACAATCTTCTGGTTCTCACGCTGCGAGATACACTGCTGCAGCGAAACGAAAGTAACGATGCAGATAAATATTGCTAACAGTATGCGTCCTATCATCAGAGCAGGGAGTCGAATTTCTTACCCATGTTGAGGTTGAAATACACCTCATACAAAATAGGGTACCAACGCTCACGGTCCTTTGGCATCAGCAAGCGGTAACGCTCAATATAAGGCAGGCATTTCGCATATTCCTCCTGCGCCTCTTTCTGCCTGTCCCTGTACGACTTGCTGTAGTCTTTCTGCGCATCGAGGGCACGGAGATAATAGATATACCCCACATTATAATTAGGTATAGCCTGATCAGGATTATCACGAAGCAGCGTAATGCCATATTTCAGTGCTTCGTCATAATTCTTCTGCGACATCAGCACGCTGTGTTTTGCCAGCAAGTACAACTGGTTACTGGAATCCATCTTCAATGCCTTGTCGATATAAAGCATTGCCTCGTCGGTATATCCGTGGGAGGTATAATAGTCTATGAGACGTGGGAAGAAATACGTAGATTGCGGGTAATACCTGAAGCCCTCCTGCAGGTAGTGCAGGTACATCTTCTGCGGTGTGAACAGCCTCCACGCCTCCGCCAAGAGCTGCAGGGTGTATTCTCGTCGCGGGCTGTATTTTATAGCCTCCTCGGAATATTTCATCATCATCGAGAGGCTGTCGAGATTCTTGGCACACATGAAAGCCAGGAAGGCGGCAAACTCATCGTTTGCACTATCAAACTTTATGTCAGAAAACAGCGGCTGCCTTCTGCTGTCGAGATAGAGGTCGAGACATTCCCAAGCCTCCTTCCATTTCTCATGCGCCATGCAGTAGATGCCCCCCTTCAGGAGGTTGCCATGATAGGGTGCCAGCAGTGCGGCGTGTTTCTTGCGATAACTCTTTCCCACCTCCAGACTGTCGAAGGACAGCATGCTGACAAGGAGCTGCTTGCCCTTCACCACCATTGCCATCGTGTCTATCCGCATGTTGAGGTAAAGGCGGTCGTTAAAGACATCATACTCTTTCTTCAGGATGTCGAGAGAAATAAGTCTGAGATCCTTACGATCCTTGAACAGAGAGTCTTTGAGGTAGCCGTTCAGCGTCCGCTCGCTGTTCTGCAGGGCACCGATACGCTTGCGAGACTCGTCGTTATCCTCCACCAGGTTTACGGCATTTCTTACGGCAATCCTGGCAGCATCAAGGTCATTCTTCAACTGCCTCGTTCTCCTGTTGTCGAGGACAGAAGCCGAGGCAGATGAAGTTAAAATTAGGATAAACGTAAAAAGTAGTGTTACTTTTTGCATTCGTTTATTTAAGCGTTATTAACCATTTATTCGTCACCGATAATCTTAGAAATTTCCTTTGCCTTATCAGTCTTACCCATGCGGTTGTAGTACATACGGAGCAGCATAGGCCAGTTCTTGATAGTCTCGTGGTTAGGGTCGAGAGTGCGCACATGCTCCAGTGCGTCGGCAGCACCTTCGTAAGCCTCAGAGCAAGCCTTCAGGTCTTCGCCAAAGAGACGTCCCGACTTGTCAGCCTTCTTCAGCTGGATGTCGTCGGCAATGTTGCCATAGCAAGCAGCGAGGTTGAACCAACCATATACGAAGTCTGGGTCAATCTTTACCACCTTCAGGTAGTCCTCAAGGGCAGCCTTGTACTCCTTCTTGTCAGTCTTCAGAGTACCCTGTGTGAAGAGAGCCATCTTGTTCTCGGGGTTCTTTGCAAGAGCCTCGTCAACGAGAGCCTGCACCTTGTCCTGCATACCCATGTCGATGTAGAGATTTGAAATCTGGATGAAATACTTGTCGATGTCCATCTCTTTCAGGGCATCAATATACTTCAGAGAGTCCTCTCTTGTATTCAGGTTTCTCTCTAAAGACATACGGAATATCTGCTCTGCCTGATCATGAACGCGCTCATCGCCAAAGGCTTCCTTAGCATATTTTGCAGCGCTGGCATAGTCATTCTTGTTGTAGCTTGCGTATGCAGCAAAGAAAGAAGCCAAAGGAGCAAACTGGTCGCCAGGCTGTGCCGACTTGATGTATGTGAGGGCATACATCAGCTTCTCGTCGTTGTCGTTGGTAGAGTTGGCAGCGTTAATCATCAATGGACGGAAATTCTCCACGCCCTTGAAGATTTCGTCACCACCCTTGGCACCAACCTTCTTACAACGGAAGGCAGCATTAATCATGTTGGCGATGAGTTTGTTGTCTTCGGCAGTTGCAGACTTGCCACTGGTAATGCTTTCAACACTCTTCTCAGCTTCAGCTTTTGCCAGCTTGTTAAGAGCAAGAGCCGACTTCTGCTTCATCTCTGGTTCCATAGAAGCCTTTGCCTCGTTGTAGATTTTGAGACCAGCCTCATAACTCTTTGTTGCAGCAATCTCTTTGTCAAACTTTTGAGCAAATGATGCAGTAGCTACTACAGCTGCTAACATCGTGATAAAAAACTTTTTCATAATCGATTAGTTGAATTAAAGTTATTGGTTATTGTTATTATCTTCGTTTTCGTTAGGGGTTTCGTCAACGTTTTCATTATCGTCAACGTTTTCGTCATCCACGTCCTCATGAGGAACTACGCAGACAGAAGCAATAGACTCGTTGCGCTTCTTCAGCTCAATGAGTTTCACGCCCTGGGTATTACGTCCCTTCTCGTTGCCGGCGTCGGCAATGGCAAAGCGGATGGCGATACCGCTCTTGTTGATAATCATGAGGTCTTCGTCGCCCTTCACACACTTCATGGCAATCACCTTGCCGGTCTTGTCTGTGATATTAAGAGTCGTAACACCCTTCGAGCCACGCTTGGTGAGACGGTAGCCGCCGTCTTCCACCTTCATGTATGTCGTGCCGTCTTCACGGGTCTGCTCTGTCAGCACACCAATCTTAGAACGCTTGCCATAGCCCTTCTCGGATATCACCATCAGCGACTGCTCAGGGTCGTATGCTACGACGAGGTCGATTACGGCATCGTCATCACCCTGCAGCGTCATACCGCGTACACCAGTGGCGATACGTGACATCACGCGGATATCTGTTTCGTTGAAGCGTACTGCACGACCGTTTCGTGAAGCAAGGATAAGCTCGTTATGACCGTTGGTAAGCATTACGTTTACTACCTCGTCGCCCTCTACTATGTTGATAGCACGAACACCCTTTCCGCGAACACGGGAATAGTCTTTCAGGGTAGTACGCTTTACTATACCGTTCTTTGTTGCAAAGACGACATAGTGGCTGGTAAGGAATTCCTCATCATTGAACTTATGGCTCTGTATTCCGAGGAAAGCATTTACGGCATCGTCCGGCTCCAACTGGAGCAGGTTCTGTATGGCACGTCCCTTGGCATCCTTTGCACCCTCTGGTATCTCGAAGCAACGCAGCCAATATACACGACCCTTCTTAGTGAAGAACAGTATCATGTCGTGTGCATCAGCAGCATAGATGTATTCCGTGAAGTCCTGTTCACGGGTACGAGAGCCGCGAGAGCCTACGCCGCCACGTGTCTGGGCACGGAAGTCTGCCTGCAAGGTACGCTTGATGTATCCTAAGTGTGACATAGTGATGACAACAGGGTCGTTGGCATAGAACTGCTCTGGGTTAAACTCAGCATTGGAAAGCTTTATCTCTGTGCGACGCTCGTCACCATATTTCTCCTTCACCTCCTGCAGCTCGTCCTTCATCACCTTCTTACACAGCTCTGGGTCATCCAGAATCTGCTGCAAGTAAGCAATGAGTTCCATTATCTGCTTATACTCTTCCTTCAACTCCTCTACACGCAGACCTGTCAGCTGTGACAGACGCATGTCAACGATAGCCTTCGACTGCAGTTCGTCAAGTTCGAAACGCTTCTCCAAGGCACGCTGGGCGTCAGTAGGAGTCTTAGAGGCACGTATCAGGCGTACAACCTCGTCGATGTTGTCAACGGCAATTATCAAGCCCTCCAGGATGTGGGCGCGAGCCTCTGCCTTTGCCTTGTCAAACTTGGTGCGGCGTATGGTGACATCATGACGATGCTCCACGAAATACTTCACGCACTCCTTCAGCGACAGAAGACGTGGGCGACCCTTTACAAGAGCAATGTTGTTGACAGAGAAAGAACTCTGCAAGGCTGTCATCTTGAAAAGCTTGTTCAGGATGACGTTGGCATTGGCATCACGCTTCACGTCAACAACGATACGCATACCCTGACGGCCTGTCTCGTCATTCACATTCGAGATGCCCTCTATCTTGCCCTCTTTTACAAGGTCTGCGATATATTCTATCAGCTGAGCCTTGTTGACACCGTATGGAATCTCGGTAACAACAATCTTATCGTGGCTCTCGTCAGACTCAATCTCAGCCTTTGCACGCATAATGATGCGTCCGCGACCAGTCTCGTAAGCTTCCTTTACGCCTTGGATACCATATATATATGCACCAGTCGGGAAGTCAGGAGCCTTGATATACTGCATCAAGCCGTCAGTATCAATGTCAGGATTGTCGATATAGGCACAGCAGCCGTCGATTACCTCACCAAGGTTGTGTGTAGGCATATTTGTCGCCATACCCACGGCGATACCGTTACCACCGTTTACGAGGAGGTTAGGAATCTTTGTAGGCATCACTGTCGGCTCCTGCAGAGAGTCATCGAAGTTGTTCATCATATCGACGGTATCCTTCTCCAGGTCGTCCATGATGTGTTCGCCCATCTTTGACAGGCGGCACTCCGTATAACGCATAGCAGCAGCAGAGTCACCATCGACAGAACCGAAGTTACCCTGTCCGTCAACAAGAGTGTAACGCATGTTCCAATCCTGTGCCAGGCGCACCAGCGCACCATATACAGAAGAGTCACCATGAGGATGATACTTACCAAGCACCTCACCTACCACGCGGGCACATTTCTTATAAGGTTGGTTACTGGTATTACCAATTCCCAGCATACCGTAAAGAATACGGCGGTGAACCGGCTTAAAGCCATCGCGCACATCGGGCAGAGCGCGAGCTACAATGACTGACATCGAGTAATCAATGTAACTCGTCTTCATTTCTTCCTCAATATTCACCTTGAGGATTCTGTCACGGTCAAAAGTTTGTGTTTCGTCCATTTAAACCTATTTTATCTGTTATATATTTTTTTAAATTTGGGCTCAAAGGTACGAAAAAAAAAGGGCATAAACGCGTTGTAGGGCCTAAAAAACGTTAAAAACGGGATTTTACCACTCAAACTCCTCTATATAGCTATCGAACTCAACGTCCTTATCCCAGCCAATTTCACGAAAAGCCTTTCGAATATGCTCTTGAAGAGCTGGAGATATGAGTCTTTCGCCTTTTCGGAACTCATAATAGTAGGTCTGGCAATGCTTTTTGATGATAGCTTGGCGTACAAAGTCCACCACCTTCTTTGGCATATCGTCATTGAAGAGCTTCATCATGCCCTTTGCAAATCTCACCCTTTCAGAACTCTTATAGGACTCACACTCATCAGTCCCTACCCCAGCATATTTCGGATTCACACAATTAAACTCTTTTGTGGTATCAGGCATCTGCTGCCCCACCTCCCAACGCAAGCACTGGTCCTTCTTCGGACATTGCTCTGCATAGCAAACAGTATAACCATTTGCAGCCTTCTGTTTAAATAATTC
>ODAJ012110447.1_pt1 | contig 18759 bp, 15 predicted proteins | sample 1539241 | NCBI WGS metagenome assembly ODAJ01 (sample SAMN02144231, study PRJEB22623) | gut metagenome | biome: sheep rumen | host: Ovis aries | place: New Zealand | reverse complement strand
CAAGGTGTATTATTGGCGTGAGCCGTCAAGAAGTAAAGACGAGAGTGACAAAGAGGTTGACTTCATTATAGATAACGATGGTGAGTTGACTGCTATAGAGGTGAAAAGCGGTCATCGCGGAACTAACTCTGGGTTGCCTGCTTTCGTAGAAACATTCCATCCCAAACGGGCTTTTGTCGTAGGTACGGGTGGCGTGTCTTTGGAGGATTTTTTAAGTTGCGATATTGAAAGTCTGCTTAATCAGGAATAATTGTAGCGGAAAGTTCTATTTGTTTCTGTTATTGGAGAAGCTCCAGCTTCGCCTGATGCGCTTCTGCATAGTTCATACCTATTAAAGGGTTATCGCCCCGGAAGGGGCATTGATATGCCAGCCCCGGGCAACGCCTGGGGAATTGGATGCAGCAGTAACGCCCCACTTGAAAATACTTTACAGAGGACTGAAAACTGACTAAAATCGTGCAATCATCTAACCCACAATGCCTTAACTCCATCTTTGCTTATGTAGGATATGTATGAGCGGAAATTCACATACACCACCGTAACCCCACTAACCCACAATCACTTACACCGAAAATGTAGGATAAGGCAAAAAAAATAAAATAAAAAATTGCAGGTAAACGCAAAACACACGACATAATAGCAGGGAAAGGAAATCTGGAACAACTCTCTAAACTCCATTTCTCAGCAGTGGCATGGTATATAAACGGAAATAAACCTGCACAATAACATGACCAACCGTGTTATGGCTTTCAACATCCTTGCTGAAACTTCGGGCACGAAACCCCAAGCAAGCGTGATTATTTGTCTTTTATTCAAAAGAATGGTTCTAACTCAAAATAAAGAATATAAAGTAAGGATTTCCATATTATTTATTATATTTGCATGATTATTATAAAACCCTAAGTAAGGATAGCCATTTAGAATATGGTCTGCCAAACATTAACACCCCTTAATCTATTTGCAAGAAATGAAATATGATATAAATATACAAGGAGATTGTATAGAATATATGAAGAAGATTGAAGACAATTCAATCGACTTAGTTGTTGCCGACCCTCCATATTGGAAAGTAATAGGAGAGAAATGGGACTATAAATGGAAAACAGAAGAAGACTATGTTAAATGGTCGCTGAAATGGATAGAAGAAGTTGCAAGGATTTTACGGATTGGCGGGACATTTTACTGTTTTGGCTATTTTAGGACTTTGGCCTTATTAGTACCTCACTTAGAACAATTAGGGTTGGAATTACGTCAACAAATAATAATAGACAAAGGAATAAGATCTGTCAGTGGGCGAGCTACTAAAAAATATAAGATTTTCCCAAACGTAACAGAAAGTATACTATTTATAATTAAAGACAACAAAAAATTCATAAAGCCATTTCTTAAAGAGAAACAAAAGGAAATTGGCTTAACAGCCAAACAAATAAATGAAGCATTAGGCGTAAAATCTAATGGAGGGGGAATGTGGAGCATATACACTGGAAATAATGTATGCGAGCAGTTCCCGACAGAAGAGCTATGGAATAAATTGTCAAAGATTCTAAACTTTAATCTTTCATATAAAAAAGTAGCACAGACTTTTAATCCACAGATGGGATATACAGATGTATGGACTGACATTGATTTTTACAAAGAAAAACATCTGCATCCCACACAAAAGCCTTTAAGGCTTATTAAGCGATTGGTTGAAGCGAGCAGCAATGAAGGAGATATAGTACTTGACCCTTTTGCTGGTTCTGGTTCAACACAAGTTGCTTGTATTCATCTTAATAGGCATTATATAGGCATTGAGATGGATACAAATTATTATCAGATGGCTTCAAAAAGGATTGCGTTAGAACGCTCAAGCCCTAAGATCTTTGATAATGTTGCATTTGTGTAGAAGATTTAATTGGACGTAACGAAATGTAATCTCTTAGTGTTTGCGTCAGATAAGGCAACGCCTCTTCTTTCAAGTTAACACGAAGACTGATGAATTGTTTTTTGGTAATACTATTTAAATTATTTGAGACAAGAAATAGATTACTTATATTTGGTAATATCTCAGAGCAGAAGTCTGCTTTTGACAACATTTCTTTCCACTCTTTAGCCTTCAATAAAGAAGAAGGCATAGGTAATGGTGACATCTTATCTCCTCTTTCTTTCGATGGAGAGACATAGTTTTCGCTATCAATAACAACAATCGGATTAGTATCTATATCTTTTATAATACATTCAAATGTTTTGATAGGATTACACTTATAGAATTGGAATGACCACGGATGAAGATTCATAGGATTAGTCTTTTTCCCTTCTTTCAGTTTTGGGATATATATATTATAATAATGATTTTCTATCAATTTACAAAATACTGACATTCGTGGCTCTTGAGGATATATCTCGAACGCTGTAATTCTAATATCTTTATAGTCAGCATCTGAAAAATTAGGATAATCCATTAACAAAAGCACCACTCTTTCCATTTCCAAATATTGCTTTAGTTCATGTTCATCCCTAACAGTAAACAACCACTTACTATCATCTTTTCTAATGATATCTGTACTCCCACATGAAGAGCATTCGTTCTCCATGCGGAGAACTCTTGCTCCACATTTCTTACATTTATCTACTTGATCTATCTTGTTGCACGATTTAACTTCTGAGCCATCAGCCAAATCATCCCCCCTTGCGCCACTACCCGTGCCTCTTACACCAGTAATCAAAGAAGCAAGATGCTGGCCTATATATCCAATCTTGGCTGCTGGTGTCTGATTTGTAACCTTAGCCCACCTTGTCAGAGCATGTTTTGGCTGGATTATTATCTCATTGATAAATTCTTCAACTTGAGATAAATTGTTCTGAATCGTAATATGTCTTTTATTCGGCTTCATATGCACTAACAATTTGGGCATATAAAAATGCCCTCAATTTTATAAAAGAGGGCGCGGAAGCGATTGATACCAAGGCCTAGCACAGCCTACTCCAGACAACAATCATTCTGTCCACGCCCATAATTATGAGCGCAAACATCCTTTACTTGGCTGAACTGGAGTATATTCGGAAGTGCTAGTTCTGGTATTCCAGTCGAGTTATGGATGTCCAAAACTCTTTCTTGATTAAATCGGTGTTACAACACTCTGGCAAATTTACAACATTATTTCAAAAAGTCCATATTAGCAGCTTATTTTTTAGCAAACCTGACTTCATCACCAAAAACAAGAAAGGACTAAACATCATCCGCATGGGTGATGGCACAACTCGGAAAGTCGTTGTGAAATAAGGCTTGTGCCAGTTGCAACTCTAATTGTTGGCGGAACTAAACCGGTGCGGATTTAGTTCCGCCAGCTTATTATTCTGTAGTTGATGGGAACTATGGGAGGTATGGGAGAAATGAGAATTATGAGAGATATGGGAATTGATGAGGAACAAGGGGGGGAATCGAGGGAGAATGAAGGTTGAATGAAGGTGGTTAGTGAAAAAATGGGGTGTGGCAGCTGCCCCGTACAAATTCTTTTTGTACATTTGTAGCCTATTGCTTCTCCACTTAGTATAATTCACATTACTCCCATAACTCACATTATTCCCACTATGCCAGCAGACAACAACAGCTTTCTCGCTCCCAAGGGCGACTACAAACGTCTGATAGCGTTTCAGAAGTCGGAGTGCATCTATGACATAACGTTCTACTTTATAGAGCACTACCTTCCGAAGATTGGCGACCGCACCGTAGACCAGATGAAACAGGCTGCACGCTCAGGCAAGCAGAACATTGCCGAGGGCAACGAAACTGGCACTACATCTATGGAGGCGTGTATCAAGCTCGTGAACGTGGCAAAGGCGAGCCTGAAAGAGCTGCAAGAGGACTATGAGGACTATCTGCGCAATCATGGCAACAAGATTTGGAACGCCAGCAGCCAGCAATGCCTCAATGCCAGAGCGTGGTGCAAGGAGCATAGCAAGCCTGCCGACTACCTGCGCGTCTGCGAATTGCGAGACGACATAACGCTGGCCAACGTTGCACTGGTGCTTATCCATCAAACCGACTACCTATTGCATAGGCTGATAGAGAAGTATAAGACGGAGTTTCTTGCGCACGGTGGGATAAAGGAACAGATGTCGCAGGCAAGGCGGAACTGGCGGACGGAGCATGGGTGGTAAATCCTATGGGAGTTATGGAAGTTATGGGAAATATGGGAAATATGGGAAATATGGGAAATAAACACTACTATACAAAAAAGCCACTGACTTCGCTTGAAGTCAGTGGCTTGCTTTATGTTGCCTGCCGGCTAAACCGACAGAAACGCGATTACTCGGCAGCGAGGGTGAAGCGCTTGAAGTCAGTGATAGCGAGCTCGGCATCCTGCTTCTTCAGCCACTGCGATACGCTGGCCTTGTCGCCGTCGCCGAACTGGAACTCCTGGTCTACGAGGCAGTTCTCCTTGAGGAACTTGTTTACGCGTCCCTTGGCAATGTTCTCTACCATCTGAGCAGGCAGGTTCTTAGCCTTCTCCTCGGCAACCTCCACCTTGATGCGGCGGATGTCGTCGGCCTGAGCCTCAGTGATGTTGCCCTTGGCGATACCTTCGGCAAGGTGCTCCTCGTTCTCAGCGATGTAGAGGTTGTAGCCGGCCTTCTTCAGAGCGGACTCAACAGCCTTCTGGCACTGCTCGAGCTTGGTCTTCTCAACGGCAGTCTTGTACTCAGAGTCGAGTATTTCCTGCGGTACGCTCTCAGCGTTCAGAGCCACGGGCTTCATGGCAGCCACCTGCATGGCCACCTTGTGGCCGATCTCAGCAGCGGGCTTGTTGGTCTGAACCATAGTGCAGAGAGTGTGCTTGCCCATGTGGTCGTAGATTTCAATGTTCTCGCCTTCGAGCACATTGTAACCATCGAGCTCCATCTTCTCGCCTGTGATGCCCGAGCGCTGTGTAACAGCGTCCTGAGCCTTCTGTCCGTCGGCCAGCACCAGTTCCTTCACCTCGTCGAGAGTCTTCACCTTTGCAGCCACGGCTGCATCGAGGATCTGCTGTGTCAGTGCGATGAAGTCTGCACCGTTGGCAACGAAGTCGGTTTCACACTTGAGTGCGAGGATGGCAGCAAAGCCGTTGTCGCACTTTGCCAGCACACAGCCGTTAGAGGTCTCGCGGTCCGAACGCTTTGCAGCGATGGCCAGACCACGCTCGCGAAGCAGCTCCTTGGCTTTGTCGAAGTCGCCCTCGGCCTCGGTCAGAGCCTTCTTCACGTCGGCCAGACCGGCACCGGTCATGGCACGAAGCTTCTTGATATCGTCTATTGAAATAGCCATAATCGAATACTAATTTAGAAATGATTGGTTTGTTATTGTTCTCGTCGTTCCTGATTACTCAGCTGCGGGAGCTTCCTCGGCAGCGGGAGCCTCCTGTGCGGGCTGCTCAGCCTTGGGTTCGTCCTTGCGGGCAGCCTTGCGTGCACGTCTTGGCTTAGCGTCGCCGGCCTCCTCAGCCTGCTCGGCAGCAGCCTTCTCGTCGGCTTTCTCAGCCTTGCGCTCCTGCAGGCCCTCAGCGATGGCATTGCAGCAGGCAGTCATGATAACGTCGACAGAGTCCTTGGCATCGTCGTTGGCAGGAATAACGAAGTCGATGTTTCTCGGGTCAGAGTTTGTATCAACGATAGCGAACACGGGGATGCCCAGGCGGTTGGCCTCTTTGATGGCAATGTGCTCCTTCATCACGTCGACAACAAACAGAGCCGAAGGCAGACGGGTGAGGTCAGCGATAGAGCCGAGGTTCTTCTCGAGCTTTGCGCGCTGACGTGTAATCTGCAACAACTCGCGCTTCGAGAGGTTAGAGAATGTTCCGTCTTCCATCAGTTTGTCGATGTTCGCCATTTTTTTAACGGCCTTGCGGATGGTCGGGAAGTTGGTAAGCATACCGCCTGGCCAACGCTCGATAACGTAAGGCATGTTAACCGATGTAGCTTTCTCGGCTACTATCTCCTTGGCTTGTTTTTTAGTAGCGACGAACAGTATCTTCTTTCCTGACTTGGCAATCTGCTTGAGAGCATCGGCAGCCTCGTCAATCTTGGCTACAGTCTTGTGCAGATCGATGATATGGATGCCGTTGCGCTCCATGAAGATGTAGGGAGCCATAGCGGGATTCCATTTACGACGGAGGTGGCCAAAGTGACATCCGGCCTCCAGAAGCTGGTCAAAATTAGTTCTTGACATTGTTGTTTGTTTCTTTTAATTGGTTGTTTACTTTCTTTTTTAATTCTATTTTGTCATTTAGAACCAACCGAGAGGGTAGCCCCACACATCGGGGAGTCCCACCGGTTTAGATGCTAAACTCAGTTTGCGTCGTGAAGAGACGGCTCGGTCCACATCATCATGCGGCCAGCCATCGTCCCGATATTAACGCTTGCTGAACTGGAAGTGACGACGTGCCTTCGGCTGTCCCGGCTTCTTACGCTCAACCTCACGTGCATCGCGTGTGAGGAAGCCCTGTGCCTTGAGAGCCTTCTTGTCCTCGGCATCAATCTTAACGAGTGCGCGGGCAATGGCAAGACGCAGAGCCTGGCTCTGGCCTGTGAAGCCGCCACCGTTGAGAGTAGCCTTGATGTCGTACTTGCCTTCTGCCTCGAGCAGCTGAAGGGGCTGCTTGATAACATACTGAAGGATTGCAGATGGGAAGTATTTCTCCAGTTCCACCTTATTTATAACAATCTTGCCGGTTCCCTCTGTGAGGTAAACACGAGCTACAGAGCTCTTGCGGCGTCCAATTGCGTGTATCTGTTCCATCTCTTAGTCTTATTTGTACTGGTTAATATCAATTGCCTTGGGCTTCTGAGCCTCGTGCTTGTGCTCGGTGCCGTCGTAAATGTAGAGATTGCCGAGCAGCTGGCGACCGAGAGAACCCTTCGGCAGCATACCTCTCACTGCGTGACGGATGATGCGCTCCATGCCGTAGGGATGCTTGCGCAGCTCTGCGGGGGTGTTGAAACGCTGACCGCCGGGATAACCAGTGTAGCGGGTGTAGACCTTGTCGGTCTCCTTCTTGCCAGTGAAATAAGCTTTCTTGGCATTGATGATGATAACGTTGTCTCCACAATCTACGTGGGGAGTGAAGTTTGGCTTGTACTTTCCGCGGATGAGCTTTGCCACTTTCGAGGCCAGACGGCCTACAACCTGGTCGGTAGCATCTACTACTACCCACTCTTTCTTGGCTGTCTCCTTGTTGGCGGAAATAGTCTTGTAACTTAAAGTGTCCATTTGTTAAATTAAAAATTACTACTAAAAAACATTTCTTTTGCTTGTGCGACTCGGGCTGACGCTCAAGAACGCACACCTGAAACTTCTCGCTTCAGGCTCTTGAACTTTGCACGGGCGATTCACTAACCGTGGTGCATGGCCAATGCAGCACTATTAACACTCCCGGGCTGGGGGCTCTAAGCCTTCCCCCAATAATAATCGGACTGCAAAGGTAGGTATTTAATATGGTGATGAGCCTCCGAAGGAGCCTACGGAAGCAATGTTTTATGTTTTATTAACTATTTTTAATCATTTCAGAAGCTACATTCCCTCATTCAGCAAGCCCAATATGGTCTTATAAGACCTATAAGACTTATAAGACCTATAAGACTTATAAGACCTATAAGACTTATAAGACCTATAAGCCATAAAGCCCCTCGCTGGCGAGGGGCAGAAGGTGGGTGTCAGAGCAGGCGGCGCGCACCGATATAGCGTGCGGTGTAGTAGTTGGTGCCCTCGAAGTTGGTTATCTTCACGCCCTTGATGCTGGCGTGGATAAACTTGAAGTTGCCTTGGCCGTCGGCTTCGGTGACGATGCCCACGTGTCCCACGCGATTTCCAGAACGCGGACGGAAGAAGACGAGGTCGCCGGCACGCAGGTCTTCGCGGCTGACGGCCTGACCGAGCTGATATTGTCCGCCGGGAGTGCGGCCAATCTTCATCGACACCTTATTATATATATAAGAAGTGAAGCCCGAACAGTCGAACTTGCTGGGCCCTGCGGCTCCGTGGACATAGCGGCAACCGATGTAGTTCTTTGCCATTTCCACGATGTCGATGCCCTCGGCAATGCTTTCTATCTCGTCGAGAGTGGCTGAGAGCGACTCGTTCTTTTCGGTGGGGAGGTGTTTGTTGTCGGCTGTTGCGGCAACGGATATACTGAATAAAGCTGCAAAAAGGATAGTTGTTTTCAAGAAATTCATACCTATTGGAGTTATTTTTGTCCTAATTGGTGGCAAAATTAGCACAAAAATATGATCCCAGGAAACTTCTTATAGTAGTGTAACAAGTTTTTGATTTTTTTAAGGACGCGCCGCTGACCGGCTGTTCATCCGTGGCGGTGCGAGCCTGTGAGCCTTGCCACACGCTTGGCGACGGCCTTCGATATGTGGCTGAAGTTGCCGTAGCGCAGGTTGAGCAGCAGCTCCTCTGCAGAGCGTTTGAGCTTTATCCAGGGGTGTCGCCAGGCATGGATGCGGTAGAGCCGTTCCTTGTAGTCCATGTTCTCGATGACATATTTCGGATGTTTCATAGGGAACGATAGCTCGAAGCGCTTCATTGTGAAGATGCGCTGCAGGCGGCGCGGCATTGTCCGCAAGGCAGAATAGTGGGTAGAATTGGTCGTGGCTCCCACGTTGTTCACGAGGTTGCGAGTAGGCATCACCGCCAGCTGGTTGCCCAGCAACATGGCTGTCCAGAAGATACTCTCATAGAATGCCTTGCCCGCGGCGCGATGGTCGCGGCACATCGGGATTATGTCGCGGCGGTAGCGACGTGTGCGTATGACCGATTCGAGCTGACCGCGATTGTAGCCGTCGTCGAGGAAAGAGTAGTTCTCGTCCCACTGGTCGACCACCCTGCGCCACGAAGCCCAGCCCCAGATGGAGAACGTAGAGGTGAAGAAGTAGTCGTCGGGCACGCCGGGCGTCACTTCCTCGGCATTGAACCCGGCAATCATGGCTATGCGGCTGTCGTGCTCGTAGCGGTCGAGCAGCTCCTTGCAGAAGGTGAAGAACGACTGCGACGGCACGTCATCGTCTTCCAGGACGATACATTTGTCGCTGAGCGAGAAAGCCCACTTCTGGGCAATATACTCCGAGGGGTCGCAACCGTAGTTGCGTTGCTGGTACTTGCGGTGCACCTCACACTGCCAGTCCACTTGCTCGGCAATGCTCCGGCACGCCTCTATGCCAGCCATGTCGGCCTCTGAACGCGGCCCATCCTGATAGAGGAACAGGCGTGCGGGGCGCGCTTCCCTGACTGCCTGGAATACCTGCTGAAAGGTGTCGGCACGGTTGAAGAAGAGCAGAAGCACGCTCACGTCAACCAGAGCAGGACGTTTCTCTTGTGTGTTCTCCATGCTGCAAATTTAGCAAATATTATATTTAAAATGTATAAAACTGTTCATCTTTCACGTTTAAGGTCTGACAATTTGATATTTTTATGTACTTTTGCAGCCAAATCGCAACAAAAAACCGAAAGAAATCATGTCTAATGTTAGTAGCCCAGCTGTAGGGGCAAAGATTATGAGCCTTCGCGAGTCGAAAAACATGACACGCGAAGAGGTATCTGAGCGCAGCGGTTTGTCACTCGAGCAGATACGTTCCATAGAAGAAGACCAACATCTCCCGTCATTAGGACCGCTGATCAAGGTGGCACGCGCCCTTGGTGTCCGCTTAGGCACGTTCCTCGACGACAGCGATGAGCTTGGACCAGTTGTCTGCCGCGCACAGTCGTCTGAAGGCAGCATAAGTTTCTCCAACGGAAGCGATGACGCACGCAAGCACATGGAGTATCATTCGCTTGCCGGCCAGAAAGCCGGTCGCCACATGGAGCCGTTCATCATAGACATCAACCCCAACGGCGACACCAACTACCAGCTGTCTGCCCACGAAGGCGAAGAGTTTATCTACGTCATGGAAGGACAGGTGGAGCTGGATTACGGCAAAGAGAAATACACACTGAACCCGGGAGACAGCATCTACTACGACTCCATCGTCAAGCACCACCTACACGGAGCCGCCGGCAAGCAGGCAAAGATTCTTGCCGTGGTATATATACCATTCTAAGTACCCACCCGCAACCCACCCCCTACCCCATTCCCGAGCAAGGCTCGCCCGCTCGAACTTTGTTCGCTTGCATGAGCAAGAACCCGTAGCCTTTCCCCAAGGGAGGGGGGGAGCACATATTGCTGATGTGGGGAGATGGTTCAGGAGTATTTTCTTCAAGAAAACAAAAGTAGCAACATGAACAACAATAACAAAGCAATTATAACCAACGCCACATCTACAGGCAATGGTGAGCCTCAGCCGCGCCGCCGCTACCCTGCCGAGACTGGAAGCGAAGGCTATACGCTCTCAGAGCGCACGCTTGGCCAATGGTTGGAGCACTGGGCAGAGACCACTCCCGACAGGGAATACATCGTCTATTCGGACCGAAACCTGCGCTTCACGTGGAAACAGTTCAACGAGCGCGTTGACAACCTTGCCAAAGGACTGCTTGCCATCGGTGTGGAGAAAGGCAGCAACGTAGGTATCTGGGCTACCAACGTTCCCGACTGGCTCACGTTCCTCTATGCCACTGCCAAGATTGGTGCCGTGCTGGTAACAGTAAACACCAACTACAAGCAGAACGAGCTGGAATATCTCTGCAAAGACTCGGATATGCACACGCTCTGCATCACCGACGGCACATGGGACTGCAACTACGTGGATATGACATACGAGATGCTGCCCGAGCTGCGCACCTCTGAGCGCGGCCATCTCAACAGCGAACGCTTCCCACACATGAAGAACGTGGTCTTCATTGGCATGGAGAAATATCGCGGAATGTACAACACCGCCGAGCTGCTGCTCCTTGGTCAAAACATCGAAGACGAGACCCTGGATGAGGTCAAGAGCAAGGTGAGCTGCCACGATGTGTGCAATATGCAATATACATCCGGCACTACGGGCTTCCCCAAGGGAGTAATGCTCACCCACTTCAACATTACCAACGACGGTTACTTCACCGGCGAGAACATGGGCTTCACCCAGGACGACAAGCTCTGCGTCTGCGTGCCACTGTTCCACTGCTTCGGCGTGGTGCTGGCAACGATGAACTGCCTCACCCACGGCTGCACGGAGGTGATGGTTGAGAAGTTCGACCCATTAGTGGTACTCGCATCCATACATAAAGAACGCTGCACCGCCGTCTATGGTGTCCCGACAATGTTCATAGCAGAGCTCGACCACCCCATGTTCGATATGTTCGACCTCACTTGCCTGCGCACGGGTATCATGGCTGGCAGCCTCTGCCCCGTGGAACTGATGAAACGCGCCTCGGAAAAGATGTTCCTCACCATCACATCGGTCTACGGACTCACCGAGTCGTCGCCGGGAATGACACAAACTTGCCTCAACGACACCTTCGAACAGCGTTGCACCACCGTGGGACGCGACTATCCGTTTGTGGAGGTCAAGGTGCTCGACCCCGAAACGGGCGAGGAATGTCCTGTCGGCGTTCAGGGAGAGATGTGCTGCCGTGGCTTCAACGTGATGAAAGGCTACTACAAGAACCCGCAAGCCACCGCTGAGGTTATAGACAAGAACGGATTTCTCCACTCTGGCGACCTTGGCATAAAGGACGAAAATGGCTTCTACCGCATCACAGGCCGCATCAAGGACATGATTATCCGTGGCGGAGAGAACATCTATCCGCGTGAGATTGAGGAGTTCCTCTACCATATGCCGGGCATCAAGGACGTACAGGTGGCTGCCGTGCCCTCGAAGAAGTACGGCGAGGCTGTGGGCGCGTTCATCATCCTGCAACCGGGCGTGAAGATGGAGCCAGAGGAGGTGCAGGACTTCTGCCGAGGCAAGATTGCCCGCTACAAGATACCCAAGTACGTGTTCTTCATCGACGAGTTCCCACTGACGGGCTCGGGTAAGATACAGAAGTTCAAGCTCAAGGAAATGAGTCTGGAGCTTTGCAAGCAGCAGGGCATCGAGGTTATCTGATGCTCCAAAGCCCACGGTTGCACTACTTTCGGCAACCCGCCACGCGCACAGACGAGGGTGCCTCCGCAGCACCACAGACATAGAAAAAGCCGTTAGCTACGACGCGTCTATTCAACGTCAAGCAGCTAACGGTTTTACTTTTGTTCCCCGGCCATTGCACTTCGGGGGCAACGGTCAGGGGTAAATCTTTTCAAATTGCTCTCTCGTGAGGCTCATGTAGACAGCCCGCTTCTCGGCTTTCATGGTGTCGCTCTCGGCCACGAGTGTCGTGTCGACCTCGTCCACCATGCCGTCGTTGATGTTGAAGTGCAGCCCCGACGGGTTCTGCCTTACGAACGCGAGCAGCGAATCAATCTCCGGCACCGTCCTTATGGCCTGCACGAAAGCGCGTGTCTGCGCCATCGACGGCTCTTCGGGCAGATTGGTGGTGCCCTCGAAGTCGAAAACCATCGCGTAGGTGGGCGAGAAGTGCGCTCCCACGAGCGAGAGGCTGTCGCCAACCTTTATCGGGCACTTGGCATCCAGTTTGCCGGCGGCGGCCATACGCTCCTCGGAGCCACAGCCCATGCAGCCTGCAAGCATCATCACTGCCAGCAAGGGCAGAAGCAATCTCAGCGTTTTCATGGTAGTAAACGGTCTTTCTGGTTCTGCTACGAGACTACTTCCGGGTGAAGATGACGGTGTCGCCTTCCTCCACGAGCACCAGATGCTTCGACGTGAGTTCCTTGATGGTGGTGTCGCCATTGAGCGGGAACTCGTCGACCATGGTCTTGCTGCCCTCTTTCAGTGCCTCGCCAATCAGACTCTCAAACTTCTCGCGGAGAGCAGGATTGTCCTCGAGAGCCTGCTTCATCTCTGGTTTGAGGTTCATCTTGGCTATCTTCAGGTCGAGACTGTTCTTGTCGAACTTGAGCGTGAGGGTCTTCCCTTTCTGCTTGTAGATGCCTTTCACCGTTATGGCGAGGGTTATCACGCCCATGTCGGGGTCGTTGATGTCGCTCCGGATGTGCAGCGCGAGCGAGTTGTCGGCATTGTAGGTGATGGTGCAGAGCATCGGTTCCTTGTCACTGTCGCCGAGATCTGTCACCCATGAGCCTACCAATGACTGGGCCGATGCCACCAGAGCGGTGAGCATGAAGGCCATTATCAAACTGAGTTTCTTCATAAGTTAAGATGTTTTAGATTAGAAAATATGTAGAATTCGCTTTGTCGGCGCATCTCCTAAAGCCCACTGCCGTCTGCTACATTCTCTCCGGCACCTCAATGCCGAGCAGCGCCATGCCGTTGCGTATGGTCTTTGCCACGTTAGCGGCAAGCAGCAGTCGGAAGGCTTTCTGCTCTTCGGTGTCGGCACCGAGGATGCTGTAGTCGTGGTAGAACTGGTTGAACTGCTTTGTCAGCTCGTAGCAGTAGTTGGCTATTCCGCTGGGCGAGTAGTCCTTGCCGGCCTGTCGCACCACCTGCGGGAACTCGCTGAGCTTCTGCACGAGAGCCACCTCGGTGGCGTTGAGGGGCGACTGAAGAGTGGAAAGTGGGGAGTGGAAAGTGGTGAGCGTGGCTTCTGCCGTGGCAGCCTTGCGCAGTATGGAGCGTATGCGGGCATGAGTGTACTGGATGAAGGGACCCGTGTTGCCGTTGAAGTCGATGCTCTCCTCGGGGTTGAAGAGCATATTCTTGCGCGCGTCTACCTTCAGAATAAAGTATTTCAGGGCACCCATTCCCACGATGCGGGCTATCTCGTTGCGCTCCTCGGGCGTGATGCCCTCGAGCTTGTTCACCTTGTCCTCGCTCATCTGGCGTGCGTTCTCAATCATCTGAGCCACCAGGTCGTCGGCATCGACCACCGTTCCCTCGCGCGACTTCATCTTTCCGTTGGGCAGTTCCACCATTCCGTAGCTGAAGTGGACCAGCTCCTTGCCCCAGCGGAAGCCCAGACGGTCGAGCAGCAGCGAGAGCACCTGGAAGTGATAGTTCTGCTCGTTGCCCACGACATATATCATCTTGTCGATAGGATAGTCTCTGAAGCGCATCTGTGCGGTGCCGATGTCCTGCGTCATATACACGCTCGTGCCGTCGCTGCGCAGCAGAAGCTTCTGGTCGAGGCCGTCGTTTGAGAGGTCGGCCCACACGCTGCCGTCGTCCTTGCGGTAGAACAGTCCTTTCTCAAGACCCTCTTCCACCTTCTTCTTTCCTTCAAGATAGGTCTGCGACTCGTAGTAAATCTTGTCGAAGCTGACGCCCAGAGCCTTGTATGTCTCGTCGAAACCGGCATACACCCAGTCGTTCATCATCTTCCAGAGAGCGCGCACTTCGCTGTCGCCCTGCTCCCAGCGCACCAGCATCTCGTGGGCTTCGACTATGAGCGGAGCCTCGTTCTTGGCTCTCTGCTCGGCCTGTTCTTCGTCCACTCCCTCAGCCATGAGCTTGGCCTTGAGCTCTTTCACCTGCTCGCGGTAGTGCTTGTCGAAGGCCACATAGTAGTCGCCAATGAGGTGGTCGCCCTTCTTTCCGCTGCTCTGGGGTGTCTCGCCGTTGCCCCACAGCTTCCAGGCCAGCATCGACTTGCAGATGTGTATGCCCCTGTCGTTCACTATATTGGTCTTCACCACGCGGTTTCCGTTGGCCTGCATGATTTGTGCCAGCGACCAGCCAAGCAGGTTGTTGCGCACGTGTCCCAGGTGAAGCGGTTTGTTGGTGTTGGGCGAAGAGTATTCAATCATCACCAGTGGCGCGTCCTCAGTGGCTTTCTTGTAGCCCCACTGCGGGTCGGCATCGATTTCCTTGAGCAGCTCGAGCCATGCCGAAGCAGCCACCTCGAGGTTGAGGAAGCCCTTCACCACGTTGTATCGAGCCACCACTGGGCAGTGCTCCAGCAGGTAGTTGCCGATAGCCTCGGCTGTCTGCTCGGGTTTCTGGCGCGAAATCTTCAGCAGGGGGAACACCACCAGCGTCAGGTTTCCCTCGAAATCGCTGCGCGTCTTCTGCAATGCCACCACCTGTTCGGTCACTTTCTGACCGTACAACTCTTCCACGGCAGCTATCACGCTGCCTGTTATCTGCTTTTCAATCTTCATCTTATGTTGTGTTGTTTCCGTGTGCAAAGATACGGTTAAGTGAGTGCAAAACAAAGAAAAGCATTTTCTTTTTTTGCCGAACGGGAGTATCACAGCTTATTTTTAATTTCCCATAATGGCCCTATAAGTCCTACTAAGACCTATAAGCCCTATAAGTCCTATAAGCCCTATAAGTCCTAAAAGCCATATAAGCCACTCCTCCCCCCTTGGGGGAACTAAGAGAGGGGTAATATGGGCCATATTACTGACCAATATGGGCCATATTACCGACCAATATGGGCCATATTACCGACCCACCTCCGTCCCCTCCCCAAGGGAGGGGAGCCGAAAGGCTCTCCCATAAAGCTAATAGGGCTTATAAGTCCCGTGAGACTTATAAGCCCTATCAGCCCTATAAGCCTTCCTCCCCCCTTTGGGGGGATTGAGGGGGGCTTGGGGATGGCTCTTGCGGTTACTCTTCCGGAGCCTTGTCGATAAGATCCATAAACTGGTCGAGCTTCGGAGTGATGATGATCTGCGTGCGACGGTTGCGCTGCTTGCCCACCTCAGTGGAGTTGGGAGCCAGCGGATTATACTCGCCACGGCCTCCGGCAGTGAGCCTCTTGGGGTCTACGCCATAGCGCTTCTGCAGCTCCTGCACCACGCTCGAGGCGCGCAGACACGACAGGTCCCAGTTGTTGCGGATGTTCTCGCGCGAGATGGGCACGTTGTCGGTGTTTCCCTCGATCAGCACATCATAGTCTTTGTAGTCGGTTATAATCTTTGCAATCTTCGACAGGGTCTCCTGCGCACGGTCGTTGATTTCGTATGAGCCGCTCTTGTAGAGCATATTGTCGGCCAGCGAGATGTAGACCACACCCTTGAGCACCTGCACGTCGACCTCCTTCAGCTCTTCCTTCGAGAGCGAACGCGTCAGGTTGTTGGTCAGCACCATGTTCAGCGAGTCGCTCTTGCTCTTCACCTCCACCAGATGGCGGATGTATTGGTTCGACTCGTTAATCTGGTCGACGAGCTTCTCAATGCTCACATTGTTCTGCGAAGCATTGGTAAGGCTCTTGTCGAGCGAGTTCTGAAGCTTTGCGTAGGCGCGTTTCTGGTCGTTGAGCTGCTCTTCCAAGCTGGTCACACGGGCCTGCGAGGCAGCCAGCTGCTCCTTCGACTGCTGGTAGTCGGTGGTGAGTTGCTTGTTCTCGAGCTGGCAGTTCTCCAGCTCTTTCTTGCTTGCACAACTGGTGGTGAGCACTGCGGCACCCACCATAGCTATTACGATAGTGTTTGTTTTCATGGCTTTAAAATGCTTTTTGTGTTCATAAATGATGTTGCAAAGTTATTGTTTAGACCGCTAAACCCGTGGTTTGTTTATTTTGTTTATTCTTTTTTAACGAATATACTCTCCGCCCAGCCCTACATTCAGGCAAAACAAACACGCTCCCTGCAATCCGGGCCGTTGCAGGGAGCGTGCGATTTTCCCACCGTGGGGAGGTGATTATCTCAAGTGAGGTGCTTACTTCACGGCCACCTTCCGTCCGTTAACGATGTAGATGCCGCGCTTCAGCATCTTCAGGCCAGCCGCATCGTCGCTCAACTTAACACCTGTGAGGGTATAGATGCCTTTCACCTTGTCGTCAACAGCTTTAGTTTCAGAGTCTGCATCGCGCACAACCTCAATGCCGGTGGTGTTGGGTCCAGTGGTGAATGTCTTTACTTCACCATAGAACGTACCCTCTTCCGTCTTGGCGAAAGCCACATAGCTGTAGGTACACTCGTAGTCGAGTCCCGAAAGCGTAGCCTCCATCACGCGGCCTTCTGCCTCTATGGTCTCGGCATCGGCTGGGATGGCAGGCGATGCCTTTCGTGCCTCAAGTGCTAAGTCGCCAGAGGGGGCGAGGTTGGCGGCCTTCCAGTACTTGAATCCCTGCACGGTTATCTTGTCCGTACCTCCGAGCGCATATCCCTTCACCAGTGCCGTGTTGCCCTCAACGTTGATATTGGCGTATGTGTGTACCGTCGGCTCGAAGTAAGAGGTGTTAGTCGGGTCGAGTCCCATCCAGTTGCCATAGTAGTATGTGCCGTCGTCTGCAAGGTAGTACGGGCGGAACTTCCACAGTTTCTCCGCATATAGGTTGCGGATATATCCCTCCATCGTGCCCTCATACATATATGCCGTGCCGGTGTTCGATTTGAAGTCATACGTCCAGTCCGTGCGCCGCCACTCGAAGCCCACATTGGTTTCCGCGTCGTCAACATTGGCCTTCGCCGAAACGATTACGTTACCAACGGATACCACCTTCGGCTGCTCGGTGGTCATTGTTAGCTTACTGGTCTTTATCTCGCTTTCTGTTGTATAAGTGGCGGTCTTTTCGTCATTCTCACCGTAGGCCGCCGTGATAGTGTATATCACCTTATAGGAAGTATTGGGCTTAAGTCCGCAAAATGACGTGTTTGTTCCCTCAACTTTCTTGCCATTACAACTTAATTCATGCTTAATTACTTTTGCATCACCAGTGTCATAGGAACCTGTCGCATTTATTGATGATGCGCTCGCAGAAACACCTTTGACGGATGGGTTGAGATCATATGTTGAGCACGACTGATTAAATGAATAAGAGATGTCGTCCAAAGAAATCTCTACAGAAAAGGATTTACTAAAACCGGGCATGAGACCTTTTGCATCAAAAACAACATTATCAGTCATTATCTTCCCATCACAGGTGTACGTGTAGCCATCAAGCATTTCATTGATAAATACTTTCAATGTAGTCTGAGTAGCACTTGCCGACAATGTTGGTCGACTTATCTTTTGTTCTGTTTCTTTATTATATACATCTATATAAGTATAATAACTATCATCATCATTATAGGCATTCCATAAAGCAAGGAGTGTCTTTGTTCCTGTATTTACATATATTTTAGTATTTTCGAACGCCAAGGAACCAATTGATGTTATATTATCGGGGAGTATAAAGGAGCTAATGCCGCTACAACGTTCGAACGCATTACTGCCTATGCTTGTCACGCTGTTGCCGATAGTGACAGATGTCAGGCTGCTACAGCCTTTGAACGCATAATTGCCTATGGCAGTTACGTCGTCTCCTATAATGTAGGATTTAACTTGGCTCCCAAAAATGTTTGATAAATTAAATGTTGACGAGTATTCCTTAGATATGATGCTATTGCTATTAATATTGACGTTAATAAGGCCGCTACAGTTATAGAACGCATTACTGCCGATGCTTGTCACGCTGCTGCCGATGGTGACAGATGTCAGACCGCTGCAGCCTAAGAACGCCTGGTAACCGATGCTCGTCACGCTGTTAGGAATGGTGACGGATGTCAGACCGCTACACTCACGGAACGCATTGCTGCCAATGGTCGTCACGCTGTTGGGAATGGTGATGGAGGTCAGGCCGCTACAGCCATAGAACGCATAGTTGCTGATGCTCGTCACGCTATTGGGGATGGTGATGGAGGTCAGGCCGCTACAGCCACCGAATGCCCAACTACCGATGTACGTCACACTGTTTGGGATGGTTATGGAAGTCAGGCCACTGCAGCCATAGAACGCATAACTGCCGATGGTCGTCACGCTGTTGGGGATTACAGTTGTTTTGCAGCCGCGAATCAAAGTATTGGAAGCCGTTTCAATAATGGCATTGCAATTATTGCGTGAATCATACTTTGTATTACCCTTTTCTACAAC
>ODAJ012184435.1_pt1 | contig 18762 bp, 17 predicted proteins | sample 1539241 | NCBI WGS metagenome assembly ODAJ01 (sample SAMN02144231, study PRJEB22623) | gut metagenome | biome: sheep rumen | host: Ovis aries | place: New Zealand | reverse complement strand
GGCCGGTTCCATGACAGTATCTCCAGCCTGCGGCTGTTCCTCTTCATTTTCAACCGTAAATTCTTCCTGTTCCTCTTCCTCTGCTTCTTCCTGGATATCCTCCTGAACGGGCTCTTCCTCCGCATAGCAGTCCTCTGTATGGACATGCTCTTCCTGTCCGCAGACCAGGACTTCCCGGGAGGTATAACAGCTGTCATCATGGACATGTTCTTCCATACCGCAGATCAGATTGCCTTCTTCGTCATAACAGTTCTCTGTATGGGTATGTTCCTCCCGGCCGCATGTAAGCTCGGTTTCTGTCTCATAGCAGTCTTCCGTATGGGTGTGCTCCTCCTGTCCGCAGTCTGTGGCCCTGGCCATAGTGACCGCAGGCATGATAAGCACATAAGTTGTAATATAGATCACGACACAGGCCAGCGCTATGACTGCACGGACCCATTTCCCGTGTAAGACATGTTTTTTGAGGATTTCCTCAATTCTTTTCCAGATTGATCTGCGCATAGAGGTCCTCTCCCTTCCTGTTTCCCGAACGCAACTATACCGAAGATAAATAACTAAAGATGGATTTCCGGGCGTCCGTGCCCGGCATCTGTTCTGAACAAAGTGTGGCTGCGGGTTTCAACGCCTATGACGCAGCCGCCGGGAATCATACCCCGCCGAACCTGGGCAGGGGCCAGACCCGGAAGACCAGTCTGCCGGCGATCTGTTCCTGCGAAACACAGCCGATCGACGAGTTTCTGGAGTCTACCGACACGGACCTGTGGTCTCCCATAACAAAGATCCTGTTCTCCGGCACCTGATAGGGCAGTTCAATATTGCAGTCTCCCATGGATTTCTCGTACACATACGGCTCATCCAGGAGCTGGTTGTTGACATAGGTGTTTCCCTCTTCGTCTATGTCGACCCAGTCGCCCGGGCCGGCTATGACCCGCTTGACCAGAATCTTGTTGTTATAATAGAAGGCGATCAGCTGCCCGGTCTCATAATCGTCACCTTTCAGAGCCAGGACAATCTCACCTTCCGCCAGAGTCGGCGTCATGGAATTACCGTAAATCTGGAAAGCGGGAATCAGGAAATTCGCCACCAGGATCGCTATGGCAGCCACCGTGATCAGGATACTTACCGTACTCCGGATCGTGGACCGGTATTTTTCAATATATCGGATCCTGCGCAGCTCCTCCTTCAGGTTTTCCGTACTGAGAATGTCTCTCCAGGCATGAATCCCTCCTTCTTTTCCCGGAGGTGTGCCCGCGGGGAGCTCTTCCCCTTCCGAGCCGGACCCGCTGTCTTCCGGATTCTGCTGCTTTACCGATGAGAAGTCCGCCCCGGCGGGAGAATCCTCTCCGGCGTTTTCAGAGGAATCAGCCAGGCCGGCGCTTTGTTCCTGCAGCAGCCTGTAAAGTCTCTCATTTTCATCGTTTTCTTCAATCAGCAGCTCCAGCAATTCTGTTTTCTTAAGCTGTCTCAGCATTCTCTGCTGTTCTTCTTTGTTGTTTTTCATGTTGCCGCTCCGACTATATCTATTGCCAAATTATCAACAGACAGACGGTTATTCATATAACTGTCATAAAAAGATAATCCGCATGAATATACAATATAACTCAAAATATAAACAAGTCCCCGAATAATATTTTATAGTTATATGGAATAAAATGCAATTCAACATGTCGTTAATCCCTGTTTTATTGATGTAAACGAGGGTTCCGGATTTATGATCCGTCCACTGACTGCAGATTTTTGTGCATTTTTCATAAAAGCGGCCTTCCCGAACCTTCATAGCCCGGCCCCGATCCGGGGAGGGAAGGCTTCTGCACGCTTATGTCCTCAACAATCGTAACCATTATATCCTAGCTATTTTGTCCAAAAAAAGAACTTATTTCTCTTTTATTTTACTCATTTCTACTATATAATATGGAGAAGAGCTAACTATGTGGTTAGACATGTTCCATTCATTGTGGAACTACACAAATAACCTTAAATCAAGGAGGAAAAACAAATGGCATTAGTATCTGCAAAAGAAATGCTGAGCAAGGCAGTAGCAGGCCACTACGCAGTTCCTGCAATCAACCTGAACAACCTCGAGTGGACAAAGGCTGTTCTGAAAGGCGCTCAGGAGTGCAACTCTCCCATCATCGTTCAGGTATCTGAGGGTGCCGGCAAGTACATGAGCGGCTACAAGAATGTAGCAGACATGGTCAACAACGTTATGGAAGTACAGGGCATCACCGTTCCCGTAGCTCTGCATCTGGACCATGGCTCATATGATGGTGCTTATAAGTGCATCGAGGCAGGCTTCTCCTCCATCATGTTTGACGGTTCCGCTCTTCCGATCGAAGAGAACCTTGCAAAGACCGAAGAGCTGGCCAAGGTTTGTGCTGAGAAGGGTCTTTCCCTGGAAGCAGAAGTCGGCGCGATCGGCGGCGAAGAAGATGGTGTCGTAGGCATGGGCGAGTGCGCAGATCCCGAAGAGTGCAAGAAGATTGCTGATCTGGGCATCACAATGCTGGCAGCAGGCATCGGCAACATCCACGGCGTATATCCCGAAGGATGGCAGGGACTTCAGTTTGACGTTCTCGCAGCGATCAAAGAGAAAGTCGGCGACATGCCTCTGGTACTGCACGGCGGCTCCGGTATCCCGGAAGATCAGATCAAGAAAGCCATCTCCATGGGCGTTGCAAAGATCAATGTTAACACCGAGTGCCAGCTTGCATTCGCAGCTGCCACCAGAAAGTATATCGAAGAAGGCAAGGATCAGCAGGGCAAGGGCTTTGACCCTCGTAAGCTTCTGGCTCCCGGCGCACAGGCGATCACAGACATGGTCAAGGAAAAGATCGGTATCTTCGGTTCCGCAGGCAAGGCTTGAATCTGAACATTTAAATCTTGCCGCTGCATAGACAGCATAATCCCCCCGGATGAAATATTCCGGGGGGATTTTTTTGGGGCTTTTTTATCCGGCTGAATCATGGGCGCTTTTCCTGCTGTTATATGGCACGCAGGATAAACGCGCCGCGGGCCGGCAGGATCAGGGTCACTTTTCCCTGCAGAATGGGCACGGTGCGGCCGGGATCAGGATCGTATCCCTTTTCATCCGAACAGAAGATAATTTCCGCCTGTCCTGTAAACGGAAATCCCGCGCTGCAGACCGGCAGCCGGACCAGTTTTGCCCGCTCGTTATTGTTGAGGACGATCACCAGACTATCCTTTTCCTGCAGGATACTCCGTCCGTAGGCGATCAGGCCTTCCCCGCCGGCCAGGGGATAGACGGTTCCCAGGGTCAGGCAGGCATAGCGGCTGTGCAGGGCAATGATATCTTTATGGAAGGCCAGCATCTGCCGGTCCTCGCGCCCCCAGGGGAAGGGTCTGCGGTTGTCGGGATCTGTGAAGCCGCAAAGACCTGCTTCATCTCCATAATAGAGGGTCGGCGCGCCGGGCCAGGTCATCTGTACGATGACCGCTTCCCGCATGACAGCCGGCCGGACGCCCCGGGCCGCTGCTTCTGAGCCCAGGTCATGGAGGCGGCCGATTTTCTGTCCGGTCCTGGTCAGGAAACGGGAATGGTCATGATTGGACAGCTGGTTCATGCTGATATAGGCGGACGGCAGCGGCATAGCCGTTTTATTCCGGTAGAGCATCCCCTCCCAGAATGCATCGGCGTTGTTATAGAGGTCCTCCCGGTACTGGTCGTTATGCTTCTCCATACCGGTCAGGAACCAGGTCAGGGGATCCATGAATCCTTCATAATTCATAATCGTATCCCAGCTGCCGGCCCGCAGCCAGTCTTCCGATCTGCAGTAGTTTTCAGCCAGGACGACGGCCTGCGGATTGGCCTCCCGGACAGCCTGCCGGAACCTCTGCCAGAATTCATGGTTGAAGGCCGGGGAATGGCCCAGATCGGCAGCCACGTCCAGTCTCCATCCATCCGCGTTATAGGGCGGGGAGACCCATTTCTTTCCTATGGCCAGGATCTTCTCCTGCAGTTCTTCCGACGCTTCATAATTCAGCTTGGGAAGGGTATCGATCCCCCACCAGCCGTCATAATGCCAGTTGTCCGGCCAGTCCTCCTCCAGGAAGTCAAAATAGTCATGCCAGGGAGAGTCCTTCGATATATAGGCTCCCTTTTCTGCTTTTTTCTCTTTTTTACGGGAAGCGGCGGCCGTTTCATAAATATGCTCTTTATCCATCCATTTGTGGAAGGAACCGCAATGGTTGAAGACACCGTCCAGGATGACCCGGATCCCTCTGGCATGGGCCTGTTCGATCAGTTCGGCCAGCAGGCGGTCAGAAGCCTCCAGGTTGGCAGGGTCTGTTGTCCTGGTAATATATCTGCCGGCATGGATGTTCCGATAGTCTCCCTCTTCCAGCAGGGGACCCGCGTCTCTGACGATCCTGCCGAAATGGGGGTCGACATGTTCATAATCCTGGGTATCGTATTTGTGGTTGGAAGGCGAGACGAAGAGAGGATTGAAGTAAATAGCCCGGACGCCCAGGTCCCGCAGATAATCCAGCTTGTCCATGACCCCCTGCAGGTCACCGCCGTAGAACTCCCTGACGTCATTGGGCGCCGGCAGCTGGTTCCAGTCCTCAATCTGAACCACGTTGCCGCCGCAGTAATTATATTCATCCGTCAGGACATCATTGGTCCGGTCCCCGTTGCAGAACCGGTCCACGAAGATCTGGTACATAACGCAGCCGGCCGGCCACAGGGGCACCTGCAGGCCCGGCACGATCTCAAACAGGTCGGCAGGCCGGGGACGTTCGCCACCTCTGGGGTCGCTTGCCGGGTCGCTTGCCACCTCTCCGTTCGCCACCTCTGCGTTCGCCACCTCTGAGCTCGTTTGCTGCAGGCCACCCGCTGCCTCGCTCGCCACCTCTGAGCTCGTTTGCTGTTCGTCTGCTGCCTCCCGGGCCGCTGTCTTTGTAAAAAATCCCCTTCTTCCGTAATAAAGCACCGTTTCAGGTCCAGGTTGCCCGTGAGCTCCAGATCGCCCGTGAGCTCTGAGCTCGTTTGCTGCAGGTCCAGGTCGCCCGTGAGCTCTGAGCTCGTTTGCTGCAGGTCCAGGTCGCTCGTGAGCTCTGAGCTCGTTTGCTGCAGGTCGCCCGTGAGCTCTGAGGTCGTTTGCTGTTATCTCGAAATAATAGTGCAGGGGTTCCCGGCCCAGCCGGAACTCCGCCGCGTACCACAAAAAAAGCTGATCTGTTTTCAGGGTCAGATCAGCTGTCATGGGGATTTTCTTCTCCTCCTGCCCGTCATCTATAACAAGAACGCATTGGATCCTGTCCTCTTTCCGGGTCCTCAGGCGTACTTTTACGGTATCACCGGTCCCGGGCTGAAAAGGAATCAGGTAATCGGGTGACTGTGACGAAAAAATCGCTTGTGTGTTCATATCCGGTCATCCATCGCTTTCAGTGGGATTGGCCCGTCACCTCTGAGGTCGCTTGCCGTGAGGTCGCTTGCCGATGAGGTCGCTTGCCGAGGCCGCCTGCCAAGGGGCGTCCGTCACCTCTGAGGTCGTTTGCCACCCTGATTATATATGATTTTGGGCACTAAAAAAAGACAGCGCTTGGGGGAACTGTCTTTTTCAGAGAAGAATTATCTTCTTATGGGGTATAGCAAAAACTTATAATGTATTGGGGGGTTACATGTAGTATAGTACCATGCCCTGCCCGAATGGTAAATGCCTACTTTTCACAAACTTCACAATAGGCGCCTGTCTTTTTTGTTGAAATTTCAGCTTTTCCGTGGTTTTTACATCTGTCTCCGCCAATACTGACCAAAATATCACAGCCATATCCGTATAAATCTTCTATTGATTCGAGATTCCGGACACAAAAAGACCTGCGGGTTCCGCGCGTCAGGCGGTCCCGCAGGTCTTCGGTTTTCTTTTGCTGCCGTCCGGCCGGGATCAGACCGATCCTGTCAGGCCGGTAAGCTGGCTGTTTCGTTCAGCAAAAAGCGCATCGAATTCGGCACCGGTAAGTTTCTCCTTTTCAATCAGGAGTTCCGCTGCACGGTAGAGGATATCCTCGTTTGCCTTGATGATCTCTTTGGCCTTTTTATAACAGTCGTCGATGATGAGCTTGACTTCCTTGTCGATCTCACCGGAAATATATTCGCTGTGACGGCTTTCATGGCCCAGATCATATCCCAGGAAGACATTTTCAGCCTCCTGTTCATAGTTAATGGTACCGATTTTGGCAGACATGCCATAGCGGGTGACCATCTGACGGGCCATGGCGGTCGCTTTCTGGATATCATTGGAAGCGCCGGTGGTAATATCGTCCAGGACCAGCTCTTCCGCGATCCGGCCGCCCAGATCCACCATGATCTCCTGCAGCATGTGGTTTCTGGTCAGATACATCTCGTCTTTCTCAGGCAGAGGCATGGTATAGCCGCCCGCGCCAAGACCTGTCGGTATGACGGAAATGGTATATACGGAACCGACTTCCTCCAGCTCATGGAAAAGTATGGCATGACCGGTCTCATGGAAGGCTGTTATCCGTTTTTCCTTATCGGAGATGACATGGCTCTTCTTCTCATCACCGATGCCGACCTTAATAAAGGCCGCCTTGATGTCCTCCTGGACAATGTAGGCCCGGTCCGCCTTGGCCGCCATGATCGCTGCTTCGTTGAGCAGGTTCTCCAGATCCGCGCCCGTAAAGCCGGCTGTGGTCCTGGCCACTTCCTGCAGATTGACGTCATCCGCCAGAGGCTTGCCTCTGGCATGGACCTTGAGTATTTCCTCACGTCCTTTTACGTCAGGCCTGCCGACAGAGATCTTTCTGTCAAAACGGCCGGGACGCAGAATAGCGGGATCCAGGATATCGGCCCGGTTGGTCGCCGCCATGACGATAATTCCTTCGTTGACGCCGAAACCGTCCATCTCGACCAGCAGCTGGTTGAGGGTCTGCTCGCGCTCATCGTGGGATCCGCCCAGTCCGGTACCTCTGCGCCGGGCGACCGCGTCGATCTCATCGATGAAAACGATACAGGGGGCGTTCTTTTTGGCCTCATCAAACATGTCCCTGACACGGGAAGCGCCGACGCCGACGAACATCTCGACAAAATCCGAACCGGAAATGCTGAAGAAAGGCACTTTTGCCTCTCCCGCAACTGCCTTGGCCAGCAAAGTCTTACCGGTTCCGGGAACGCCTTCCAGCAGAACGCCCTTGGGGATCCGGGCGCCGACTTTGGTGTATTTGGCAGGATCCCGGAGGAAATCGATGATTTCCGCCAGATCTTCCTTTTCCTCCTGCAGACCGGCCACATCGTCCAGAGTGACCCTGTCGCCCTCGGACCGTTTGGCCTTGCTCTTGCCGAAGTTCATCATCTTGTTATTAGCGTTGCCGGCTCCGCCCTGGTTGGTCATCATATGGAAGAAGAAGATGCACAGGACCGCGATCAGGATCATGGGCATGATACTGGTCAGGAAGCTGTTGTCCGGCGGTATGTCCCGGACCTCCGGATCCAGCCCATAGTCCCTGGCCTGTTTCTCCGCTTCTTTCACGTCCGTCACATACAGTACCTTTTCCGTCCCATCCTTCATGGTGATGATGACAGAACCGGTCGGCGTTTCTCTGTTGGGCGCGATCACCACGCCTTCCACTTTCTTCTGCTCCAGGTCCCTGTTGAAATCCCCCATGGTATAGGATCCCCGGTTGCTCACAAAGGACCCGCGCACCAGCCAGAAGATAACGACCAGGAAAAGGATCATCGATAAAATGGAAACGCTTCTGTTTCTGTTATTTCCTGCTGTTCCGTTGTTCAAACTGTTTTACCTCTGATATTATCTGCGCAGAACCGGCTGCCGTCCGCTTGTCCGCGGCTGCAGCTGCGCCTGCGCGAATCTCGGAATTACGCTTTCTCATCCGGCGTTATCACACCGATATAGGGAAGGTTTCTGTACAGCTGGTCGTAATCCATGCCCCAGCCGACTACAAATTTGTCCGGAATATCAAAGCCGATATAGTCAACATCCATTTCGACGACTCTGCGTTCCGGCTTGTTGAGCAGTGTGCAGATCCTGAGGCTGGCGGCGCCCCTGTCCCGGAACAGTTCCTTCAGATAGTTCAGGGTCCGGCCGGAATCGATGATATCCTCAGCGATCAGGACATCCTTGCCCATAAGAGGCTCATCCAGATCCTTGACGATTTTGACAATACCGCTGGACTTGGTGGAACTGCCATAACTGGAAACGCACATATAGTCCAGTGATACGGGTACAGTCAGCTTCTGGGCCAGCGCGCTCATAAAGAAGGCCGCTCCCTTGAGGACGCCGATCATATGGACCTCTTTGCCCTCGTAATCTTTTGAGATCTGCTCTGCCAGCTCGCTGATCCTCTTGTCTACCGCTTCTTTACTGATTAAAACCTCAATCTTATCAGCCACTTTCATTCCCTCCCTTTACAGTGATCTGCATGATGTTTTTCGTTTCCGGTGTAATCCTGTAAATCTGGCTGGCGCTGATTCCTGGCAGCCAGAGGATCTCCTGTCCCAGGGCCGGCATCACGATCCGTTCCCTGACAGCCGCCGGTATATGGGCGTCGATCATCACTCTGGCCAGCTTCTTGCTCCTTCCGTCAGCCAGGATGGTGATCCTGTCCCCTTCCCGTCTTTTCCTGAAAACGGGAAGCGTAGTTATTTTATCATAATCGACCCAATTCGTATACTTATTTCGGGGAATAGCGTCCATGTCCCCGCTAAAGGGAAAGACCGTCACCCGGTAGGCTTCTTCCGAAACCGGCAGGCCCGTTTCCCTGTCCAGGAGGCCGCTCTCCGGATCCGTTCCGGCTGCTTCTGTCCCCGGCCCCCGGAAGACCAGCCTGTCGTAGCTTTTCAGGGCCGTCACGCCGGCCGGCAGATCCAGCCTGCCGCTGCCCGGGGTACGGGCCAGTTTCAGGAGGGCCAGGATATGGACCTCTCCGATATCCTTTTTTCTGCCGGCTGCCCCGGTCAGCAGAAGGTAAAGGATCCGCTGCTGTAAAAGTCCGGGTTCCTGCAGCAGACGGCTGACAAAAACACCTGTCCTGTTATCATTCCGGCGCCGGTCTGTTCCGGAATCTCCTTCCGCGGGAATCCGGCATCTGTCCAGTGCCTCTTCTGTCCGCGCGGCCAGATACTCCTCCGTCCGGGCCGCTTCCGTCCCCAGCCTTGCCAGATGGCGCAGGGCGGCGGGATTCACATACTGTTCCAGCAGGGGCAGGATCTGCAGGCGCAGACGGTTCCTGGTATAGGAAGGATCCAGGTTGGTCTCATCTGTCCGCCAGGTCTGCCTCTTTTCCCGCAGATAGGTCTCGATCCGGTCTCTGGTCTCATCCAGCAAAGGACGGATCAGCCTGCCGGACACCGGCAGCATGCCCCGCAGCCCGGCTATGGAACTGCCTCTGCAGATATGAAAAAGTATGGTCTCCGCCTGGTCCTCCATGTGATGGGCGACCGCGATCCTGCAGGACCGTGCCTGTCCGTCGGGGCCCGGCTCCTCCGCTTCCCATTCCAGACACGCCTGTTCAAAGCACTGATAACGGAGGATCCGGCATGCCTCTTCCACCCCCAGGCTATGACCGGCCGCGTAATCTGCCGCGTCCACATATTCGATCCTGCAGGGAACCTGCAGACCGGCACACAGGTCTTTGGTAAAGATCAGATCTTCCCCGGCACGCTCCCGCAGCCCGTGATGGATATGGATGGCCCGGAGGTCAAAATCCAGTTCCTCCCGCAGAGCCGCCAGCACCAGCAGCAGACAGACGGAATCCGCGCCGCCGGATACGCCGGCCAGGACCCGGCCGCCCCGGGGCGGCAGCATCTCCAGCGCGGAGATCCTGTTTCTGATTCTGTTTTCGAATTCATTCATCTTTTTCCGACGCCGGGCCGCTGCGGCCCCCGCTGACAGGGCGCTGCCGCGCGCTGTCACTGACAACTGAAAATCGGTTAAAAAGGGCTGCCCGCCAGCTTCGGCATCTCTGTACCGGACCGGCAAACGATCCTCCTGTACAGCTGTCATATTCGCTGGCCCGGCAGCCTCCTGTCTTATTCATAATCAACGGGCATACATCATCTGCCCTTACGCGTTCTCCTGGCGGAAGGGTACGATCAATCGGATTCCCGGAATATGGTCTCTCCCTCGTATAAGAGCCCCAGTTTCTCACGGGCGATCTGCTCGATGAACTGATCCGTCTCTGTATAAGCGCGATATTCTTCTATGCTCTTGGAACGCAGCTCTTCCTCTTCGATCTCCTGTTTCAGCCTGACGATCCGATCCTGATTCTCTTCAAGTTCCTTTCTCATGGAACTGCCGTTGATATACACGGCAACAAACAGGATGGCTACGACCAGTACTGCCAGGATCATGCTGAGGCGATTCTGCCGGTTCCGCCGGCTGGATCTGTTTTCCGCCATCGCAGTATCCTCCGTAAAAATGCGGGCCCGCAGGCCTTTCGCATTTTTATTATTTCAAGAATCCCTGTCCGCGTCAAGACTGAAGGCATGAAATCGCCTTCCGCTGTCATGAAGCGGGATTTCAGCAATATTTATACATTTCCGCGGCCATTTCCTTTTTGGTCGAATCCTGGACCTGCAGGACTTCGACACAGACCGTCTTATTTCCGAAGGCTATCTCGATCCTGTCTCCGACTTTGACATCTGCGGAAGCCCTGGCAACTTTGCCATTCAGCATGACCCTGCCGTTGTCACAGGCTTCATTGGCAACGGTACGCCGTTTGATCAGTCTGGAAACCTTCAGATATTTATCTAATCTCATGGGATAACTCCTTTCCGCCGGGCGCACTCCCGGAGAGATCCGGCCCGGACAGGATGACTGTGATGAAAGAAAGACCTGGCCGGACAGGATGACTGCGCTGAAAAACGGTCCTGGCCGGTCAGGATGACTGCGTGGAAAAGCAGCCCTGTCCGAACAGGATGACTGCGCTGAAAGAAAAATCTGTCCGTAAACGAAAACTGACCCGGAGAAACTCCGGGCCAGAGATCAACCATTTCAGAAACAGAAGGTTCAGGCGTTGATGGCGTCTTTCAGAGACTTGCCGGCCTTGAACTTGGGGGCTTTGGTGGCTTCAATCTTCATGACTTCGCCGGTCCTGGGGTTTCTGCCGTCTCTGGCAGCTCTTTCGCTGACTTCAAAAGTACCGAATCCTACGATCTGTACCTTGCCGCCCTTCCTGAGCTCATCTTCTACTGTCTTAACAAAAGCTTTTAATACCGACTCAGCGTCTTTCTTGCTTAATCCAGAGTTGTTAGCTAATTCTGCAATAAATTCTGCCTTGTTCATGAACTTCCTCCTTCAGACCGGATGGCCTGTTATTTTTCTCTGAGATACATATGTATTTATAGTAGGTTTCCATGTAATTGTCAAGAAATAATAGCGAAATGCTCCATCAGGTAGTCCCTGTCATTATGTTCCGGATGGACCAGCACTTCCTCAAACATGGCCTGCAGAACGGCTCCCAGTTCCCGGCCGGGCGCCATGCCGGCTTCAATCAGGTCATTTCCGTTGACCGCCATGTCTTTGAGACTGACACAGTCACCGGCCTCCCGGATCCGGCGGTAAAGCTCCTTCCAGCGGGCGATCACTTCCATCTTTTCCTCCCTTTGATACATGCTCTGGGCGGAAACATCCGCTTCCTTGACTTCCATCAGGAGCGGAAACAGGTCGGTGCCGTAAAAAGCCATCGCTTTCCGGATCCCGCCGGGACTGGTCTCCATGGACCGGTCATGGTATCTGACCAGGCGTATGACTTTCTCCCGGGTATCATTATCATATTTGAGCCTGCGCAGGATCCGGTCCGCCATCCGGGCTCCTTTGTCCGGATGCCCATAGAAATGATCGATCCCCGCTTCATCCGTCGTTTTGCATACCGGTTTGGCAATGTCATGCAGCAGCATGGCCAGCCGGAGCACTTTATCGGGCCGGACAGCCTGCACAGTACGGATGGTATGCTCGCCGACCGTATAGCAGTGGTGGGGGTTGTTCTGGACCGTCTCCATGCAGCGGTCGAGCTCAGGCAGAAAACGGGCTGTCAGGCCTGCCTCATAGGCCGTGCGAAGCAGTTCGGGATGCGGAGATACCAGGAGCTTTGTCAGCTCCGCATTGATTCTTTCCGCGCTGATCCTGTCCAGATTGGGGGCGATCTCCTCCATGGCCGCCCGGGTCTCATCCTCAATGGCAAAGCCGAAAACAGCCGCGAAACGGACGGCCCGCATGATCCGCAGGGCATCCTCGGAGAAGCGTTGACGGGGATCTCCCACCGCCCGGATCAGGCCTTTCTCCAGATCCTCCAGGCCGCCGAACAGATCCACGACGCCTTCCTGCCCGTTATAGGCCATGGCGTTGATGGTGAAATCCCGCCTCTGCAGGTCCTCCCGCAGACTGCGGGTAAAGACTACCTCACTGGGATGTCTGCCGTCCTCATATTTGCCGTCAATACGGTAGGTGGTCACTTCAAAGCCCTCATGGCCCTGCATGACCGTCACGGTTCCGTGCTGGAGACCGGTATCAATGGTCCTTGCAAACAGCGCTTTGACCTGTCCGGGCTCCGCGGAAGTGGTAATATCCCAGTCATGGGGCTCCCGTCCCATGATGGCGTCACGGACACAGCCGCCCACCACATAGGCTTCATAGCCCGCTTTATGAATGGTATCCAGGATCACGGCTGCTCTGTCCGGTATCCGGATCCGTAACTCTTTTAATTTTTCTCTGTCCATCATGCCTCGCTTTCCGCTGATGTCCCGGAAGCAGCTGCCGGTCCGCAGAAGATGAAAACAGCCGGTCCCGGAAACGGGACCGGCCGCTCATGTCTTTTTATACTCCGGGCCGGTTTTCAGCCGCCGCACAGCTGCTGCCGGACCAGGTCTGCCAGCGCTGCCAGCGCTTCCTGCTCGTCACTGCCTTCACAGATGATCTCGATGACATCTCCGTTCCTGACGCAGGCCCCCAGAACCCCCAATACGCTCTTGGCATTGGCAGTCGTTTCCTTATTGCGCAGGCTGCAGCGGGACTGGTATCCCAGCGCCTTCCTGCAGATTTTCTCTGCCGGCCCCAGATGCAGACCGGCAGGGTCTGTGATTTGGATCTTTATACTTACCATATTGACACCTCTCCGGCTGTGTATGTCCGTCAGTATTCTTCGTCTTCCGTTTCCTCCGCGCTCTTGCGGATACCTATAAATACCGTGACTCTGCCATCAAAGCTGCTGTCGGCCAGCCTGACGCCGTCCGGCAGATAATCGGCAATGTTCACTGTCTTGGTCAGGTCTGATGTCAGACCGGTGATATTGAGCTGGCCGGCCGGAATCTCAATGGCGTCTACCTTTTTCAGCACCTTTTCAGGCGCAGCCACCAGGACTGTATCCGGCGCGACAGAAGCCTCTCCGGTCAGTTCATAGCCCTCGGCCGGTTCCCCTCTGACGGACCAGGTGACCGGTATCTCCGCGACCGGCAGGATTTCCGCATTGACCTTGACAGAATACAGATTCATGGTCAGATGGGTGGAAGCGACCGTATCTCCTTCGTTATTGTAAAGAAGAACTTCTACATAAGTACTGATATTGTCCGCGGCATCTGTCACATCGACGGTGACTCTGGCCTGATCCACGGAGGAGACCAGGGACCTGGCCCCGCTGATCCGGATCTGGTTCTGTTCCGGCTGTACCGAACCCAGAATATAGCCCTCCGCAGGCTGGCCCGTTGTATCCACGCCCAGGGTCAGGGTCTTGGTACTGCTGTCTTCGATCCGCAGGCGGACATACTCGGTGCTGCCCCGGATACTGGTAATATCTCTGCTGTAGACATTGGTGGTCAGGGTGATGGGAATGCTCCCGTCCTCCTGCATGTTGGCTACATCCGCGGTAGCGATGACATTATCCGCCTTGATATTGTCTACGATCGATCTGGGTGCCGTGATGGTCACGACAGGAATGATATCGGAATCATCCTCAACGGAAAAGACTTCATTCTGATCCGTGATCAGGTTGGTATGCTGCAGTTTGACGGTCACGTTCATGACCTGCATGGTCGTGATCGGATCATTAAAGCTGGTGACCAGAAGCCAGAGGATCGCGGCGGAGACCACAGAGAAGACCTTCAGTCCGAAATCATTCAGAATCATCTCTTTTATCTTTTTCATGACTGCCTGTTCCTTTCCATAAGGGAATAAAGGACCGTTTCTCCTCGCTTTCTTCTTTATCCTGCAGGCGGATCAGTGCCTCCCTCATTTCCGCTTCGGTGACGCCCCGGCGCAGGTTCCCGCGCATGGCCATACTGATCTCTCCGGTCTCCTCAGACACGATAAAGGTCAGCGAATCCGATACCTCAGATATGCCCACACCGGCTCTGTGACGGGTTCCCAGCTCTTTGTCCATCTTGTTTTCAGACAGGGGCAGGTAACAGGTGGCCGAAGCGACCCTGTCTCCCACAATAATGACAGCCCCGTCATGGAGCGGGGTGTTCTTTTCAAAAATATTGATCAGCAGCTGGCTGGTCACGATGCCGTCCACATCGATGCCCAGACGCTTGTATTCGTTGAGTACGATCTTGTTCTGGATCACGATCAGGGCGCCGGTCTTGACTTTTGCCATCTGCAGGCAGGCTGTAATGATCTCCGAAACGGTCTGGTCGGAAAAGCGGCCCTCCGGCTTCCTGTCCGGCTCATACAGGACTAAGGAACTGAGGATATTGCGCTGCCCCAGCTCCTCTATGGCGTTTCTCAGCTCCGGCTGCAGGATGACGACCATCGCGATAACAGCCGTTCCCATGACATTCCGGACGATCCAGAGAATGGTGGTCATGTTAAAAAGAGCGGCCAGAATCACAAAAGCAGCGATTACAAGGACGCCCATGAGCAGAGACCATGCCCTGGTATTCTTGACCCAGGCCAGGATGTGGTAGATCAGGAAAGCAATGATGCATACCTCCACGACATCGGAAATACGCAGGACAGGCATATGAAATGTGGAAAAAAAGTTCTGGAGAATAGAAAACCAGCGCTGCATAAATAATTCCGTCCCCTCAGGCCGCCGGCCGGCTCCGCAGGAGCCGGGGCTGCCGCTTACTGCATTTCAGGGTGCTTAAGACTTTTTGCCTCCCCCGTCAGCCTGTTCTTTCCGGCCGCCGGGTCTGTGTTTGACGAACTGGTTCTTCAGGTCCGCAGTTGTCTCGGAAAGGCTGCCGGCGGGTAAAAGGCCGTCCTCCCCGGGGACCGTGACCTTGGGGACCGCTTTTACGAAATAGTAATAGTCATCGTCCTCGAACTGGACGCTTTCGATCAGCCTGTAATCGACATTGAACTTCATGAACATGATGGCCCACTCAATGAGCAGGGACATCATGAGGCCCATGAAAAGGGCTGCGCCGTCCAGACGGGCTCCGAAACGGCTGCCGCCGGCTGTCAGTCCGATCACTTCCGCCAGGGTACCCGCGATGATGGCCAGGAGCCAGGCATTGCTGATGGCCAGCCTGCGGATCGCGTAAACAATGATCGTGGTCAGTACAAAAACGGCCGCTGTGACCCACATACGGTGGTTCTGCACCATAGTATCGATCAGGAAACGAAGCTTGAGCAGGGTGGCGCGGCCGACTTCGCCGCCGCCCGAAAGCAGGATCTCATTGGCCGTGATCTTTTCCAGGAAACCGGTCACCAGGACGCCGATGGCTACCGGCGCCGCCGCTGTGGGGGCGCAGAGCAGACCCGCCGCTACCGGCAGGGCGTAATGGATATTGAGCTTGATGGCCAGCGGTGTCAGCAGGAGCAGCAGCACATCCCTGGGAGAGAATCTGAAATACAGAAGGAAGATCAGCAGGAGCACGACCGCCCCCATGACGGCGGACTCCAGTGAAAGCCTGTACAGATGTCCCAGGATGACCAGCCCTATGATCGCGGAAATAAAGCCCACCGGGACCAGGGCGCAGACCAGGGAAATGATGACCAGGAGCAGGGAATTGCACAGTATGGCGTTATAGCCGATGTCGCCTTTAATAATGAACAGAAGTACGAGGCTGAGCAGGAATTTCCCTGCCGGCTTCAGAATATACTCATACTTCATGATATAGTCCTGTATTTTTCTTCGGATTTCGTATAATGCCGCAATGTTCATGCTTTTTCTTCCTCGTTTCCGTCAGCCAGTGTTTCCAGCATACGGCGGTAGCTGCTGACTTTTTCTCTTGTCTGATGATAGCGGACCAGGTAGATCAGGAATGTGACCAGCAGGAAAGGTACCAGACAGGTCAGATAGATCCGGAGGGCCGACCAGAGAAAAGGCGTCAGGGCATCCGAATACAGAAGCAGGACCAGGTCCTCAAAATGATACGCTGCGTATAGCATAAATATGACAAAAAAAGCCACTGTGTAGGTAATCAGAGATCCGAATAAACCCTTGAGCAGGTAGTCCGTCTCAAAATAAGAGACGATCCTGTCATCCTGCAGGCCCTCTTTTTCCTCATAAATGGCCGCCTTTGTCATGACTGCGATTTTTTCAGTATTTAACATAAGGGGTTTTCTCCAATGGCCAGCGTCAGAAAACAGACGGAGCGGGCTCCCGCTTCCATCAGCCGGGACGCACAGGCGTCCATGGTGGCGCCGGTCGTATAGATGTCATCAATGAGCATAATCGACTTTAAGTTTACATCATTTCCATATACATGAAAAGCCTTTTTCAAATTTTTGTACCGGGCCGCAGCCGTCATCCCTTTCATGGGAGCGGTCTCTCCGTCCCTGCGCAGCAGGTCCTCCCGGACCGGAATCCCGGTATCCCGGGCGATCACATCGGCCAGCAGGCGGGCCTGGTTGAATCCCCTGCGGCGGTATCTGGCAGGGGAAAGAGGGACCGGCACCAGCAGATCGGCCCGGGGAAAGACCCCTCTGGCCGCCTGTTCCCGCAGACGCCGGGCCATTTCCCGCCCGAAATAATCGGCATATTCGCGCCGGCCGCCGTATTTGAAACGGTAAATGGAGGCGGCCATGCTGCGGTAGGTAAATACCGCAGCCCCTCTCCGGTATATATGGCGGACACGGCTGCACCTGGAGCAGTATTCCTCCTCGGGCCTGACATCCCTGCCGCAGCAAAAGCAGGTGCAGCGGCCGATCCGTTCCGGCAGATCCTCACATTCCCGGCAGATCAGCCTGCCGAAAGGGCGGACCGGCCTGTCACAGACCGGACATCTCCTGGGAAAAAAGAGATCCAGGGCCAGATTCAGGAACCGGTTCTGTGACCGGTTCCCTCTTGTCTTCGTAAATGCCTGTAATTTCATGGACACGGTCCTCCAGTCCTGTATTCCGGCTGTTATGCCTGACATTGGCGGTCATGGACCTGACGGTATCCCGGCTGCCCAGGAGCACGGCGCAGCGGCGGGCCCTGGTCACGGCGGTATACAGCAGATTCCTGGTAAAGAGACTGGCGGGTCCGGACAGGAGCGGCATGATGACCGCCGGATATTCCGTACCCTGGGATTTATGGACCGTCACCGCGTAGGCCAGGTCCAGATCCTCCAGATCGGAAAAGGGATACTCCACGACCCTCTCATCGTCAAAGCAGACGACCATGGTCTCCGCAGGCTCCCGGATCTCCAGAATCCGGCCGCAGTCCCCGTTAAAGATTCCGGTCCCCTGTTCCAGGGCAATGTCAAAATTGCCGGTGATCTTCCATTCCATCTGGTAATTATTGCGGGTCTGCATGACTTTGTCGCCCACCCGGTAGACCGTATCCCGGAAGGTATACTCGGCCCTGCCCCGCCGGGGCGGATTGAGTACGCTCTGCAGGACCTCATTGAGTTTTTCCACGCCCAGGGCTCCCTTGCGCATGGGGGTCAGGACCTGGATCTCCTCCGTCCGGCAGCCCACATAGCCCGGCAGCATGGAAGTCATCAGTTCGACCATGTGCTTGTAGATGACCTGGGGGTCCGACCGCTCCAGGAAAAAGAAATCCCTGCTCCGGTTATCCAGGCGGGGCATTTCTCCCCGCAGGATCCGGTGGGCGTTCATGACAATATCGCTTTCCGCCGCCTGGCGGAAGATTTTTTCCAGCATGACTGTTGGAAAGGCGGCGGAACTGATCAGATCGCGGAGTACATTGCCGGGTCCTACACTGGGCAGCTGGTTGACATCCCCGACCATGATCAGCCGGGTCCCGGGCAGGATGGCGGACAGGAGGGCGTGCATCAGGTACATATCCACCATGGACATTTCGTCTATGATGATGGCGTCCGCTTCCAGAGGATTGTCCCTGTCTTTCTCAAAATCGGAAAAAGCCCCTGCCGGGTCCTCCTGCCGGTCCTCTTTTTTGTCCGGACCGCCCCGGACGCCCAGCAGGCGGTGGATGGTCATGGCCTCCCGTCCGGTGGCCTCCGCCATGCGGCGGGCCGCCCGGCCTGTGGGAGCCGCCAGCAGGACGTCCATGTTCTCCGCTTCAAAATAATGGATGATCGTATTGATGGTGGTCGTTTTGCCGGTCCCGGGGCCGCCCGAGAGCAGCAGCAGGGTACGGTCGGCGGCCATGCGGACCGCCTTTCTCTGCAGATCGTCCAGGGCGATGCCTTCTTCTTTTTCCAGCCTGCGGATCCGTTTGTCCGGATCCATATCTCCCCCGTCCACCGGCAGGGCGCTGTCCAGCTCCGCCAGCATCCGGGCGATCTGCTGCTCCCTGCGCCAGGCGGCGGCCGTATAGACCTGGGCGGTGCCTTCCCTGACTTTGCTGCGGAGCTTCCGGTCCACGATCAGGTTGGTCACGTGGACCCCCAGCTCCTCCGCGGGCAGGCCCAGCAGG
>ODAJ012090821.1_pt1 | contig 18782 bp, 15 predicted proteins | sample 1539241 | NCBI WGS metagenome assembly ODAJ01 (sample SAMN02144231, study PRJEB22623) | gut metagenome | biome: sheep rumen | host: Ovis aries | place: New Zealand | reverse complement strand
CGCCTGGCGGAAGGGGTGGTCGAGCGCAGGCTGGAGCTGGATGCGGTCCTGGACCGCTATTCCAAAAAGCCCATGTCCTCCCAGAAGCCCAAGGCCAGGATCATACTCCGCATGGGCCTGTACCAGCTGCTCTATATGGATTCGGTGCCGGCGTCCGCCGCCTGCAATGAATCTGTCAGGCTTGCCAAACGGGTCGGGCTGTCTGCAGTCTCCGGGTATATCAACGGCCTGCTCCGCAATATAGCAAGGGACCTTGAGAACGGCAGGCTGACTGCGGAACAGGAATCCCTTTCAGTACGTTATTCCATGCCCCAGTGGATTATCGATCTCTGGGACGAACAGCTGGGCCGGGAACAAACGGAGCAGCTCCTGCCTGCCCTGCTGGCAGAGAGGCCGGTCTGCATCCGGATCATGCCTGCCGTGACCGGCGAAGAACGGGACAGGCTGATCACAGATATGACTGCGGCCGGGGCGGAATTGACGCCCGGCAGATGGATCCGGGACTGCTATTATATGAAACGGTCCGGCCGTCTGACCGACCTGCCCGGCTATCGGGAAGGCAAATGGACCGTCCAGGATGAGAGTTCCATGTTCGCGGTCACGGCAGCAGGACTGACCGGGGATGAGTTCCTGATGGATGTCTGCGCGGCACCGGGCGGCAAAGCCACACATGCGGCTTCCCTCCTTCCCGCCGGACATGTGGAGGCTTTTGACCTGACAGAACAGAAGGTAGAACGGATCCGGGAGAACGCCGCCCGTCTCCGTCTGACCAATCTGACCGCCCAAAAGCGGGACGCCCTTTCGGAAGACAGCGCGAGACGGGAACAGGCGGATGTCCTCCTGTGCGATCTGCCCTGTTCCGGCCTGGGTATCATCGGCCGCAAGCAGGATATTAAATACAGAGTGACATATCAGGATCTGCCGGACCTGGCAGATCTGCAGCGCAGGATTCTGGCCGCTTCCCTTCCCTGTCTCAAGCCCGGCGGCGTTCTGATCTACAGCACCTGCACCATAGACAGACTGGAAAATGAAGAGAACCTTCTATATATAAAGGAGGAACTGGGCATGATACCGGAGGACATTTCCGGCCTGCTGCCCGCGGGCGTTCCCGGTATCCGGCACAACGCCATCCAGCTCCTTCCCCATATCCATGGAACAGACGGTTTCTTCGTGGCCAGATTCAGAAAACCCTTCGCCCAGTAAATTGACCGGAGAATATATACATAGAATGAATAAAACGGATTTGAAATCCATGAACCTGGAGGAGATGACCGCTTTTCTGACAGAGCGGGGCTATCCCAGGTTCCGGGCCGGCCAGCTCTATCAGTGGATTCACTGCAAACTGGCCTCCGACTGGGACCAGATGTCCAACCTGCCCAAATCCATGCGGCAGCAGCTGGCGGAGGAGACGGAGCTGACCCGCGTCCGTATGATTGACAGACAGGTCTCTAAAATAGACGGGACCCAGAAATACCTCTTTGCCATGCCGGACAACAGCCTGGTGGAAAGCGTGTTCATGCGCTACAAATTCGGCAACAGTGTCTGCATATCCTCCCAGGTAGGCTGCAGGATGGGATGCCGTTTCTGTGCGTCCACGCTGGACGGCCTGATCCGCAGCCTGACCCCGGCTGAGATGCTGGAACAGGTCTATGAGATCACCCGGGTAACGGGAGAGCGGATCTCCCATCTGGTGGTCATGGGGACCGGAGAGCCCCTGGACAACTATGACAATCTTGTCCGTTTCCTGGAGCTTCTGACCGATCCGAACGGCCTGAATCTGAGCCAGCGGAATGTTACAGTTTCCACCTGCGGGATCGTGCCCCGTATGCGGCAGCTGGCGGATCTGGGCCTGTCTATTACACTGGCCCTGTCCCTGCACGCCTATACGGATGAAAAGCGCAGGGAGATCATGCCGATCGCCAACCGGTATTCCATTGCGGAGCTGATGGAAGCCTGCCGCTATTACTTCAGCAGGACCGGAAGGCAGATTACCTTTGAATACAGCCTGATCAAAGACGTGAATGACGCCGAAGAGGACGCAGCCGGCCTGGCTGCCCTGGCGGGCCCGCTGAAAGCCCACATAAACTTGATACCGGTCAATCCCGTCAAGGAAAGAGGCTACCGGCATCCGGATGACAGGGCTGTCAGGGCCTTTAAAAATAAACTTGAAAAACATGGAATAAATGTTAGTATTAGGAGAGTGTTGGGCCGGGATATTGACGGCGCCTGCGGCCAGCTGCGGCACCGCCACCTTTCCGGGGACGGTCAGAAGGCTGACTGATCCGACCTCTCGAAGACTGCCAAATGACTGGAGATAGACCATGCCAATCTCTTTTTCGGCGACCGATACCGGCCGCAAACGACAAATGAATCAGGACTTTATCTTTTCCAGCGACATACCGGTGGGACGCCTGCCCGATCTCTACATTGTGGCGGACGGTATGGGAGGCCACAGGGCCGGGGAGTACGCCTCGGAGTTTACGGCCAACCGGGCAGTCGGGATCATTGAGAAATCGGCGCGCAGCGATCCTGCGGAACTGATGCGGATGGCCCTGACGGAGGTCAACCGGGAGCTGCGGGTCATAGCCCGCCGGGAGCCGGAATACAGAGGTATGGGGACCACGGCCATTGCCTGCGTGGTGACCGGCAGGGTTCTGCAGGTGGCCAATGTCGGCGACAGCAGGCTTTATATCCTGCAGGGTGGCTCCGGCATGCGGCAGGTCACGCATGATCATTCCCTGGTGGAAGAGATGGTCCACGCCGGCAGTCTGGATGAGAAGCAGGCCCGGATGCATCCGGACCGTCATGTCATCACCCGGGCCATCGGGGCGGAGGATACCCTGGATGTAGATCTGTTCACGGAGGTCCTGCAGGGGGATGAACTGATCCTTATGTGCACGGACGGACTGACCAATATGCTGGAGGATGCCCAGATCGAGGAGATCATCCGAAGCACAAGAAATCTTGAGGAAGCTGTTAAGGTACTTATTGCGGTAGCCAATGAGGCGGGCGGAAAGGACAATATTTCCGTGACCCTCATAGATCCCTTCCGTTCCGCGTAGCGGCCTCATTTTCATGAACCGGACCGGGGAACCGGCCGGAGAAAAGGGGAGCAGCGGGAAATACACTGTTAACGGAGGAAGACATGGTTAAGATAGGAATGCTTATTGCAGATCGATACGAAATTCTGGAAAAGGTCGGCTGCGGCGGCATGTCGGACGTCTATAAAGCCAAGGACCATAAACTCAACCGGCTGGTGGCGATCAAGGTCCTGAAGCAGGAATTTTCCGAAAATGCCAGTTTCGTATCCAAGTTCCGTGTGGAGGCCCAGGCCGCCGCGGGACTGATGCATCCGAATATAGTAAATGTATACGATGTCGGCGAGGAAAAGGGCGTCTACTTTATCGTCATGGAACTCGTGGACGGCATCACACTGAAAAAATATATTGAGACCCGGCAGGGACTGCCCGTACAGGAGGCGGTCACCATTGCCATTCAGGTCGCCATGGGGCTGGAAGCAGCGCACAGGAATCACATCATCCACAGGGACATCAAGCCCCAGAACATCATCATTTCCAAAGAAGGCAAAGTCAAGGTGACGGATTTCGGCATTGCCAAGATCGCCACCTCCAATACCATTACATCCAATGTCATGGGATCCGTCCACTATACCTCGCCGGAACAGGCCAGGGGCGGATACAGCGATGAGAAAAGTGATATCTATTCGCTGGGTATCACACTTTTTGAGATGCTCACAGGGAAAGTGCCTTATACAGGCGAGACGACTGTGGCGATCGCCATCCGCCATATTCAGGATCCCATGCCTTCTCCCAGGCAGTATGTCAGGGATCTTCCCTACAGTGTAGAGCAGATCGTCATGAAATGCTGCGAGAAGAGCCCGGACCGCAGGTACCAGAATACAGCAGAGCTGATCGCGGACCTGAAGCGGTCTCTGATGGATCCGGACGGCGATTTTGTCAAACGCTTCAGCCCGGATGACCTGGGCAGCACCAGAGCCATCACGCCCGAGGAGCGCCAGGCCATCAAACAGGTCACCGGCCGCGGGGCAGCCGGGGAGATTGACACGGTCACAGACGACACCCTGCCGGGAGAAACAGTGAAAGCCGCCCGGCTGGATGAAGACCTGTTTGACGAGGAAAATACGGATACGGAGACGGAAAGAGAACTGGAAGAGGAAGAAGAGGACAACCGTACCGAACGGCTGACCGCTATTATTTCGATCCTGGCCGCCATCATCATCGGTCTTGTCATCATTATCGTGGCAGCGGGCCGCATGGGCATTATCCAGCTGGGCGGCAATAACTCCCAGACAGCGGCCACGACGGTTGACGGAGTCAAAATGGTCACGGTACCGGAGCTTCTTGGCCTGGAAGAGACCCAGGCCTGCAGGAATCTGACAGAGGCCGGCCTGAAATATAAAGTACTCTATGTAGAGAACAGTGAATATGAAGCCGGCACCGTGACAGATGCCAGTGAAAAAGAAGGCAGCAGGATTCCGGAAGGATCCATCGTGACCCTGACCGTATCCGGCAGCAAGGGCATAGAAGTACCGGATGTTCTGGGCTACCAGCGGGATGAAGCTGTTGAGATCCTGGAAACAGCAGGTCTCTATGTCAGCGTCAGGGAAGTGGCCAGTTCCGAAGTGGAGACAGGACTTGTCATCGGGCAGGATCCCTCCGCGGGAACCCGTATTTCCACCGGTTCTACAGTGGAACTGACGGTAAGCAGCGGACCCGATCTCAGCGGCAAGGTGCAGATGGTAGATCTGCGGGGCATGTCCGAGGAGGCGGCAGAGGAACTGCTGATCGCCATGGGCCTGAAAGTAGGCACCATCGGATTTGAGGTAACGGACGATGAAGGAGAGGTAGGCGTCGTTCTGGACCAGACGGTGGAAGAAGGCACTTACGTCGATGCCGGAACAGAAATCGGCCTGACCGTCGGCAAGCAGATGACCTACAGCTACAATGTCAACATTTCACAGCCTTCCTATGATTATGAAGAAGGCACCATGGTCCATATCGTTGTATCCACCGACAGCGGTCAGGTGCTGCTGACGACGGATACGGACAGCTTCCCTTATGTAGAGGGCAGGATTACCGAGATTCCTGAGGGCGCAGGTTCTGTTACCCTGACCTGGTCCTACACCTACTATGAGGAGGAAGAGGTCACGATCCCTGTGGAGGGAGAAGACAGCGGCGAAGGCGGTACAGAGCCGGCTTCGGAGGAATCTCCCGAAACCACGACGACCACGGTTGTCAATGAGATCACAGAGGACAGAGAAGAGACCAGAAACCTTGAGTTCCAGAAAGAGTATTGATCTGTGAGAGGGAAAATCATTAAGAGCATTGCCGGTTTTTATGAAGTCCATACCGGTGATACTGTTTACAGATGCAGAGCCAAGGGCCTGTTCCGGGCCCTGAAGCAGAAACCTCTGGTCGGAGATGATGTGGAGATCGACATTACGGATACCGTCAGCGTGCCGCCCGAAGGCAATGTGGTCCGCCTCTATCCCAGGACCAACGCGCTGATCCGGCCCAATGTTGCCAACGTCGACCAGGCCCTGCTGGTATTCTCGATCACAAAACCATATCCCAGCTACAACATGCTGGACCGCTTTCTCCTGGTCCTGGCCCGCAAGGATCTGCATGCAGTCATCTGCTTCAACAAGAAAGATCTGGCCAGTCCGGAAGAGATCCGGGAACTGCAGGAAACCTATGAAGCCTGCGGTTGTCAGGTCCTCTTCATTTCCAATGTGACAGGAGAATCCATTGACCGGGTCAGACAGGTCCTGGACCACAAGACCACCGTGATCACCGGGCCTTCGGGCGCCGGCAAATCGACCCTGATCAATCTGCTCTGTCCCCATGCCAACATGGAGACCGGCGAGATCAGCCGGAAGATCTCCCGGGGGAAGAATACGACCCGGCACGTGGAACTGCTGGCGGCAGGAGAGGACACCTTCCTGGTGGATACCCCCGGTTTTACCTCCCTGTATCTGCAGGATCTGGAGGCGGAAGACCTCAAGGATTACTATCCCGAATTTACCAAATGGGCAGACGGCTGCCGGTTCAACGGCTGTGTCCACATCGCCGAACCGGACTGTGCTGTCAAACAGGCCCTGGAGCGGGGTGAGATCAGCCCCATCCGGTATCGCAATTACTGCGAGCTTTTCGCGGAGCTCAAGAACCAGCGGCCTGTATATAAAAAGAAAGGATAATGAAGCAGGAATGAAATTAGGCATCGTAGGCTTACCCAATGTAGGAAAAAGCACACTTTTTAACTCACTGACCAAGGCAGGCGCGGAAGCGGCCAACTATCCTTTCTGCACCATCGATCCCAACGTCGGCATCGTAGCGGTACCGGATGAGAGAATCCAGCTGCTGGGCAGGATGTACAACTCCAAAAAGATCACGCCCGCTGTTATCGAATTTGTTGATATAGCAGGTCTGGTCAAGGGCGCATCCAAGGGAGAGGGCCTGGGCAACCAGTTCCTGGCCAACATTCGTGAAGTAGACGCCATCGTGCATGTGGTCCGCTGCTTTGAGGATCCCAATGTCATCCATGTGGACGGCAGCATCGATCCCCTGCGGGATATCGAGACCATCAACCTGGAACTGATCTTCTCCGATCTGGAGGTGCTGGAGCGCAGGATTTCCAAGGTGACCAGGACAGCCAAGTCAGATAAAGAGGCTGCCAAAGAGCTGGTCCTGCTCAGGAAGCTCAAAGAGCATCTGGAAAACGGGGAAATGGCTTCTTCCATGGAGCTGGAGGATGATACCCAGAAGAAATGGATGAAGGAATTCAACCTTCTGACCGATAAGCCCGTGATCTACGCCGCCAACGTCAGTGAAGATGAGCTGGCGGATGACGCGGCCGGCAACGAAGGCGTACAGAAAGTAAGGGAATACGCGGCCCGGAACGGCAGTGAGGTCTTCGTGATCTGTGCCAGTATTGAGGCGGAGATTTCTGAACTGGACGACGATGAGAAGCAGATGTTCCTGGAAGACCTGGGCCTGCAGGAATCCGGCCTGGAGAAACTGATCCGTGCCAGCTACCGTACGCTGGGCCTGATGAGTTTTCTGACGGCCGGTGAAGATGAGACCCGGGCCTGGACCATCAAGATCGGAACAAAGGCGCCCCAGGCAGCCGGCAAGATCCACAGTGATTTTGAGAGAGGATTCATCAAGGCGGAGGTCGTCAATTACAAGGTGCTTCTGGAAGAAGGCTCCCTGGCAGCCGCCAGAGAAAAGGGACTGGTCGGCATGGAAGGCAAGGACTATGTGGTCCGTGACGGCGATGTCATCCTGTTCCGGTTCAATGTCTGATCGTGTTTCTTCTATATTAATAGTTGTTATTACCAGCCATTAACAGCTTCTGAAACGGATATTTTTTGCCCGGGTTTTGCCCGGGCATTTTTCTGCTTGCATATCCGAACGCTTTATGGTATTTTTACTGAGTTTTCATAATCAGGTTTGATTTGCTGTGCTATCATAGAATAGCTGAATTATAGTTTCGTTTCAGCTTCGGCAGGAACGGAGCGGATCACAGGAGGAAAATCCCTTATGGAACAAATGGATATCGCTTTTCCGCATCTGGGAATTTATCTGAAAAATGTCCCCCAGTACATTATGATCGGCAGTTTTCCGGTTGCCATGTACGGGATCATGATCGCGCTGGCTATGTTGTCCGGCCTTCTGCTGGCCTCCCATATGGCCAAAAAGACAGGTCTGAATCCGGATACGATCTGGGACATCGGGGTCTACCTGCTGGTCCTGTCCGTAGTCGGCGCCAGGATCTATTATGTCATCTTTATGTGGGATATGTATAAGGACGACCTGCTGCAGATCTTTAATCTGCGGGGCGGCGGACTGGCTATTTACGGCGGTATCATTGGCGGCATTACCACGGTGGCCGTTTACAGTAAGATCAAAAAGGTCAATGTAGGTCTGCTGCTGGATACTTGCGCTTACGGGCTGGTCCTGGGCCAGATCATCGGCCGCTGGGGCAATTTCTTTAACCGGGAGGTATTCGGCGGTTATACCGATTCCCTGCTGGCCATGAAATTCCCGGCCTCCATGGCCAGGGCTTCTGATATCAGCGCGGATATCGCAGCTCATATGTCCGACGGCTGTATCCAGGTGCATCCTACTTTTTTATATGAAGGGATCTGGAATTTCTGCCTGCTGATGCTGCTGATCTTTGCCCTGAAATACAAGAAATTCCACGGCCAGATCATCCTGCTTTACCTGATGGGATACGGAATCGGCCGTGCCCTGATCGAGTCCATCCGGACAGACCAGCTCTTCATCCCCGGAACTACAGTACCTGTCAACATGGTCATGGGCATCTGTGTTGCCATCGCCGCGCTGACCGCGATCGTGATCGGAATCAGCCGGGCCGGCAATAAAGACGAAGCAGAGAAGGCATAACCATGACGTTTCCCTATCCTGTATCAGTAAAAAAGGATGGAAATCTGTAAAAAATGGATGAGCAGGTATGCTCTATCATGAAAGAAAACGAAGAAAATACAACGGGGCAGTAAAGTGGAGGAGGACTTTGGTGCCTGTCTGTGAAAAATGTACAATTTCATAGCGGGGTATTGAAAAAGAGCCATCAAATTGTTATTATTGTGGAGTAAAGTGGTTGCTAAGTGATAGCAATGTGGAGGCAAGTGGATGTACCTGGGTGATTCCGATCATACGCTCGATTCGAAGGGGCGTCTGATCATCCCTTCCAGATTCAGGGAGGCGTTAGGTGAGAAAATTATAATAACGCGCAGCCTGGATCCCTGTCTGTGCATCTATGATATGGAAGCCTGGAGCAGCTTTTGCGCCAGGCTTGCTGAATTGCCTTCCAATGACGTGAATCAGCGGAAACTGGTCCGCTTTTTCCTGGCAGGCGCGGCGGAAGTCGAGGTCGACAAACAGGGCCGCGTCCTCATTCCACAGAAACTCCGGGACAGCTTTGGTATCACAAGAGAGGTCGTGCTGGCCGGCGTTGGCTCCAGAATCGAATTGTGGAGCAAAGACGCCTACTACTGCAATTCCATGGACAGTGATGAGCTCAATACCATCGCGAAAGATATGTTGAACGGCGGCTTCCTGATCTGATGATCCGGAGGCATCGTTTCATATGGAAGGAGTCTGATGGAATTTAAACACGAATCAGTACTGCTGGAGGAAGTCATCCGCGGACTGAACATAAGACCATGGGGAATCTATGTTGACGGCACGCTGGGCGGCGGCGGTCATTCTTTCCGGATCGCGGAAAAGCTCACAGAGGGCGGCCGGCTGATCGGGATCGATCAGGACCGGGATGCCCTGCAGGCGGCCGGTCAGCGGCTGGCCCCTTTTGAAGACAGAGTCACATTGGTCCATGACAACTATGAGCATATGGGCCGGGTTCTGTCTGATCTGTGTATCGATAAGATTGACGGTATCCTGCTGGATCTGGGGGTCTCTTCCTACCAGCTGGACAATCCGGAACGGGGTTTTTCCTATAATACGGACGCGCCCCTGGATATGCGTATGGACCGGGATGACAATGCCCTGACAGCCAGGGAGATCGTCAATACCTGGCCGGCCGAAGAGCTTGCGAATATCCTGCGCGACTATGGTGAGGAACGGTACGCCAGGGCTGTCGCGGCCAATATTGTAAAAGAACGGGAGAAGGGGCCTCTGGAAACCACCGGACAGCTTTCGGAGATCGTCCGCCGGTCCATTCCCAAAAAGATGCAGCAGCGGGGCGGCAATCCCTGCAAGCGCACCTTCCAGGCCATCCGGATCGCCTGCAACCGCGAACTGGACGTCCTTGCGGATTCTCTGGATGAGATGATGGAAAGGCTGGCCCCGGGCGGACGCTTCTGTATCATAACTTTCCATTCCCTGGAGGACAGGATCGTCAAAACGGCCTTCCGCCGCTGGGAAAATCCCTGTACCTGCCCGCCGGAATTCCCGGTCTGTGTATGCGGCAGGAAGCCCATGGGCAAATGTGTCAGCAGAAAAGCCATTCTTCCTTCCAAAGAAGAACTGGAGCATAATAAAAGATCCGCCAGTGCCAAGCTCAGGATATTTGAGAAGGCGGCAGACGGAGGGAAGGAGCAGGATCTATGAAACTTCCCGTTCGTAAGAAACCGGTAAAGACCCGTCAGGCGGGCAAGTCCGGAATCCGCAGGAGCAGTCAGTCCCGGACTGACACCCGGAATCAGGACCGTCCGCAGACAGCAGCAGATGCTTTCTGGGAGGAAAAACCCACCCGGATCTCCCATCAGGATGTGGAGGCCAGGATCGCTGCAAGGAAGAACCAGCAGCGGACGTCGCATATGAATCTGGGCTATGTATTATTTATGGTCATCCTGCTGGGGGCCATGACAGTGACCCTGATCGGCTATATCACCCTCCGGTCGGATCTGAGCACGACCAGGAATGAGATCACGGAGCTGGAAGCCCAGCTGTCTGAACTGAAAGCGGCCAATGACGAGACTTATAACGAGATTAACAACAGTATAGATATGGAAAAAATCAAAGACCGTGCCATTAACGACCTTGGAATGCAGTATGCCGAAGAAAGTCAGATCGTGACCTACTCGGGCAATTCCGGGGATTCTGTACATCAGGTCTCCGATTTGGATAACTGAAGCGGACAGGAGTGAACAGTGGCAGAAAAAAAGAAAAGGAGGGCTGCCCGGCGTTCCCGGACCCGCAGTCCCAAAAGATTTACCATGAGCATGCAGCGAAAGCTGATCTGGCTCTTTATGATTATCCTCTTCTGCTTTATCGGGCTCAGCGTCCGACTGATCGTCATCAACCGGAACAAGGGCCAGGAATATACCAAGCAGGTATTTTCCCAGCAGGCATATGAAAACGAAACCATTCCCTACAAAAGAGGAAAGATCACGGACTGCAAGGGAACCGTTCTGGCAGACAGCCAGCTTGTCTACAATGTGATCGTGGACTCCAAAGCCGTTCTTTCCAATGATAATTATCTGGAACCGACCCTGGACGCCCTGGAAAAACTGGGAGCAGACGCAGAGCGGGTCCGGGAGTATATGCAGAAAAACCCCTCTTCCCAGTACTTTATCGCCAGAAAGAATCTGCCGTATTCGGAAAAGAAGAAGTATGATATGCAGCTGGAGGAAGGGATCAAGGAAGAGGACGCCCAGAAACTGGGCGATAAATACAGATATTATTCCAATATCAAAGGCATCTGGTTCGAGTCCAACTACAGCCGCACCTATCCAAGCGGCGATCTGATCAGCGATGTCATAGGCTTTGCCAATGGCGCCAATGAAGGTTCCTTTGGCCTGGAGGAATATTACAACGATGTCCTCAACGGAACCGAAGGAAGGATCTACGGCTATCTGGATGACAACCTGAGCCTGGAACGTACGACAGTTGCGGCCCGTGACGGAGATAATCTGGTCCTGACGATCGATGAAAACATACAGAGCATCGTGATGAAGCATCTGAAACGTTTCGGCGAACAGTACCAGGATAACGACCATTACGGCAACGGTGCCAATAATATCGGCTGTATCATTATGGATGTGAATAACGGTGAGATCAAAGCCATGGCTTCCTATCCCAGCTTCGACCTTTCGGATCCCTATGATACCGACGCCCTGCTGGGCATGCCGCTGCTGACAGACTCCGGCGAACTGACCGGTGATTATATCAGCAAGACGACGATTTCCCTGCTTTCGGAAGAGGAGCGGCTCCAGGCCCTGACCAGCCTGTGGAGAAATTACTGTATCAGCAGCACCTATGAACCGGGTTCGGTCTCCAAGCCCTTTACGGTAGCGGCAGGTCTGGAAACAGGGGCAGTCAGCCCGGATGATACCTATTACTGCGAAGGCTATCTGGATGTCGCGGGCAATAAGATCGGCTGCCACAATATCTATGGCGACGGCACCCTGACAGTGGGAGAAGCCGTGGAGCGTTCCTGTAACGTAGCCCTGATGTATATGGCGGACGACATCGGCTATGAGGATTTCTGTGAATATCAGAACATCTTCAACTTCGGCCTGCGGACCAATATTGATCTGGCGGATGAGGCCAGAACGGAGAACCTGATTTACAAAGCGGAAGATATGGGGGAAGCGGATCTGGCGACCAACTCCTTCGGCCAGAACTTTGATGTCACCATGATTCAGATGATTACGGCATTCAGCTCGATCGTCAATGGAGGCATCTATTATGAACCGCATATCGTCAGCAAGATCACCAGTCCCAGCGGCGCGACGGTGAAAACGATCGAGCCCAGGATCCTGAAGAAAACCGTTTCCGAAGAGACCAGTACACTGCTCAAGGAATACATGGTCCAGGTTGTTGAGGGAGAGAACGGTACCGGTAAGACAGCCAGGCCGGCGGGCTACCGCATCGGCGGCAAGACCGGAACTGCGGAGACCCTGCCCCGTGATAACGGCGAATATGTTGTATCCTTTATGGGATACGCGCCGGCAGATGATCCCCAGATCGCCATTTATGTGGTCGTAGACAGACCCAATGTGGAAAAAGGTGAGAAACAGGCGGACGCCAAGTTCGCTACCGGCATTGTCCGGAACATTCTGACAGAAGTCCTGCCGTATATGAACATCTATATGACAGAAGAACTGACAGACGAGGAAAGGGCAGAACTGCAGGAGCTTGGTCTGAAAGATACGACAGGCTATACAGATGCTGACTCCGAATAAGCGGCTGCCTTTTGAACACATTTATAATAGGAAGGAACACATCCATTTATGTATAAAGTGATCGATATGAACACATTTGTGATACCTTTTCTGATTGCTTTTTCCGTCAGCGCCATATCGGGAAAATTCCTGATTCCTTTCCTGCGCCGGCTCAAGGCCGGTCAGACCGAACGGGAAGACGGACCCCAGTCCCATCTGGCTAAAACAGGCACGCCCAACATGGGCGGACTGATGTTCATGCTGGGCCTGGTCGCCGCCGGGGTCTGGTGCTGGTATGCGGGATTTAAGGAAATGGTCCCGGTCCTGATTCTGACCCTGGGTTTTGGCCTGGTCGGTTTTACGGATGACTACATCAAAGTCGTTCTCAAGCGGTCCATGGGACTGCGGGCCTGGCAGAAGATGCTGATGCAGATCGTGGTCAGTATCGCCTACAGTTATTATATTACCAGTATCAACCACATAGACCTGGCCATGAAGATTCCTTTCCTGCCGGGCCGGTTCATCGATCTGGGCGTGATGAATATCCCCGCCCTGATCTTTATAGCGGTCGCGACGGTAAACGGGACCAACTTTACCGATGGCGTGGACGGTCTGGCAGCCTGTGTTACGACAGCGGTTTCCGTATTTCTGGTGATTGCTGCGGTCCTGACCGGTTCGGGCGTGGCGCCTGCGGGTGCCGCCATGATCGGCGCCCTTCTGGGATTCCTGATCTACAATGCTTATCCCGCCAAGGTCTTTATGGGGGATACAGGTTCCCTGGCCCTGGGCGGCTTTGTGGCAGGTATGGCCTACATGATGCAGCTGCCCCTGATCATTCCGATCGTCGGTTTCATCTACATGATCGAGGTCATCTCCGTGATCATGCAGGTGGGTTATTTCAAGGCGACCCATGGAAAACGGATCTTCCGTATGGCGCCCATCCATCATCATTTTGAGCTGGGCGGATGGTCTGAGGTCCGGGTCGTGGCTATATTTACGATCGTGACAGCCGTTCTGTCAGCCATATGCCTGTTGGGCGTCTGGTGAAGATACGGGACTTTGTCAGCTGAAAGAAGGCAGATATGAATTTTGAAAATAAACGATTTCTGGTGGTCGGCTCAGGAAGGAGCGGGATCGGCGCCATGCACCTGCTGCACAGGAACGGGGCGGATGCCATTCTCCTGGACCAGAATAAAAAAGGGACAGTGGAAGCGATCCGGGCCAGTCTTCATGAAGAAGACCGGGCTTACGGCAGGATTGTCCTTGGGGAACTGGACGCGTCCGACCTTAAGGCTCCGGATGTGGTCGTCCTGAGTCCGGCAGTTCCCACGGACGCGCCCCTGGTGGAAGCGTTCCGCGGACAGGGCATTCCGGTCTGGTCGGAACTGGAGCTGGGATTTACCTGTGAGAAGGGACGGATGCTGGGCATCACCGGCACCAATGGCAAGACCACGACTACGACGCTGGTCGGCAGGATCATGGAGGACTGTGGATACAAGACCCATGTGGTAGGCAACATCGGCAACTCCTATGCGGGCGAAGCCATGGAAACAACCGGGGATTCCGTCAGTGTAGCTGAGATCTCCAGCTTTCAGCTGGAAAATATCGATACCCTGCATCCGGTTGTATCAGCCATCCTGAACATCACCCCCGATCATCTGAACCGTCATTACACCATGGACAACTATGCGGCGGTCAAAGAGAAGATCACAGCCAACCAGACTAAAAATGACACATGTGTCTTAAATTACGATGACCCCCGTCTCCGGGAATTCGGTCCGGTATGTCCGGCCAAAGTGGTCTGGTTCTCATCTAAGACACGGCTGTCGGAGGGTTATTTTCTGGACGGCGACGACATTTATTATGCCTCCGGTGAAAATGACACTAGTGTAACTAAACTGATGAATATATTCGACATGCGCCTGGTGGGTACCTGCAACGTGGAGAACGTGATGGCGGCCATTGCCATGACCCACGCAGCCGGCCTCTCCTTTGATGAGATCATTCCGGTAGTCAGGGACTTCCCGCCTGTGGAGCACCGGATCGAATATGTCGGTACCAGGGGCGGCGTGGAATATTATAACGATTCCAAAGCCACCAATCCGGATGCGGCCATTCAGGGAATCCGCGCCATGCGGCGTCCGACCATCCTGATCGGCGGCGGCTATGACAAAGGAAATTCCTATGATGAATGGATCGAAGCTTTTGACGGCAAGGTCAAAGAACTGGTCCTGATCGGCCAGACAGCGGAAGCCATCGCGGCCTGCGCCAGAAAACACGGCTTTACAGATATCACTTTCTGTGATACTTTTGATAACTGCCTGGAACATTGCACGCTGGCAGCCCGGGATGGAGACGCGGTGCTCCTGTCGCCCGCCTGCGCCAGCTGGGGCATGTTCGAAAACTATGAGATCCGTGGAAAAATGTTCAAAGAATATGTTGACAGTCTGCCTTACTAAGCGCATGCAGACTGCAGGGTTTATAACTTGATGAGATTACCTTTTGTCGGAAAAAGGAAAAAAGCAAAGAAGCAAAAGAAGCAGTTGAAAAGGCGGCCTGCAGGGTTCCGTTTTGGCGGCGGGTCTGCCTTCCGGGATTACAGCCTGATTTTCATTGTTGTTTTTCTGCTTGCTTTCGGACTTGTTATGCTGTATTCTACAAGTTCTTATGTGGCTGCGGTCAGGTACAGCGGAGATTCCTCCTACTATTTCGCCAGACAGTTGAAATTTACCCTCGGCGGACTGGTCGTAATGTTTGTTTTTTCCTTTATTCCCTATTCGTTCTGGAGATATACGGCTCCGTATGCTTATCTGTTCGCGATCCTGATGATTCTGGCTACGATCCCGTTCGGGACCGCGGCCAATGGAGCGACCAGGTGGCTGATCGTTTCGGGCGTTTCGATCCAGCCGGCGGAGATTGCAAAAGTTGCCATTATCACGTTTACTGCCTGCCTGATCGAGAACCTGGGACGCCGGGTCAATACCTTTTGGGGCTTCATCGGACCCATCGGAGCAGCGGGTTTTGTCGCGGTCCTGATCTGGAAGATCACAGATAACCTGAGCTCCGCGATCATTGTGGGCGCTATCGTCATGGGCATGCTCTATGTGGCCTGCCCCCATCACAAACGATTCATTGTTATTTTCGGCGGAGCGGCAGCGACCGCGCTCCTGTGGGTGTATAATACGGTCCGCATGGCAGGCCAGTCCAACATGGGATTCCGCGAAAGCCGTATTCTTGCCTGGCTCTATCCGCAGGAATATGCCAGCGGCAGGGCCTACCAGACCATCCAGGCACTTTACGCCATCGGATCCGGGGGCATCTTCGGAAAGGGTCTGGGCAACAGTCTGCAGAAACTGGGCCATGTACCGGAGCTGCAGAACGATATGATCTTTTCGATCATCTGTGAGGAACTGGGCCTGTTCGGGGCCATCAGTATCCTGCTTATGTATGTCCTCCTGATCTGGAGGTTCATGGTCATCGCAAGCAATGCCGATGATCTGTACGGAGCCATGCTGGTCGTGGGCGTCATGACCCACATAGCGGTCCAGGTGGTTCTCAATATTGCAGTCGTTACCAATTCCATTCCCAATACCGGCGTCACACTTCCCTTTATCAGCTATGGCGGATCCTCTGTCATGATCCTGCTGGCGGAGATCGGGATCGTGCTGAGCGTCGCCAAGGGTTCCGGAAAAAGATTTTCATTTAAGTCATAAGGTAAGGGGTCTTGATCAAAGGGCTCCTGGATGGGAATTGCCATGAAGGACAGATTCACCAATGACAAAAATAAATACAGAGTGGAAACTGTATCCGGCGGCGGGAGATACGGCAGTAAGGCAAGAGCCCTTGCCGGCGGGATCCAGGCAGAGTCCGTTGAAAATGAGCGCTTATTGACGCCGGTCAATATAGCGCTGGCTCTAATGCTGTCCGTTGTCGTGACTGCTGCGATCATCCTGACCTTCTTCCGGGTCAGTTCTGTCCATGTAGTCGGCAATACCCTTTACACCAATGATGAAATGGCTGCCTATGTCGAACAGGGCGTCCTGGGAGACAATACTTTTCTGCTGATGCTGCAGTACAGGAACCGGACCGTTGAGGATCTTCCTTTTGTTGAATCCGTGACTGTACAGATGATGGGCCCCCGTGAGATCAACATCGTCGTCCAGGAAAAAGAGCTGGCCGGCTATGTGAGCTATAAAGACAGGAACCTGTACATCGACTCTGAAGGCAGGGTGGTGGAAGCGTCCGCCAAAAAAGTCTATGGCGTCCCGGCCATTCAGGGCATGAGTTTCGAGAATACCCAGGCGGGTGAAGTCCTGAAAGCGGACTCCGCGGGCATTTTCCAGACTGTTCTGCACGCGCTGGACACAATGGAGAAATATGACATGAGTGCCAGTTCTCTGACTGTGACCGAAGCCGGCAGTGTATCCGTAGTTTTTGACAATGTTACTGTAATCTTAGGCGAAGACCACTACTACGATCTCAAGCTGTCCAAGATCAACGCATTACTGCCGCTTTTGAAGGGAAGAAGCGGAATAATCAACTTAACGACATACACGTCAGAAACAAAACAGATCATTTTGCAGAAAAATTTATAAAAAAATTAATTGATTATTCCGAAATTCGATGGTAATGTAAATAGCGATCAATCTTTGTCGTAAATTTTTGGACAATCAGAAGAATATTTCGTTGAAGGAGGGCTGAAAAAGTGCTTGAGATTAAAACAAACGAAGCAGAACCGGCTTGCAAGATAAAAGTAGTAGGTGTTGGCGGCGCCGGTAATAACGCCGTTAACAGAATGGTAGATGTGGATATTACCGATGTTGAGTTCATCGGTGTGAATACAGATGTACAGGCGCTTCACTATTGCAGAGCTCCCAAGCTCCTGCAGATCGGCGAGAAGCTGACCAAGGGCCTTGGCGCCGGCGCCAACCCCGAGGTAGGCATGAAGGCTGCCGAAGAGAGCGCGGATGAGATCGCTGATACCATCAGAGGCGCGGACATGGTATTCGTTACCTGCGGTATGGGCGGCGGAACCGGCACCGGTGCTGCTCCCGTCGTAGCCAAGATCGCCAAGGATCAGGGTATCCTGACTGTCGGCGTTGTAACAAAGCCTTTCAGCTTTGAAGCAAGAAGCCGTATGACCAAGGCGCAGCAGGGCATCGAGAACATTAAGGACAACGTGGACACACTGATCGTGATCCCCAACGACAAGCTGCTCCAGATCATGGACAGAAGAACCACTCTGCCGGAAGCTCTGAAGAAGGCGGATGAAGTTCTGCAGCAGGCGGTTCAGGGAATCACAGACCTGATCAACGTTCCCGCTATCATCAACCTGGACTTCGCGGATGTCCAGACTGTAATGCGCGATAAGGGCATTGCCCACATCGGCATCGGCTACGGCAAGGGCGAGACCAAGGCGGTTGACGCAGTCAAGATGGCAGTTGAGAGTCCTCTTCTGGAGACGACTGTCAATGGCGCGACCGATGTCATCATCAACATCTCCGGTGATATCTCCCTGACAGACGCATCCGAAGCAGTCGGCTACGTACAGGATCAGGCAGGTGAAGATGTCAATATCATCTTCGGTGCCATGTATGATGAGAGCCAGCAGGATTCCTGCAATGTTACCGTTATCGCGACCGGTATCGGCAGCAAGGAAGAGACAGCGACTCCCCTTTACGGTTATCAGCCCAGCAGTTCCGCTTACAGCAGCACCCTGAAGTCCGGCTACAAGAGCCAGATGCAGAGGAGCGGCGGCAGCACAGGTACATCCCATGTCAGGCAGCAGAGTCTTGAGATCCCCTCCTTCCTCAAGAACAGCGGCAGGAGATAAATATCTTTCAGGACCGGACACCTTTAGCGAACGAATTCAGATAAATAACAATAAGGCAGCATCGGATCTCCGGATCCGGTGCTGTTTTATGCTGACCCGGAAAACGTAAGGGGGTGATGGACATCCGGGAAAAGGCAGAGGGGCAGAATACATAAAGGGATGAAGGACGTCCGGAAAAGGCAGAGACAATGTCAGCCTGGAAAATTCCAAAAGATGACGGGTAAAATGGAGAATAATTATAAACCGACCAAGTCGGTC
>ODAJ014750471.1_pt1 | contig 18804 bp, 14 predicted proteins | sample 1539241 | NCBI WGS metagenome assembly ODAJ01 (sample SAMN02144231, study PRJEB22623) | gut metagenome | biome: sheep rumen | host: Ovis aries | place: New Zealand | reverse complement strand
GCAATGACGCCGCAGGTGCCGTTGGGCATATACTTCTGTGCCAACTTGTAGTATTTGTTGCTGGGCAGACCCGCATAGTTGACCCACGACACACGGGGATTCTTCTCCAGCCACTCGGCCACCTTCTGTGCATTCTCGCAGTGACGGGCCATGCGCAGGTGCAGGGTCTCCAGTCCCAGGTTCAGCAGGAAAGAGTTCTGGGGTGCAGGTATGCTACCCAGGTCGCGCATCAGTTGGCTTACGAGTTTCGTGGTGTAGGCCAACTTGCCGAACTGTTTGGTATAGGTCAGTCCGTGGTAGCTCTCGTCGGGAGTAGTCAGTCCGGGGAACTTCTCGCCATAGGCATCCCAGTCGAAGTTGCCGCTGTCCACTACGGCGCCGCCCACCTGGGTGGCATGCCCGTCCATGTATTTGGTGGTGGAGTGGGTGACGATGTCAGCTCCCCACTCGAAGGGGCGGCAGTTGATGGGTGTGGCAAAGGTGTTGTCCACGATGAGGGGAACCTGATGCTTGTGAGCCATGCGGGCAAAACGTTCGATGTCGAATACATTGCCGCCGGGGTTGCTGATGGTCTCGCCGAAGAAGCATTTCGTGTTGGGGCGGAACTCCTTCTCGATGCGCTCGTCGTCCCAGTCGGGGTCTACGAAGGTGCATTCGATGCCTAATTTCTTCATCGTGACGGCAAAGAGGTTATAGGTGCCGCCGTAGATGGTGTTGGAGGTGATGAAGTGGTCGCCAGCCTCGCAGATGTTGAATACGGCATAGAAGTTGGCAGCCTGTCCGCTGCTGGTCAGCACGGCGCCTACGCCGCCTTCCAGGGCCGCAATCTTCTTGGCCACGGCATCGTTGGTGGGGTTTGCTAGGCGGGTGTAGAAGTATCCGTTGTCCTTCAGGTCGAACAGGCGGGCCATCTGCTCGCTGGTCTCGTATTTGAAGGTCGTACTCTGGCAGATGGGCATTTGTTGGGGCTCGCCCTTTGCGGGCTTCCATCCGCCATGGATGCAGATGGTGTCGAGGTTCTTTTTCATTCTGGATGTGGTTGAAAGTAATTCGGCTGCAAAGATACGAAAAAGTTTCCAGCCCTGCAAGGTTTAATAAATGCTAAATTATTTGGTTTTGTGGGCTAAAACCTTTATTTTTGTGGGACAAAATACGTTTTTATTATAAAAAATTTCAACTATGACTATCAGAGAACTGAACCCGAAAGCAGTGTGGGAGAACTTCTACCTGCTGACACAGGTGCCCCGTCCGAGCGGACATCTTGAGAAAGTACAGGAGTTCCTGCTCCAGTGGGCAAAGGAGCGCGGCATAGAGGCCTGGAAGGATGAAGCCGAGAACATCATCATGCGCAAGCCTGCCACGCCCGGCATGGAAAACCGCAAGATGGCTACCCTGCAGGCTCACATGGACATGGTGCCGCAGAAGGTGGACGAGAGCCAGCACAACTTCGAGACCGACCCCATCGAGACCTATATCGACGGCGAATGGGTGAAGGCCAAGGGCACCACCCTGGGCAGCGACGACGGTATGGGCGTGGCCGCCATCATGGGCATCTTCGAGAGCAAGGACCTGAAGCACGGACCGCTGGAGGCCCTGATTACGGCCGACGAAGAGACCTGCATGTATGGCGTCAACCATCTCTCGGCTGATACGCTGAAGGGCGACATCCTGCTGAACATCGACAATGAGACGTTGGGCGAGTTCGTCATCGGCAGCGCCGGCGGCGTGAATGTCAACTGCTCGCTCGGCTACAAGGAAGTGGCTCCCGAGGCCGGTGACGTGGCCGTGAAGATAACGTTGAAGAATCTGCGTGGCGGGCACTCGGGACTGGAGATTAACGAGGGCCGTGCCAATGCCAACAAACTGATGGCACGCCTGGTTCGTCAGGCCATCATCGACGACGATGCACGCCTGGCCTCGTGGCAGGGCGGAAACATGCGCAACGCCATTCCGCGCACTGCCGTGGTCGTGCTCTGCATCCCCAAGGAGAATCTGGACGACCTGCGGGAACTGGTCGACTACTGCCGCGAAGTCTTTACCAACGAATATCGTGGCGTAGAGGAGAGCCTGTCGCTGACCTTGGAGGAAACCGACATGCCGAAGGGACAGGTGCCTGAGGAGATTCAGGACAATATCGTAGATGCCCTGGTGGCATGTCACGATGGCGTACTCAGAAACATCCCCTCCATACCCTCTGTGGTGGAGACCAGCTCTAACCTGGGCATTGTGAAGATAGCCGACGGCGAGGCCAGCATCCTCATCCTGGCCCGCTCGAGCAGCGAGACCATGATGGAATACATCCAGGAGATGCAGGAGTCGTGCTTCTCGATGGCTGGCATGAAGGTGACCTACAGCGGCCAGTATGGCGCTTGGCAACCCAACTTCGACAGCCCCATCACGGCCAAGATGGTTGAGGTGTACAACCGCATGTACCCCGATGCACCTGCCCGTGTGGAAGTCTGCCATGCCGGTCTGGAGTGCAGCATCATCGGTGGTGTCTATCCCCACATGGACCTCGTTTCGTTCGGTCCCACACTGCGCTCGCCTCACACACCCGACGAGCGTTGCCTGATTCCGAGCGTCGAGAAGTTCTGGAACTTCCTCGTCCAGTTGCTCGAGGAAATTTAGTGGCCCCGCCCCAAGCCTCTCTCGAAGGAGGGGTGTATTAGAAAAGAGATTATTAAAATTTGGCAATATGAATAGGAATAAAGATATGAGTCAGTCAAATACATTATACTCCCTCCCTTCGGGAAGGGCTTGGGGCAGAGGTTGTTGTTTTTTGCTTCTATTGCTGTTCACCCTTCCCTCCTTGGCTAAGAGGCAGGGCAAGGAGCTCTCGGGCCTGTTACTTTCCTACATGCAACTGGAGGAAGTGCATCCCGACAGTCTGGAACGCAACATTGATAGTCTGAAGCAGGTGCGCCTACAGTCAAAGGATGCCGCCGGACGGGCTGTGTATGCCGCAGCCATCGCCCGGCTCTATGCCGAGCGCATCAACTGGCGCAGCGTGGGCACCGACCTGCGCGACTCCATGATTACATGGTACGGAAAGGCCTTGGCCGACAAACAAGTGTTGGCTTCAACGAAGGCCAAGCGGTGGAAACCATTCGTGACAGTGGGGAAGGACGAAGACTACTTCCGTGGCGACATGCTCAACGTTGTCTGGCGCAGCATGGTGTCGGACGTCTGGAAGCAGGTCCGCGACACTGCCAGCGTGCTGCCGAAGTACAATGAGATGATAGACTTCTATCGCCAGCAAGGCCTGCATGAGGGTGCCTTGTTGCTGGCCCTCGACTCGCTTGACGAAAAAGGCGAGGAGGCCAAGGAGAAGGATTTGCTGCGCCTGCGCGACGACTATGCCGATGTGCCCCTCTGCGCAGAGGTTTACCTCCGATTGGGGACAATGACGAATGACTTGCCCCGTTGGCGGAAGAACGGAACCACGGAAATAGATGCAGCCAACCAATCGGCACGGCGCTGCCGCGAGTGGTTGCAGGAAGGCTTGGCCAAATATCCCAAATACAGGCGCCGCGCCGCCCTGCAGAATGCATTGACCGAACTCTCCGACCCATTCTTCGAGAGGAACATGCCAACGTGCGTATCCCCTGGCAAGCAGTATTGGTGGCGGTTCAATGTGCGCAATGTGCAGTCGGTCATCATCGATGGCAAGGAACACGTATTTCCAGAGCACGACCCCGTAGATACGTTCACCGACTCTATCTTGTGGACATCCCCCAAGATAGGTAGTTACAAGTTTACCTTCGTTCCGCGCACCAAGGCAAAACTGACGGAGAAGATTAAGCCGCTGAAACATTGGATAAAAGTGACAACCCTGCAGGAAATCTTCCAAGTGATGCCCGACAGTTCGGTCCGTGTCCTGGTGGTTGATCCGGAGACCGGCAAACCACAGCCCAACGTAACGGTGAGGGCCTACAAACCGACGGGAGACTTCAAGGACACCGTTTCCTATTTCGTCGGACGAACGGGACTGGACGGCAAGGTGCTCGTCCCCCCATACCGAGACAAGCAGAACAATGGTCGCTGGCGCAGTCAACTGACATACAAAATCTGCAGTCCCGACACAGCTGACTGGATCCTCGGTACGCACTACTTCTATAATATAGGCCAATGGACGGGAAAACCGACAAAGGCCAACCTGCGCACCGAACTCTTCACCGACCGTGCCATTTACCGGCCAGGTCAGACGGTGCATGTGAGTGGACTCACTTACACACAACTCGACTGGGATGCAGAGACGGCAGGTGAGGGCAAGCATACGCTGAAGTTCTACGACTCGAACCACAAACTTCTAGAGGAACGCATCGTCAGTGCCAACGACATGGGCGTGTTCAGTGCCGACTTCGTCATCCCCACGGGAGGGCGCAACGGCACCTTCTCCATAGAGGCCGACAAGCGCGAGCGCACCTATTTCCGCGTCGAGGAATACAAGCGTCCCACCTTCGAGGTCGTGCTCGACGACAGCCTCTATGTCCAGGGCGACAGTTGCGAGGTGCGTGGCACTGCAAAGAACTACGACGGCAGTCCCCTGCGTTCGGCCCGGGTCACAGGCACTTACCACTGGCGGACATCGTGGTTTCGCTATGGCAAACGTCTCCCCCAAAACGAAGTCCTGCCGCTCGATACCATCGAGACTGACGACAAGGGACGGTTCAAATATAAATTAAGAATTAAGGATGAAGAATTAAGAATTGATGTGAGACATAGTTCTCTTTCGGTTAATGTGGATGTACTGAGCCAACAGGGCGAAACGCACAACGCACAGCATTGGTATTGGCGTGTGGTCGAACCCAAACCGCAGCCCGAACCCGCCAGGGTTGATTCCACATTCCTCGTACGTTGCGTGGCCGATACCTTCGCCCTCGGCAGGCCCGGCCGCATCGAGGTCACCACCAAACTTCACGACGTCTATCTCTTCTATACCCTCTCGGCTGCCGGACGGATATGGAAGGACGAGATGGTGCGCCTGGACAACGAAACCTTTGCGCTCGACATCCCCTATCGTGAGGAATATGACCAAAGTCTGACGGCTTCGTTCTGCTTTGTCAAGGAGGGACGAATCTATAAGGACACCAAGACCATCTATCTCATGCAGCCCGACAATCGTCTTCAGCTGCATTGGGACACCTTCCGCGACCTCGTCCAGCCCGGACAGCAGGAGGAATGGCGACTGACGCTTCGTCGTCCCGATGGCAAACCAGCCGATGCCAATCTGATGGTGGCGATGTATGACGCCTCGCTCGACTACTTTGCCCGTCATCAATGGCACTTCGACATCGGTCGTGGTCACCGCCTCTTTAGCGTTCCTTACCAAGCCGCCCAGCGCATCAATCTCGGCTTGATGGGTTCAGGAGGATGGTACAACCAAAGGACAAAGAAAGAGCGCGCCATCAGCCTGTCGTGCATCAATTCCGAGCTCTTCCAGGTGAAGGTTTACACGCGCGCCTTAGGCCATGGGCCTATCATGTACAAGGCTGCTGCCAACACCATGATGGTGGCATCGGCTGCGCCCATGGCCGCTATGGCAGAGGAAAGTGCCTTGGCCGATGCCGCACCGATGCAAGAAAGGGCCGTAATGCGCGAGACCGTGGTGGAGACGAATGCCGATGAGGGCGCCGAGGCGGAGGCTGCGGAGACCCTCAGCGTACCGATGCGCGAGAACTTCAACGAGACGGCCTTCTTCTATCCCCAACTGCGAACAGACGACAAGGGGCAAGTGAGCATCGCCTTCACCCTGCCCGAGAGCCTGACAAGCTGGCACCTGATGGGCGTGGCCCATACGGCCGACATGATGTATGCCAACCTCAGCGAAAGCATTGAAGCCCGCAAGGACCTCATGGCTCAGCTCTATCTGCCGCGCTTCCTGCGTCCCGGCGACGAGGCCATGCTGACCGCCTCTGTCCGTAACGTCAGCGACCAGCCTCAGCAGGGCAAGGGCCTCATGCAGATACTGGATGCGCGTACCGAGAAAGTGCTGAAGACCTGGAAGGCCGACATCGCACTGAATGCCCAGAAGGACACTGTCCTGCACTTCCCGTACGCCATTCCACAAGAGGGAAAGTCGGAGGGAGACATCATCGTACGCTGGGCCGTGCAAGGCACAACGTGCAGCGACGGCGAACAGCGCCTGCTGCCCGTGCTGCCCGCCACCATGCATGTGACCAACACCATTGCCATTACGGCCTACAAGTCGGGCACGACCAACTACGACCTCTCAAAGATTTTCCCGGCCGGTGTCACCAACCGGAAGTTGACTGTTGAATATACCACCCATCCCGAGCAGTATGCCTTGCAGGCCCTGCCGGCACTGGCCCATGCCCAGCGCAATGATGTCCTGTCCCTGGCTTCGGCCTATTACGCCGGTGTCTTGGGTAAGGCTTTGGGTGCGAATATGCCAGACAGCACCGAAGTTTATCTTGAGAAACTGAGGGCACTGCAGGACGCTGACGGCGGTTTCCGTTGGTATCCCTCGATGCCCACCAGTCCGTATCTGACGCGCGAAGTCTCCTATCTGCTTACCCGTCTGCACATGCTCACCGGCTCCCAGCCTGCGGTTCAGGTGAATACCCAGGCCGTCCACTATCTGCTCGCCCAGCGCATCGACAGCACCTATCTGAGCACGGCCGACCTGCGCAACCTCTATATTGCCCAGTACAGCGGTGTACGGTTGACAAAGGAGGAACAGAAGAAGGTCAACTTCCTGATGAAACTGGCCAAGCGCGACGACATCGACGAAGAAGGCTACGAACGGCTGGCACTGCTGACCATTGTGCTGAAACAGGGCGATGCCAACCGCAAGGCCCAGAAGTGCCTGAAGCAGTTCCGCAAGTTCATTGTCTCGAGTCCCGACAGGGGGGCGTACATCGAGTTCCCGAAGGGTTCGTTCTCGAGCATCGACCGTAAGTTGCACATCCACGTGCAGCTGATGGAGGCCCTGCAACGCATGAATCCACAGGACACTTTGCTCAGTGGTATGCGCCGGTATCTGCTACAGAAGAAGCGCACGCAGGAATGGTCGACGCCCGTCAACTCGGCCAATGCCATCTTTGCCCTGCTGAGCGAAAGATTCGCTGGGACGGCATCGAAGGGTACCATTCCTTCACCTTCCATCCTCCATCCTTCACCCGTCAAGGACGTCCTGACCGTGAATCGGCAGCGCAGCCGCCAATGGAACATCGTGGCGCAGGACGACACCTTGGGCTATGCACGCGACTCTATATTGATAGAGGAAGGGAAATCGCCCGTTCGCCTGCGCTTGCAGAAGTCGTCGAAGGGCGAGAGCTGGGGCGCTGTATATGCCGATTTCGAACAGCCTTTCGATAAGGTCGAGGCACACTCCGCCGGTCTGTCCGTCACGCAGGAATATCCCGCGAATGCCAAGACTGGCAGTCGGTACACGGTGCGCTACCGTATCTCGGCCGACCGCGACTACGAGTATGTCACCCTCATCTGTCCGCGTCCGGCCTTCACGGAGCCCGTCAACCAGCGTTCGGGCTACGGATGGAGCGGTCATTCCACGTTAGGGTGGGGTGGTGACCTGGCCTATTATCGTCAGGTGCACGATGCCACGACGGAATACAGCTTCTGTCAGATACCGCGTGGCGACTACCTGATAGAGGAGACACTCTATGTGGAGCGCGACGGCAAGTATCACTCGGGCGTTGCCGTCATCCGCTGCGAGTATGCCGAAGAGTTCCAGGGGCACAGCGATGACAAGGTGGTGGAGGTGAAATAGAGCCCCACCCCCCAACCCCCTCCCGAAGGAGGGGATTGGTCACTCACGAAGATGAATTATAAAATATGGGGTATTGTAAATATATAGGACGCTATATTAATAGGTATATACTCTCCTCCCTCGGGATGGGGCTGGGTGTGGGACTTCTGTTTGCCGCCTGCAAGGACGAGAAACCGCATTTGCCCACAGCCAAGGGCACTCCTTCAGAGTTGCTGGTGATCGTTCAGGGGGCTTTGGTCGATACGGACCTGGCCGACACCCTGCAGACCATTACCGACTGCGACGCGCCCGGCCTCGGTTCTGCGGAGCGCATATTCCGCACCATGACCATCGGCGAACGGGGCTATGAGAAGGTCTACCGACTGATGCATAGCCAACTGCGCGTGGAGTTGGACCCGAATCAGAAGCAACCCACGCTGGGCGTAGCGCACGACGTCAGTGCCCGCCCGCAGCTGCAACTCCGCGTAAGTGCCGCTTCGGCCTCCGACCTGCGGCGTTTCCTCAGCGAGAACCGCGAGCGCATACAGCATCTTATCCTCGACTTCCAACTCGACCGCCTGGCTCAGATGCTCCGGCATAAGCACAGCAAGAAGGTGGACAAGGAACTCCGCCGCCTGGGCTACACGGTGTCGATGCCCGTGGACATGCAGTCGACGAAACGGGGCCGCGACTTCCTGTGGGGCTCGTCGAACCGCGGTGGCGACAAGGACATCAACTTCCTCTTCTACACCCTGCCCTGGACGGGCCAGGACATCCGCGACGTCGATTGGTTCATCCAGCGGCGCGACTCCGTGCTGCGCCAGAACATCCCCGGAGCCCAGGAGGGCCAGTGGATGCAGACCTCGCGGGCCGACGACGGCAGTCCCGTGGTGTGGCCCATGCTGCGGCGAACCGACGAAGGCGACCTGGTGGAGGTGCGCGGTCTGTGGGACATGCACGGCGGCTTCATGGGCGGACCCTTCGTGGCCCGTGTGCGCATCGACACGACGGAACGACGGATAGTCGTGGGCGAAGGCTTCGTATTCTCCCCCAACACCAGCAAACGCGACCTTCTGCGCAGCCTGGAGGCAGGTTTGTGCACCCTTCACAAGACCTCTTTGCAAGGCTCGTGAGGAAAAGTTCCGCCATCGGCGGTGTCCGTACATCCATCGACGATGAACGTACGGACACCGCCGATGAACGTACATTCATCGACGGCGGCGGAACTTTTCCTCGCGAGCCTTGCATTTTTGTCTACTTTCGCGGACAAAAACGTGTGGCAGGCCAGTTTCAATAGATATCCTTGAAATCCTCCTCGGGAACGATGTCGAAGTTGTGGGTCTGCCTGACCTTCAGCCACATGAGTGGTATGGCAAGGCGAGGGGCGTCGGCAGGATAGAGTTCCAGGATGTGGATGCCCTTGGGCGATTGCCCCATCAGGATTTCGCAAGTTCCACGTCGGTTTTCGCGGTCATAGAGGCGGTAGTGCATCAGGTTGACGTACCAGTCGTTCCGCATGAAGCGCTCGAAGGGTACCCACGTAGTGAAGAATAAGCCTTGGCGAGGTTCTTCTGTGGCCAATTGTTTCATGCGGTTGATGAAATCCGTAGCCAAACGGATGCGCTGTTCCTCCTTAGCCGGGATGAAATAGTGGGTGCCTGCGACCGAAGACGCTGCCAGTGAATCGGTTCCAAGAAACTTCGTGCGGAACAACTCATTGGTGCCGTCGGTTTCTTCCATGCTCACACCCTGGTCCCACTCGTACTTAACTGGGTATTTCTTGACACCCTTCTGCTCGGCCAGGAAACGCTTGAGAAAGGACTGTACGGACTGGATGTCGCCTGGTAGTCGCATGTGCTTGACAGGTTTCAGAAGTATGTGGCTGAAGGTGAACATCTCCATTCTTTCTTTGGTCTTCCAGCGGTACATCTGCAGGAGTTCCTGGCGTTCCTTTCCCAGCGTGATGCTGTAGTTGACGCTGTCGCCCGATGTGTAGCGATAACTTTCATCGGCCTTCAGGCAAAGGTTCTCGAGCAGTTGGGTGGATTTCCCGACAAGGAACTGATGGCGCTCTATTTCTCTCTGTTCGGCGTTATGCTGTCTGGCACTGCTGACAATGTGCTCCTCGTACAGTGTGTCCCTGTCGCATCGGAGGGTGTATTGGGCACTGATGCCTCGGTTGGCAATGCTGTCGAAAAATTCGCTGACGGACTCCATCTGGTGCTGCTCGCGAGCAACATGTTGTGTGCAAGAGGCAAAGGCGATGCCCAGGAGGGCAATGAAAGTGATGTTTGAAGTTTTCATGTCTCTTTATTCTATGTTTGTACTTCTATGTGCATTGACGTAGGCGGTAAGGCGCTCTCCCCGTTCCCGAATCTCCTGCTGGCGCTGGATGTATTGCTCCATCGTCGTCCATTCGTCCTCGTATTGCGGGGTCCTCATCTCTGCAGCGCAACTCGTTCCCTGCGAACCGGAAACGGGATTCTCCGTCTGTGGATTGTGCAGGATTATTAGCAACAGTATGCTGGCGGCAACGGCGATGGCCGGATAGAGCCATGCGTGGCGATACTTCGCCTTTTGTTCTTGCCGATCGAGGCGCTGCATGAGTCGCTCATTCAGGTCGGTGGGCAGTGTGGGTTGCTTCTGCTCGCGTTGCCGTACGGCCCAGCGCAAGTTGTCGTCGCGGTTCAGTATTTGTTCGATATTGTTCATTGCTGCAGGGTTTTAATCAAGCGATACAATTTTTTACGTATGCGGAAGAGTTGTGAACCGATGGTTGAGGGTTTGGTGCCTGTGACATAGGCGATGTCGGCCAGGCTCAGGCCGTCGTAGTAGAACATGCTGATGACGGCCTGTTCGTTGGGTCGGAGCCGTTCCAGCGCCTGCTCCAGGAGTTGGACGGTATGTTCGTCGAAATCCGCCTCCTTCGTATCTTCCACGTCCTCCAGTTCCGTTGGGCGTTCGTCGATGTACACGATGTCCGCCTTCGTGCGCCGGACAAAGTTGAGCGACTCGTTGTAGGCGATTCGGCACAGCCATGTGGAGAGCGAAGCCTGACGTTCGTCGAAGGTCTCAATCTTTCGTAAGGCCTTGACAAACACGTCCTGATACACCTCCTCTGCTTCCTCCTGCTGCGTGACGATTCTCGCTATTTGGCGGAAGACCATCTGTCCGTACTGCGCCAGCAGGCGTTGCTGCGCCGTGCGTTCGCCATTGCGGAGGTCGTTGATGAGTATGTGTGTCTCTCTTTCCATTTTGTTGGGCCTTCTACATTTATATACACGCCAATCGGCAAATTATTGCACTGTCATAGGACTTTTTTCAAATAGATTTGGCTTTTTGCTCGCTTATTCGTATCTTTGTCATCAATATGAGACGAATATATACCTTATTAATTATACTTTTGGCCGCACAGACGGCCATTGCACAGCCACGTTTCGTGGCAGACACCCCGCTGCAGAAGGTGGGCGAGATGGTGTGGAAAAATCCTAAGACGGTGACGTTCAGTTTCCAGAATAAAGGCAACCGCCAACTGATCATCACCGGGGTGCATCCCTCGTGCGGATGCGTCAAGGTGGACTACCCGAAGAAGGTGTCCGCAGGCGAGAAGGGAACCATCAAGGCCACGTACGATGCAGCCATGATGGGCTCGTTCCATCGCGAACTGGCCGTGTACACCAACGTTCAGGACGAACCCTATTACCTGACGTTCGAAGGGCGCGTCGTGGAGTCGGCACTCGACTACGACGGCGACTTCCCCATCGACCTGGGCAACGTGCGCCTGAGCACGAACTATGTGGAGTTCGACGATGTCAACCGTGGCGACCGACCCGTGGTGGAACTGCAGGTGGCCAACATGGAACACGGCAACTATACGCCGCAACTGATGCACCTGCCCAACTACCTGACGGCCGAATACATTCCCACCGACATCCAGCCCGGACGGGTGGGCAAGATACGCCTGACGCTGGACAGCGAGAAACTCTTCCTGGACGGACTGAACCAGACGAGCCTCTACCTGGCCCGGTACATGGGCGACAAGATTGGCGAACAGAACGAAATCCTGGTGTCGGCCGTCCTGCTGCCGGCCTTCCGCGACCTGACGCCCGAACGGCTGAAGACGGCTCCGCACATCGTGCTGATGGACGGTAACGAGATGATAGAAGATGAGACAACGATGGTGATGGACCCCAAGAAGAAAACGACATCGAAGACCCTCAACGTGACGAATATCGGCGAGGAGCCCCTGACCATCAGTGCCGTGCAGGTGTTCAACCGGGCCATGACGGTGAACCTGGGCGACCGGAACATACCGCCTCACGGAACGACGAAACTGAAGATTACCCTCGATGCCAAGGAACTGCAGCGCGCCAAGAACGGGCCGCGACTGCTGCTCATCAGCAACGACCCGCGGCATGCCAAGAATGTGCTGAACATAAATGTAGAATGATATGGAGCATCCAGAGAACAGCGAAGAATATAAGGGACTGACCGTGAATAGCGGTGTGGGCCCTGTGTCGATAGTAAACCCCTACCTGCAACGCGGACGCTTTGCCCGTCGCCGACTGACGGCTGACGACTACGTTGAGGGCATACTGAAGGGCGACTCGGCCATCCTGGGACAGGCCGTTACGCTGGTGGAAAGCACCAACCCCATGCACCAGCAGGTGGCCCAGGAGGTCATCGAGAAGTGCCTGCCGTACAGCGGCAAGTCGGTGCGCATAGGCATCAGCGGCGTGCCCGGTGCCGGCAAGAGCACCAGCATCGACGAGTTCGGCATCCATGTCCTGAAGCAGTATGGCGGCAAACTGGCCGTGCTGGCCATCGACCCCAGTTCGGAACGCACGAAGGGCAGCATCCTGGGCGACAAGACACGCATGGAGAAACTCTCCGTCCATCCGGACTCGTTCATCCGTCCCAGTCCCTCTGCAGGTTCGTTGGGCGGTGTGGCACGCAAGACGCGCGAGACCATCATCCTCTGCGAGGCTGCCGGATACGACAAGATATTCGTGGAGACCGTGGGCGTGGGCCAGAGCGAAACGGCTTGTGCCTCGATGGTCGACTTCTTCCTGCTCATACAGTTGGCCGGCACCGGCGACGAACTGCAGGGCATCAAGCGCGGCATCATGGAGATGGCCGATGGCATCGTCATCAACAAGTGCGACGGCAACAATGTGGAGAAGTGCCAGTTGGCAGCCACACACTTCCGCAACGCCCTGCATCTCTTCCCGCCCACGGAGAGCGGATGGATGCCGCAGGTGCTGTGCTACTCGGGCTTCTATGGACTGGGTATCAAGGAAGTATGGGATATGGTGTTCGAGTACTTCGACTTTGTGAAGAAAAACGGATACTTCGAATATCGGCGCAACGAGCAGGCCAAGTACTGGATGTATGAGACCATCAACGAACACCTGCGCAACAGCTTCTATCAGAACGAGACGATAGCCGACCTGTTGCGGGTGACGGAAGAAAGCGTGCTGCGGGGTGAGAAGACGTCATTCGTTGCTGCCAAGCAACTGCTCGATACGTACTTTACACTCCTCCATTAGCCAGGTGGGAGTGCTGGTGGCACCACAGATGCCAACGGAATTGCAATCTGTCAGCCAACGGGGTAGTATCTCGTTGGCTGCACTGATCATATAGCTTTGGGGATTGACGCGCTGGCACTCGCTGAAGAGTGCACGTCCGTTTGACGACTTCTTGCCGCAGACGAAGAGCACAACGTCGTGCTGCGAGGCAAACTCGCGGATGTGGGGCATGCGGTTGGCCACCTGGCGGCAGATGGTGTCGTAGTAGCGGAAGGTGGCCTGCGGCTGGATGTGCTGCTGGATGTATTCCACGATGCGGCGGAATTCGTCGAGCGGCTTGGTGGTCTGGCTGTAGAGGCAGATGTCGCGACTGAAGTCAAGGTTGGCTACGTCCTCCGGCTTCTCGATGACGATGGCCGTACCCTCGGTCTGTCCCACCAGTCCCAGCACCTCGGCATGTCCGGGTTTGCCGAAGATGACTATCTGTTTCGTGTGTTCGGGGTCGGCATCGTATTCGCGCTTGATGCGCTCTTGCAGATGCAGCACCACGGGGCACGTGGCATCGATGATTTCGATGTGGTTCTCCTCGGCCCGCTGGTAGGTCTGAGGGGGTTCGCCGTGGGCGCGTAGCAACACGGTGGCATCGTGCAGTTGGTCGTATTCGTCGTGGCCAATGGTGACGAGCCCCATCTGTTGCAGGCGGTCGCACTCCATAGAATTATGCACGATGTCTCCCAGGCAATACAGCGAGTGGGTGCTACCTTGCAGCACCTCCTCCGCCTTCCCGATGGCGCGTGTCACTCCGAAGCAGAAGCCACTGCCCGTGTCAATCTCTACAACCATGAGGGTATGTTTTTATTCTCCGACAGTCTTGTGGAAGGCATCCAGCAACCACTGTTTCTGTTCTTCGATGGTCATGTGGCTGTTGTCCAGCACCAGGGCGTCTTCGGCCTGTCGCAGGGGACTGATGTCGCGGTGCGTATCGATGTAGTCACGCTCTTCGACGTTGTGCAGAATCTCCTGCATGTCGCACTGCTCTCCCTTGGCCGTCAGTTCGTCGTAGCGGCGCTGGGCACGAATCTCGGCACTGGCCGTGACGAATATCTTCAGTTCGGCATTGGGGAACACCGTGGTGCCTATGTCGCGACCGTCCATGATGATGCCTCCCTGCTGCCCCATGCGTTGCTGCTGGCGGACCATATTCTCGCGTACGAAGCCTAGGGCGGCAATGTGGCTCACGTGGTTGCTCACCTCCAGTGTGCGGATGCGGTCTTCCACGCGCGTACCATTAAGATAGGTATCTGGGCGCCCACGCTCGGGATTGAACTGGAAGGAAATCTCGATGCTCTCTATCTCCTGCTTCAGTCGTTCCTCGTCGATGTGACCGTCCTGCATGATGTGGTTGTCCAAGGCATACAGGGTTACGGCGCGGTACATGGCTCCGCTGTCGACATATACATATCCTATCTCACGAGCCAAATCCTTGGCCATCGTGCTCTTTCCGCACGATGAATAGCCGTCGATGGCGATGGTAATCTTCTTCATAGAGTTATGATTCAATCTTCAATTATCTCAAACTGTAACTGACACTTACGGCCAGGGTGGGGGCGCTGACGTGGTACTTGGCATAGGCCAGGCCGAGCTTGAAGCCTTTGATGTTCAGGCCGGCACCGAACGTGAGGCCTGCGGCATGACTGCTGCCGGCGGCCTTCATCTCATAGGCGCGGCGGAAGTTGTAGCCGGCGGCAATGTAGAAGAGCTCGGTGGGTATGATGTCGATGCCCAGGTCGAAGTGGTTCATCAGTATGTTCCCTCCCTTGGGTGCCTTGCCTACGTGGTGATAATACTTCTTGCTCCAGCGGGTGAGGTCGACCATCGTCAGGGTGAAGCGTATCGGAGCATGTCCCAGACTCTTGGAGAAACCCACTTGCAGGTCGAAGGGGAGGCGCTCGTGGTCGTCGCCGTAAGCCTTGACCTGGCCGCCCAGATTGGCCGCCACGGCCGAGAGCGAGAAGTCTTTGTCGGCATCGTAGTAGTTGAGGCCCAGGTCGACGGCCAGTCCCACGGAGGAGTAGCTGCCCAGTTTCGAATAGATGAACTTGCCAGTGGCGCCGCCCACCCAATGCTCGCTGAGGTTGTAGCAGTACATGCCGCTGAGGGCCATGTCCAGGGCGTGCATGTCGCCGATGACCTCGCCGGTCTCCAGCGTTTCCTTCATCTTACCATATCCTACGAACTGTGCGCCCACACCCCATGTTCCGCGCTCGCCCTGTGCACGCACGAAGGAGGCACTGCCCGTCTTCGAGCCACGCATGTAGGTCATGAAGTTGAGGTTCATGGAGTTGCTGCTGACATTGGCCATCTGTGCCGGATTCTGGAAGATGAGTGAGGCGTCGTCCTCTATGGTGGAGATGTTGCGCCCGCCCAGCGCCATGCTGTGTGCGGAGGTGGGCAAGGATAGGAAATTGAACACGCTGGTGCTCTCCTGCCCCTGTGCAGAGGCAGAAAATGCCAAGAGTAAAACTATGATTATCGACCAACGTGTCATGATAATTTGTTTTTGCGCCCCAAAGGTACGTTTTTTTTACCTGTTAAACGCTAAAACTGGGTTAAAAGTTGTGTTGGAAACGCAAAAAAATGCAAAATACAAAAAAAAATCTCCAAACAGGGGACGTAAATGAAAAAAATGTGTTACATTTGTTCCCGAAGATACGAAAATTAACAAAAATCTATATGGAAAACGTAGAGAACAGAGCCATCAATGACGAACTTCAGGGTCAGTCGTGGACCAGTATGCTTATTGGCTACGTACTCGTCTTGGCAGCTATCTTTGTAGCTTTCGAGTGGACCCAGCGTGAGATTAAGATTGATGAGAGTAGTGAACCCATCTACGACATGGCTGTCGAAGAGGACATGATTCCCATCACTAAGCAAGAACAGCCCATGCAGGCTCCTCCTCCACAGGCTGCTCCTATGACTCCCGAAATCCTTGACGTCGTGGACAACGAGGAAGAACTGGTCGAGGAGGAAATCCAGACCACTGAGGAGGTTAACCAAAGCATCGTCTCTACTCCCGGTACGGGTGCTCCCACCGCCGTGGTTGCAGGTCCTCCTGCTCCCGTGGTCGAGGAGGTTGATGACGACCGCATCCTGGACGTTCCCGAGGAGAGCGCCGAGTTCCCCGGTGATGTGTATGCATGGCTTGGCAAGAACATCAAGTACCCGCCCATCTGTCAGGAACAGAACATCCAGGGCCGTGTGTCTGTACAGTTCGTTATCAACAAGGACGGTTCCATCGTCGACGTCAAGGTGCTCCGCTCGCCCGATGAGCATCTGTCGAAGGAAGCAGAACGTGTCGTAAAGTCGATGCCTAAGTGGAAGCCCGCACGTCAGGGTAACAAACCCGTACGTATGCGTTACGTCCTGCCCGTAATGTTTAGGTTGAGTTAAAAAATAAATTGGATAGAGAGGCTGCCTAACCACGGCAGCCTTTTTTGATTAAATAATCTTCTATAATAAATATGTATAAAAGCACACAACTGCTGGATATGGTGAATCAGGCTCTGGCCGCTATGCCCTACGACCGTCAGCCTGCCCAACTTTATGAACCCGTACGTTATGCCTTGTCGCTGGGAGGAAAGCGCATACGTCCCGTATTGATGCTCATGGCGTATAACCTCTATCGGGAAAATCCTGAGCACATCATGATGCAGGCGCTCGGACTGGAAACCTTCCACAACTTCACCCTGTTGCACGACGACCTGATGGACAGGGCCGATGTGCGTCGCGGACAGCCCACGGTCCATCGCAAGTGGAACGACAATCAGGCCATCCTGAGTGGCGATGCCATGTTGGTGCTTGCATACCAACTTGTGGCCAAGTGCAGTCCCAGACTCTTGCCGCAGGTGATGGACTTGTTCACGGTCACGACGCTCGAGATAGATGAAGGACAACAGTTGGACATCGACTTTGAGACGCGCAACGATGTGACGGAGGACGAATACATCGAAATGATTCGTCTGAAGACCAGCGTGCTGTTGGCCTGCGCATTGAAGATGGGCGCTTTGCTGGCTGAGGCTCCGGAGAGCGACGCCAACCTGCTCTACGACTTCGGCGAGCAGATTGGTCTGGCCTTCCAGTTGCAGGACGATTATCTTGACGTCTATGGCGACTTCAAGGTCTTTGGCAAGCGCATCGGTGGGGACATCCTTTGCAACAAGAAGACCTACATGCTCATCAATGCCCAACTGCGCGCAAACGAAGAGCAACGAGCCGAATTGGAGCGCTGGATTACTGCCGAGACATTCGACGAGGAAGAGAAAATCAAGGCCGTAACCCGCTTGTACGACGAGATAGGGATACCCCAGCTGGCACGACAGAAGATAGAATATTACTATAGTCTGGCAGCACAGAGCCTGGCAAAAGTCAACTTGCCCGAGGAGCGCAAACGCCTCCTGTGGCAGTATGCCCAGCAAATGCTCAACCGCCAAAGCTAATTCCCCCCCATTCTTAATTCTTAATTCTTATTTTTTAATTCTTAATTCATTTGATTGACACCCACAGTCATATATACGGTCCGGAGTTCGATGAAGATCGGTCTCAGGTAGTAGAGCGCGCCCAAGAAGCAGGAGTGGAGATGGTTCTCTTGCCCAATATCAATGCAGATACTATAGCCCCCATGCTTGCCCTCTGTGACGAGTATCCGGGTTATTGCTATCCCATGATGGGACTTCACCCCGAGGACGTGCGCGACGACTACCGGCAGGTCCTCGATGACATGTGGCAACTCCTGCAGGCACCGCATCATCCCTACATAGCCGTTGGGGAAGTCGGGCTCGACTTCTATTGGGACGAAACCTATCGGCAGCAACAGTTGGATGCATTCGAGAGGCAAGTGTGCTGGGCGCGTGACCTGAATCTTCCTCTGGTCATACACAGTCGGAAGTCGCATCGCGAACTGGTCGAGGTGATGGAGCGCCATCGCTCCGACGACCTGCGAGGCATTTTCCACTGTTTCGGGGGCACCGTGGAGGAGGCGCACGAATTGCTTTCTTTCCCCGGTTTCGTTTTGGGCATCGGTGGGGTGCTTACCTATAAGAAGTCCACGCTCCCCGATGTCCTGCGTGAGGTTCCGCTGAGTAGGGTAGTGGTGGAGACCGACGCCCCCTATTTGGCTCCGGTTCCCCATCGTGGTAAGCGTAATGAGAGTGCCTATGTGGCCGACACTTTGCGTTGGTTGGCAGAAGTCTACCAATGTACCCCCTCTGAGGCCGATAAAGTGACGTCGGAAACATCGAAACGCATCTTTGGTTTGCCATAAGAGGCTCGGAAAGATGCGAAATATTAAAAAAAAGAATAAAAATATGGTTGAAATCGTGCATAGTTCACATTTTTTTTGTAACTTGCACTCCGATTAGGAGCACTTGAGGCAGAATATGCCCTGAAATGTGCCAAAAGGAGAGATGCTCGAGTGGCTGAAGAGGCACGCCTGGAAAGCGTGTATACGTCAAAAGCGTATCCGGGGTTCGAATCCCCGTCTCTCCG
>ODAJ012184642.1_pt1 | contig 18816 bp, 18 predicted proteins | sample 1539241 | NCBI WGS metagenome assembly ODAJ01 (sample SAMN02144231, study PRJEB22623) | gut metagenome | biome: sheep rumen | host: Ovis aries | place: New Zealand | reverse complement strand
TCAATAACTTCCCACTTGTTGTCGCCCAGGCAGCGTTCTTCCTTGGCCAAATCGCGCCACCTGCCGTTGCGGAGCACCAGGGTCTTGACTTCACCATCGGGGTTGCTGAAAAATTCATAGTCCTGGCAGTCGGACATGCCGTTGCCATCAATCCGCTTGAATCCCATTTCACGGACACGGATTTTCTTTTCATTGATGACTTCAATCACTTCATAGGGGTCGCGGTCGGTGTACTGGAGTTCAGTGACACCCATCCCGACTACGGGGGTTTCACCCTTGCAGTTTTCTTGAAGGCGGTTGGTGATGCTTCCGTAGAATTTAGACATTTGGCTATCCTCGGTTAAAGTGTGTGGTTGTCTATGTCCATAATATAATAAAAATCACACCATCTGTCAATAGCTATTTATAAAAATATTTATTCCATGGAGGAGTATACAAAACCCCGCTGCCGTTTCCGGCAACGGGTATGCTTTAACAAGGAAATTTCTGTCTAGTTGGGAGGTTGACCCTCTGCATGGCTCGTATGCCACGAAACGTGGATGACAGACTCCCTACGCTGTTCATCCGGGATGATTCGGAATCCACGGGCTCTCAAGGACTCCTTTACGGAATTTCGGTATTTACGGGCATCCTCCACGTCAAAGAATCGCTTATCAAACTTGGACGTGTCCATATATACGTCGTTCCTGCGATTACGTGCGGCGGTGTCTATGATTTTCAGAACCTCGTAGAGCAACTTGTCGGATTGTTTACGCATTGCCTTGTGGTACAGCTTCTGTGCCTTTTTGGACACCAACTGCGCTTCTGCACACGAATAGTTGCGTATGCGGTTCCTATTGTGTTTCCATAGCACTAGGACAGTGGCAAGAACCACCGCTATGAGGAGAACAGCCAATATCAGTACGAGCCATGCCATCATAGGATTCCCTATAGAACGTAGTCGTCCAGGATTACGGGTTTGACCTCTACGGCAGAACCCGTATACGGCTCATACGTGATGACCTGGTAGCCCGGAATGGCGATAGCCTTGCATTCCTTGGAATACGGGTCAATCTGGCACTGCACTCCGGGGCACACGTACATATCCATACTTAGCGTCTTTACATGGGTAAGATGGTGGTAATGGCCACACAGATACGTCTTTACATAGCCCGAGAGCAAATCCCCAACATCCTCGGACATGACGTTATCCTTCATAAAACGATGGTACAGGGCTTCGGCACGGAAAGGCTTGTGGGTAAATACCAACATTTCATCCGCAGGACGGCGATGTTCCATATAGTGCGCGGATAGACGGGCGATACCCTTGTACGGCTCCGCGTTGCCGGAATCCAATATCACGATTTCCTTGTTGCCGATTTCCGTAATCAGCAGGTGGGTGCCCGGAGCATTAAACCCGCTGGTCTGTAAGAAATCCTGCGTATCATACATCGGAAGGCGTCGGGTTATCTCCGTCATTATGTGGGCATTGTCGTGATTCCCAGGAGTCACGAATAGCCTTTTCCGGTCATTGCACAGACACTCGGCGGCTGCATAGATATCCTCGTAAGCCTTGGCCTTTTCGGAATCGCTCACCTTGTCATCGTCATCCACGAGGTCGCCCGTAAGGATTACGGCGTCGTACCCCCCGACAGGGCCACCTTGCTTGGCGGCACGGCACACCTCCAGGAACTGGTCCTTGGTGTTGAACAGACCGTTGTAATCGGCCCCATAATGGATGTCCGAAATCTGGAGAATCTGTGTTGCCATCGCTATACCTTCGTGCCTGTCTTTTTCTTGGGCTTGACAGTCGCATCCACGACCTCGCCCTTGCCATCCTTCCATACGTACTTGTCTCCGTAGGTCGTGATGATGGCATTGTTCTTTGTTTCGCGGAAGCGTTTCCCGTCCTCCGTTCCGATAATGTTGCTCAAGTAGTCACAGAGCATCGCAAACATCTGCTTGCCCAGTTCCAGGTTGGTCATTTTCTCCTTCAGAGCCGGAGCCACCCCGAAATCTTCCGGACCGAACTGGACCTGCATATTGACAGTATCGGACTTCCTGCCCATCTTGATAGTGAGCGGGATAGACAGGGATAAGGTTTCCTTTGTTCTTTCGGAAATAGTAGCATTGGTGTACAGAGCCATTGACTTGATTAGATACTGCCCCCAATCCGAAGAAACCTTGACGGGCTTCTTGAACTTCTTGTTCTTACAGGTAGCAATGAGTCGTTCTTTCTTTTCTGCACACTTTGTAGATTTAGCCATTTAAATAACCTCTGGTTGGGATTTGCTATGAGAGATATAGCAACTATGTAGTAGGTCTTTGCGGAATGCTGTCCGGCAAGAGGGACCACTGGACGATATCCGTAACAGCAAGTCCGTCATCTCGGACCCACGTCCTGGTCTTGCGGTTATATGCTCCCTCTTCAACTAGGCCGTTGGCCCTACGCATCAGCACTTTAGTGACTTTCTTGCTAGGGGTTCCCCATTCAACGGATACCCAGTGCAAAGTTCGGTGGTTTTCTGCAAAATTATCAGTGTTCATAGATTTTCAGTTTTTCCTCAAGGTTGTGGATTATCTGTTGAAGGCGGTCAATGACAGCCGAGTTGTCAGTGTACGGGATTCGCTGCAAATCCCAGAGTTTCTTTTCCAGGGTGGCATTCTTCTCCGTGAGACTCTTGATGCACTTATCCCGCAGGGATAGCGATTCCTGCAACCAGGCATTCTGTTTCTTTATCTCCGCATTCTCGGTGCGTAGTTCCTGGTTGATGGCCGATATGTCGTCTATCGCTTTTGGGTAATCGGGGTCGGTGTCTATGCGGGCCATAATCTTCTCAATTTCCCTGTGACATAAATCTTTGTCTTTTCGGTAAAGTTCTGCGATTCTGATGCATTCTTTTTGGGTGGCGTCCAACTTGGCCTTGAGCCGTTCGTAGTCTTCGTAAGGTATCGTGTGGAATAGCGGTTGTGCGTCTATCATTAGGGTGCTCCAGTAATGGTTATGGAGGGACCACCTGCGGCGAAAACAAAAAAAAACAGTCCATGGTTACGGTAATCCGTAGGTAGCCCCTCCAAATTCGTGTTGTCCTGCTATATGGCTCTACATCGCCATCGTAGCATATTTGGAAAGGTCCAGATATTTATCCCTGTTCTTGTCAAGCGGAGGGATGACGCCCTTCTTCTTTAAGATGCGGTAAATCCCGTATGTAATCTTGTGGCGTTGCTGGAAATCAAAGTACCACTTGCTGCAACGGGAGTTCTCGTTGGGGCCCGCCACTCTCCTCGGGTAGGTTTTGCGGAGGCGGTGCACGTATTTCTTGGAACTCACGGATGCGGGAATCACTCCCTTGATGTATGCCTCCATAACTCCGTGCAGGCACCTCCAAGCATTGGTCACTCGGGCGAGGCTCCATCCCTTTTCCTTGTACAGACGCCTATAGAGTTTCATAGGGTTCAGACGTTCAAGTTCCCTCTTTTCCTCGCGGGTCATGCCACCCAGGGGAGTTATCTCAAACGCCCCCTTGCAGAAATCCTTGAACACTTGCAGAGCATCGCCCTTCAGAGCCTTGAAATACGGGACAAGTTCTTCGGGATATTCAGTATCGCCCTCGGTGCAACTGTTGATGCGGGATGTGTATTCGTCCATCAATAAGGTAGTCAGTTGCTTGGACTGGTCCTTTTTATCTCCGGACTTGTCCTTGTCAGCGTACTCTTGTTCTATGGCACTCCAGGTCAAGGCATACGGGCTACCAACTCCCTTCAAAAGACAAGGCCCGTGTGCCGCCTTCTTGATGATTCCCGTGATGGATTTGAGTTTGTTCCGCAACCATGTTTCAAAGGATGCACCACTCTTGTGGTGGGGGTCGTAGGTGAGGCACGCTTGGCAGAAAACGAGTTGTGCCTGCAAAAACAGTTCATCTTCAAGGTCGGGACATTTCTTGGCGTATTTCTGTACGACGGAACTAATTACACCTGCGTACTGGTAGTAAAGTTTATCGGTGGGCTTCAATGTAAACGTTCTCTCGGTTAGTGATTTGTACTTTGGTTGTGCTGATACAATATAATAAAATACCTACATTCTCGCAAGATATTTTTAAGAAAAATTTTTGGAACAAAAGCGGGTTAGCCACCCCCGTGGCTAACCCTATGCGGGACAATCCCTTCCCTGTGCGTTGAGGCAGAAGAGTATCGCGAAAACTGCCTCCGTGACAATGGCCACCGCCAGGGACCTACAGGATTGTTTTTGCTCCTCCGCAATGCAGGAGTTCTACCCGATACACAGTCCCTATGGATTTCTACGAAATCCATAGTCACCGCTTTCTGCATCAACCACACGCACCGGATAATTTCTTATCCTGTAACCTCGTGTGTCAGACGATAAGGACGCGGAATCCTAATTCGCCGCAAGTGGTTGCTAATGCACACACTTGCACAGACTTAACTTCCCGATTATCTATCGGTAGAGCGGTTGGGGACCTACCGCTAAAGGTGAGGATTTACATCCTCTTACTCTTACGAGTTTAACCCCCATTCCCATAATATAACACTTTACCTACCCATTGTCAATAGGCAAGACGCCCTTTTCCTGTAGAGTTTCCAACATCGCTATCGGCAGCGTGGCCAGTGCCGCGATTGCCCACGACATCTCCTCTTCTGAAAAGTTCCCGGATGCCACCATCTCCCTGGCGGTATCGTAGGGTGTGCGGGTCTTTACGATATAATTCAGTTTCTTCCAAAAATCAAGATTCATCATTCAATAGAAAGTAGCGGGGCACTGATGCCCCACTACTGGTATGCAGGTGGATTACTTTTCCTTTGGTGCTTCTGTGGAACTCTTGCCGTATTTGGGCGGTCTCTTGGTCGCCACGGCATCCTCGTGAGCCTCCCACTTTTCGCGGACTCTACGGGTAAGTTCCTGGGCCATTTCCGGGTTGTCTTCACAGAGCTTGATGAGTTCATCCCTCGTGTACGCTTCCCCGAACTCCTCGTCAAATTTGGCCTTTCGTTCGGGGTCGTCACATGCCCATCCGATAATCCAGTCAACGGTAAGGTTGCGCTTGCCCTCTTTTTCCTTGAGGTCCGCTATGCATTCAGCCGTATACTTGTTATCGTCCAACCATTTCTTGAGGTTAGTTGCAGACTTCTGCTTGGCCGTCTCGCTCCACACGATAGCCTTGGATGCGGAAAGCCACTTGCCTTCGTCACTCAAAAGGTCAAACAGATAGTCAATATTCGTGCCGATGTTGTCAATACCGTAGTCAAAGTAGAACGAGTACATCACCGTGCGGTACGGACGGGGAGTCTTGGACTTTATGGTGGTAGCCTCCACGACACCGCCAACAACCGTGCCATTACGGATAATGGGCTGCTTGCGCTTCAACTGGATACGGGTATGGGCATAGAAGTCCAGGGCATCGCTGTTGGACGCCTTACGCTTGGGGGCGTACAAGCCTGCACCGAAATTGCAACGGGTCTGCGACACGATGAGGAGCAAGATATCTTTCTGCTCCAGGGGCTTGTGCTTGGTCTTGAAAAATTCCTGGGACAGGAATTTCGCCACCTGCGCCCCATAGTCACCCTCATCCACGACGGGCTTGCCCTCTGCCTGCAATTTTGCACGCTTGGCTTCCTTGACTTTCTTGGTATTATCTGCCAAGCCATCCAGGGAGTCAATGGCATAGATGCCGTAAGTGTCTTCCGGAATCCAGTTCAGCATGTTGGTCAGCTTGCCATCCATCTCCTCCACGGTCTCGGAATCCACAAACTTGTTCTTGCCGAGAACACGGACATCCGGGTGGATGTTCACGCCATAGAGAAATTCCGTGTCAAACGTATCACCGGATTCACAGTCGTCGGATTCCCACACGAACTTGGACTTGGGACCACCCATCTCCCAGTACGTACTGGCAATCATCTCATTCTTGATGAAACTTTTGCCCGTGGAACTGTCACCGAACACCTGTACGATTACACCGAACGGCAGCCCGTACACGCCCTTGTGCCCTCCTACAAGGAGATTGAGAAGGTCACTACCCATAAGGACACGAGGTTCAGCGGCTACACTTGTTTCTTCTTTTTTCTTTGCCATGATAATATCCTCTTGAAAAAGGGGCACTGGCATCGCCAATGCCCCTCTTGTGTCTGTTTACGGGTAATTACTTCTTGAGACGGGACCTGCAAGCATCACACTTTGCCCAAAGGGCGTCGGGACACTTGCCACAAAGTTGACCACGGTCACAATCCTTACCGAACTCGTATCCGTTGGGGCACGTGTCGGCACTATCGCCACGGGACGGAGCGGGCTTTTCTTCGGGAGCCTCTTCCGTTTCAGCCGGGGCGTCATCGTCGTCAAACGGCATCTTCGGTACGTCATCCTTTTCCTTGCGAGTTTCCGCTACGGCCTTGCGGGAAGAACGACGGGCTTCCTCATACGGAGTTTCCTCGGATTCCTGCTTACGGGAACGGGGAGCATCTTCTTCGGATTCAGCCGGACGGCGGCGACGGGCGGGGGCCTCGTCAGCAGGTTCTTCGGGTTCCGGGGCACGACGGCGACGGGTCGGAGCTTCCTCCTCGGCAGGTTCCTCGGGTTCAGCCCTACGGCGACGTGTGGGAGTTTCCTGTTCGGCTTCTTCGGGTTCCGGGGCACGGCGACGACGGGTCGGAGTTTCCTCTGCGGGTTCGGCATCAAAGCGGGCGGGGGGATTGTCACGGAAACGGGTCGGAGCCTGTTCTTCGGCATCCTCGTCCTGCTGATTTTCAAAGGCCTCGTCAGAGTCATCGGGGTCGCCATAGAGAGCGGCCTTCAACTGGTCGTAGGTCTTGACGACCATCATGGCGTCAAGGGACGGGCACTTTTCAAGGATTTCATCGCTGATTTCCTCAACACGTTCGTTGAACTCAAAGTTGCCTGCTTTCTTGAACTTCTTGCCGGAACCCATAGTATCTTCGTTCACGGAGAAAGACACCACCTTACCTTCTTCGCCAGGGTCGGCGAAATTCACGACACCCTTGCCACGGAGGCAAGCGGTGGCGCGGCTCTGCAATTCCTTGGAGAACACAGCGTGGGACACTTCAAAGATTTCGGGGTCCTCGCTCTTGGGCTTGAACGAGTCAGAAAGTTCCTGGACAAGGTAGATGCACTTGCGACGGGCAAAGAGCTTGCGGGCGTCATCCTTGGTGTCATCGTTCTTCCAGAGTTCGTCGGCCTCTTCGCAAATCGGGCAAGCCTTTCCAAAATTCTTCTTGAGGCAGATGTAGTCGCCGTTGCTCGGACCGATGTTGGTATGGACCATAAGGTCAAGCACGTAATCGTAATCACCGACCTTGGCATTGTTAGAAATCACCTCGGGGTGCAACTTGGTACCGATGCGCCACGGGAGAATGTTGAGGTCATGGTAAGTACCCACGTCTGCCATCTTGAAAAACTTGAGTTTGCAAGAACGGTAGTCCATGAATCTCGGGCGGTCCATGCCACCATTGGATTCGCGGGTGTCTGTCTGCTGTTGGGTACGACGACCCAACGAAATACGGCTACGGTCAAATCCTGCCATATATTGCTCCTTGTATGTTTGTTTTGCGTTTATGCTTTATGTTTCGTTTCACTGTTTCACGTGCATCCGGCAGAGCGGAGAACCCCACCAGGTACATCCTAAATATAGCAAATAGGTCCTACCTTATCTGCCGTTCAAATGGTTACGTATAGAGCGGGTAGAGTCCTCTGCGGACCAGTCTTCTGCCACCCCGTTGTTGCTCAATCCGTTGGACTTGGAGAGCATCATACGGACTGCGGATTCAATCATGGAACGCTTCTGGTCAAGGGCGCGAACCTTGGATTCCGCTTTCTGCATAACCTTGTTCATTTCCACGACCGTAGCCTTTTGGGCAACGATACGGTCGTCAGATTCAACGAGGGACGACACTTTGCCCTCCGTAATCTTTTCGTTCCTGTCAGCGGCATTCTTACGGATTTCCAGTTCTATGGCAGCGGTCATCCTGTCAAGTTCGTTGACTGCGGAATCACGGTCCGCACGAGCATCCACGGCAAGGTCGCTGTAGTACCCGTAAAGGGAGGACTGCATCGCCACTGCGGGTTGCAGGTCCAGGAAATCAATCTCAAGGTCCGGGTCTACGTCCTTGTCCATGATGGAGAAATTATAGTTGCTCATTGTGTTGGACTCCTGTTAGAGGTTGCATTTGTTATGTAGTGGACGGACTCGGACTTGAACCGAGAACCTACTGGTTATGAGTCAGTTGCTCTAACCGATTGAGCTATCCGTCCTGTTATATGCTATCCTGGCACTTTAACTCTGTCTGACCACAAGTCCCGTTCCTTGATGAAGCGGTCAATCTCACAATCTAGAATTTTTGCCAAGGCTTTGTTTATATAATCTTGTTGTAGGGATTGGCACATAAACGAGCCACAATCGGGGTCATGGTTGAAATCCTCCAACACCTCAACGGAAGGCCCACTGTCTAACCCATTCACGGCCATATACGTGCGGACACATGCTTTGAGAATGTCCCGTAGCTCGTATGCGGAATCTCTGTCGTTCAGACAGACGATAGTTGCATTATGGGGTCCCAACAGAATATCGTAGTATCTCATAATTAATCCTTTATTTCATTGAACGCCAAGCGGCAAGAACAAGTCCAGGGAATCCAGTTGCGTAGGTGTCAACCGCAAACTCCTCCATAACCCTGCAAATACGGTCGGAGCCGCTCTTGAGCATAATGCTAGTGCAGTAACCCAAGACACCGCGACGTACAGTTTCGGAATCCACTCGGCCCTTCATATCCTTCAAGATTTCCGAGATTTGTTTCCAGGACGGTTTGCCCGCAGTGACGGCACGACAGAACTCCAGGGTGTTCGGGTCTTCTTCAAGCCCGCCTTCAAGGATTTTCAACTGTGCACTGATGTCATCCGGCTGTGCCATCACTTTTTCCAGGGCGACCATGGCCGCACGGGGAGAGCCGTCTGCAACGTCTATAATGGATGCCAGAACCTTATCATCCAGATTGAACTTTTCGGATTCCGCTGTACGGAGAACCAACTTGCCCAACTGACGGGCGTTCAACGGTTCCATTTTCCATTGAGTGCTGCGGGTAGCTAGAGCCTTGCCCTCATCACCCTTGAGGAACTGGGTAAGGTTGGTCGTGCAGAAGAAGAAATACACGTGGTTCGGCATGTCCTCCGTGGGCTTCAAGTAGGCACGCTTGGCATCGTTGGTCATACCATGACAATTACCTGTTACAAATGGGAATTTCCCGTCTGCGCGGACAATAATCTTATGACTAGGTACTTCTACACAGTACACATCCCCATTATACGCTTCGGTATGAACTGTCTTACCTGCTAATGCTGTAGTATGGAGCATCTTCTTACAGAGTGTCAAACGATACATGGTACTGAATTTATCACTGCGGGTATCTTCAAAGACAGCCATATTAGAGCGATAGCCACCTAAAAAGGCTACGGCACTACAAAAATCTACATTATCCTTACTAACACTGCTATAATACAGATATTTCCCATTAGTATACTTATAACCATCCCATTCCATAAGCTCATCAATGAACTGTCGGGCGTACCTGCTATTAATATCCAAATTAAAGTGGGTCCGTAAGTCCTTTGTAACTGTTTTAGGGGTACTGTACGTATACCGCTTATATCCTATGCGGTCATAGTGTACCTCTGTTAAATTAACAGGATATCCTTCTTTTTCAACAGCGCGTATAATCTCTAAGAATCGTTGAATTTTACGGGTTTTCTTAAAAGAAATAACCCACCGATTAGTGTCTTTTCCGGCCCAATTAATCGCCCCGTCTGCTTGACTGATAATTGCAAGTCTATCCATCGCAGATAAGCTATCTTTATAGCCCGTTCCTTTGCCACTGACAATTATGGACTTTTTTTGATTAAATTTAGTGGCCTCAATATAGTCTTCTTTAATTTCCTTATTCCTGTTACTCACCAAAGGCTGTATATGGTGAGGCGTCATACGGATAGTCCTGTCTTTAAACGCATCCCATGCGTACAGTTCCCCTTTATGTTTTTTCTTGATACGGCGTAAAGGCGTAACGAACTCAACGGTACCATCATTGTTGTATTGAGCAACCAGTTCTGTACCATCTAAATCCTTGAACGGCTTAAACCCATAATTAGTCAAGATTTCCGTTTCACCAGGAAAGCACTCGTCTACAATATAAACTGTAGACGTACCTTTTAAAGGGATGGACCGCATCTGGTCAATGATTTCGCGGGCGGTATCAATGCCACGATTGTTGGACGTGTTGATTTCGTGGATACCGAATGTGGGGTCGGCATGGAGGATTTCCGTAGCGATAATACGTGCTATCGTCGTCTTGCCCGTTCCGGACGGACCCGAAAAGATATGGCAATGGGAAATACGTTTCGGGTCCTGGGCGAAATGAGTCTTGATGGCTTCAAGGGTCTTTTCGTTACCCATCATTTCGTCAAGCGTTTTCGGTCGGTATTCTTTGTAAAGCGACATATTAGATAGTCCCTATAGAAATGTTGTACTTGGTCGTGAGGAGATTGGTGAGGTCTTCAACAAGACTGATGACTTCCCCCGCATTGGGAGACTTGCCCGTGAAACTTTCAAACATCTGCGAAGCGAAATCCTCAAGTTTGTAGACTTGCTTTTCATCAATTTCGTTCTCAAGTTCATCCACGCGGGCATTCAAGTCAGAGTTTTCATTTTCAAGAGCGTCAATGCGGTCTTCGTAATCTTCCTTGAGACGGTCAACCATATCCTTGACGGCATCGTATTCTTCGGAGATGTCATCGCACTGCTTGTCCTTGAGTCTGTCAATTTCGTCCTTGATGTCATTGAAGTCTATATCTGTCACCATTGTTGTTCCTCGTGTTTATTTTTTAAAAGGGATGCCCACTGCACGTTTAGTATAGTAGGGGAACCATACATGTGTTGTGGCAAATGTGCAGTGGGCGATTTTCTAGAATTTGGAGGTGGATACCCCGTAATCATTGTGGAGCGTGTGTTCCACGGAGGTCTTGAACGTAAGAACTTCGCCTGCGGAGGGTTCACGCCCGAGATATGTACGGAGCAACTGTGAACACGCGGATTCCACGGTAAGTTCTTCCGGAGCCAACTTGTCCAGGCGATAGGATGCTTCAGTTACGACCGCCTGGATATCGGCCATAAGACGCTTTGCAACTTGTAGATTGTTATCCATCTTGGTATCCTCTGCTAGTATATAGATTGTTTCTAGGTTATGCCACCTTTGGTTCAAACTTGGACTGCCAATTTTCGGGCATGCCCTCTGTCCTCAAGGCACCCACCTCGGTCATCTTGGCCCAGGAGCCGTCCACGGCAGATGCGTCGGCTTCAATCACGAGCGGCACGCAAATCCACGGGAACTCCTGGCTGACACGTTTGACGCCGTTACCGTAGATGATACTGGCAACCTTGTCTTCCTCGCCCTCCTTGACAAGGGCGATAATGGCATCGTGAATCTGCCCGATGATACAGGACTGCAATCCTTGTGCCTTGAAATCCTGCAAGTCATAGGTAAGGGCTTTCAGCAAGATATGGAACGCAGAGCCCTGGATGCAACGGTTGGTGGCTTCGGTATACCCCATCGGTCCGTAGCAGCGGAAACCAGTATAGGATTGCACGTACCCGTAATTCTGATAGCGGTCCCACTCCGTTCTACGCCAAGCATTGTACACCTTGAATCTCTTGTTCCAAAAGATATCATCGCCCTTCTTGACGTGAGCCTCCCATTGGGCGTAGGTCCTAATCTTGCAATCCTTGGCAAGGTGCTCCTTCGTATATTTCGGCATGTTGTTCCACATATTCAGAGCACAGGACTTGTAGGACGCCCCGTAGAACGAACTGAACACGTAGCCCGCCTTGATGGTGGAGCGTTCTTCCTTTGTCAGTTCATCCGGCTTTCTGATATACATATCGCAGGCAGTGTCGCGGTGCATATCGGATTCCGGGTTCTGCAAATAGTGAATCATCTGCGGGTCGTGATGGTACGATGCGGACACCATCACTTCAAGGCTCTTGTAGTCCATTTCCATAAACCTGTAACCCTTCGGGGCTACAAACAAGGAACGGAGCAGTTTCTTCATTTCCTTGTCGCGTTTCGGGATGTTCTGGAAATTCGGGGAATCTGCGGACGAACGGTATGTGCGGGGACCCGCATCGCCTTCGCCACCCGCACCCGTAGAGAGGTTGAAAAATGGACGAATAAGGTATGCCTGCTTTTCTTCATCCCATACGGCCTCTCGTTTGTAACTATCCAGGAAGTCCATAATCTTGGACCACCTACGCATACCGAGAATGGCTTGGCAGAACGGAGTTCCCAATTTTTCAAGGGTATCCCCCGTAGCATCTTCCTTGCCGGAGGGTGCTTTAAGTCCGCAAATCTTGTAAAGCACATCCACAATCTGCTTGTTGGACAACGGATTGAACGCTTCTCCGGGATGCATCATACACCATTTTTTCGCCTCGTCAGAAGCCTTGACAGCTTCTTCGGATTCCTTGTACTTGGATTCCAACTCGGCCTGCAAGGACTCAATCTTGTCATAGTCAATCGGCAGACCTTCGGACTGTACCTTGGCTAGGGCATCCATACCCTGCATAAAGAATCTGAACGGCTTTTCAAGACCCACCATCTGTTGGGATTGCCTGTCACGCATGGCAATCGTATAGATGGAGTCCTCGCCGCAATAATAAGCGAGTTCGCCCTTGGGAACACCCACGTCGGCCTTGAGAAGGTTGAAATGGTTGCCGCTAGTCTTATCCTCGCCATCCATCGGAGTGGACAGGAACTTGTCAACCTTGTTGTCGTATCCGATGACACCCAGTTCACAATAGGTATGGAACTTGAGGCCCACTTTCTGATTGTTGTCAATAACGTGAGCACCGAGGCACGTATCCCATGACCAGTTGGTTGGCCAATCGGAACGGCCATTGTGTAGCCCCGCACGGAATTTAGTCCAACAGGCCTCGTAGTCTGCCTTGTGGGCGATGAGGCCTATCTTGTCGTGATGGGTAAGTTTATACCAGGCATCCACGAGCTCCTTGCTTTCACCATCCCACAAGAAACCGATAGCGTGATATTCGCCATCCTTGCGGTAGCCAACGGATGCAGCCTTGATTTCGTGTCCGTCGCGATGGGGCTTCAAGCCCGTAGTTTCGTAGTCAATCGCGACATCGTGGTAGCCCTCGGGACTCTTGTCAAGTTGGTCTGTCTCGCCCCATTCACGGATTTCATCAATCCACTGTGCCGCCTGTTCTGCATCTCCCGTTGTACGGATATCCGTAGGCAATTTCGGGAGCGGAATATCCACGAGTTGATATGCTAGACGTAGATGCTGCGAGAAATACATGTATGGGCACCCGTCATCCTTCTGCCAGGTCAAGAACTCGGGACTGTAGGTCGGACAAATCCAACAATTATAGTGGCGGTCCGGAATGCGCTTGCCATAGAAATCGGATGGCTGCGTCTTCTTGATTCTGCCGGACATCCTGTCCCATATAAGGGCCTGTACGGCTGCGGGACCCATCGGTATGATGATGTGCGGTTTCAGTTGGGAAATAAGCCTATCCAGGCGGTCCTTACAACAATTAGGAGCAGGCTCATTGTCCTTCTTGCACGGGCACGGCAGTACATATCCAATCCAGGCAGACTCCAGAAAATCATGGGGAAGACCACGCTTGTCCTGCAAGTCCCACAAGTAATCGTACATCCTGTGCATGAAGACCGTATCGTGCGTGTTGCCTTCCGTTCCACGAGGATGGTCACACAGGATTAAAACGCGGTCCTTGCCCTCGCCCGCAAACACAGAATCCTTACCGGACTGGTCCAGTTTACATACGGCACACCCCGTCAACTTGGGTTTCGCCGCCATAGTCTGAATCGCTTTAGGTATATTGAAAAATCCACCCATAAAAACCTTGACACAAGTACGATTGGCCCGGACAAGGCTTGCCGGAGCTATTACACCCCGGCAAGCCCGCTTACGGGAACAATGGAATTACACATCCGTTTTCTTGGTTGCAGCGGACACAAACTGCATATAGTTTCCGGACTGGAACGTGATGGCCATCTTCGGGGGATTGCCAGGGTCCACATCCAGGTAACACAAAGTGAAATCCATAACCTTGCTAGAGGCTTCAAGCAGGAACGTAGTATTGACCCACACCTCAATATCCTGTGGGTCGCCTTCAAGAGCAGCATCCCACGGGATAGACTCGGAGGCTTCGCCGCCGACCTTTTCGGCATACAGGTCCAGTTCGTCCTTGCCGAACGTCAGACGTACAAGGCGTGCGTTCTTGTTTTCCATGCCGGACGCGAGGATGGCCACACGGGACACGGCTTCAGCGATATTACCGGGGAGCCTGCCCTTGACAAGAACCTGCGCGGTCTTGAACGCTTCGGGGTAGGATGCCAGGGTCTCAAACGGATACGTGGTGTGGTCCTTGCGCTTCGCGGAGAACACCGTGCCGTCCTCATACTTGAGGTGGAGCCATGCGTCATGGATGCAGTAACCCTTCGGGGTGCCAACCTTGAGAGCGTCATTGAATGTAGCGTCATCCACCCAAAACGGGTCCATGTGTTCGGACAGCGTGTTGATGCAGATACGGTTTGAATCAGTTTCATAGACGGCAGACGCTTCGCCGAAATCATTCACGGCCACACCACGGATAGATTCGGTGTTGCCCGCGAGAGAACAGATGCGTACGGCATCAATGAACTCGTCGGAGAGGGGCTTGTACTGCAAGTCGGCAAGGTTGAGGCCCTTGATGAGTTCCATCACCTTGGAAGAGTCCAGGAGCGTCATGGCACTCTTGTTACGGCCTGCCTTAATCTTGACCTTGTTATCCACGATTTCAAGCGTGAGGGTCACATCGGACATCTTGGACACGAGATTGAAGAAATCCGCACCCTTGACGGAGAAAGAAAGGTTCTGCGTATCACACGGAGCGGACACGGCAATTTCGCTGTTGTAGGAACTTACGGACGCTCCCGTAAAGAGAAGTTGGTCGGCCCCATCAATGACCGTGTTGCCCTTTTCCACACCGGGCATCACCTTCTTGAGGGATTCAATCAATTTTGCTTTTTCAAGTTGAACTGCCATTGGCTTATCCTTTATTTGTTGAGTTTACGATTTCTATATAGTCGGACACTACTTATTGCACGCATCCTTGAACGCTTCCCACCTCTCGGAATCCGGGAAGAACCCATTCACTATGACAGGCGCGGCATCCTTGGCGTAAGGGATGCTCCGCACTGTGTTGTATTCAAAATATTCTTCGGCGTCCTGCAATTTCAGTTCATGGAGAAATTCCGGGTCTTGCAGTTGTTCCTCGGGGTATTCATCACCATGACAGGTCCGCATATCCTCGTCCGTAAATCCGTCGGCGATACACTTGATACACAGACTGCGTTCGTAGACGGCCACGGTACTGTCACCTACCTCGGTGGTCCCAATCATGGCCTTCTCAAGCCCGTGCAGGATGCAGATGTTGTCCCCATCCTTATCGTCTCTCTGGGTTGCTTCGTCAAAACGCTCTACTACGAGCGGGCCCGCCTGGGTGAGGTCGTAACCTGTCTGTTCATTTTTGTTTTCCATAGCATGTTCCTCGGTTCTATAGTTTTATCTTCTAGGACGCCCACGGCTACCCGTGCGCCTGCCCGTCCTCTTGGTAGGCATCTCGTCTTCCTCGGAGCCGTCCCATTGTTCTTCCTGGGACATGTCCACGCGGGAAAGCAACTCGCATTCAAGGTAGGGTCTACCGATGGCAAGACAACTCGTGCAGACCACGGAATCCTGGACGGGGGCCCCGTCACGAGTCGTGTTGCAGGCAAGCCTGGTGATGCCCCTCTTGCGCTCGGTAGGCGTATGGTTGATGGTAATCATCTTGGTGACGTGGGCCACCTTGCGGATATCTTCGGAAACCTGGTTTTCCTCGGCGTCCTGTTGACCACCGACGGTGGCGCGGCCAGTCTGCGAAACGGTTGCCAAGACGCACTTGCGGGACTGCGCCAGACCACGGAGAGATTTCCAACACTTGTTAATCTTCTCGCGTTCGTCCGTACCGGGCCCCAAGTCCATGATATCCGCATAGTCAACACAGATGACCTCCGGAACCAGGCCCTCGTATACCTCCATGTCCTTGAGTTCCTGTTCAAGACCACGGACGGAGAGCGTACCCGTAGGGAATGTACGGAGCTCAAGATGCCCTTTTCGGCTAATCTTCTTGAACCCTCTCTGCGCCTTTTCAATGGCGGCTACACTGGAATCCACACGTTTCGTAGGCTGCGTAGCATCCACGACTCGGGCGACACCCTCGTTGTCGTACTCAAATACAGGCCAAGCAACTTCTTCCCCGTAGCGGGATGTGCCCGTGAGCATTTGCCAAAATCTGCGGACAACCTGCTTTTCGGACATTTCAAGAGAAACATAGAGGACGCACTTTCCCTGCAAGGCGGCCTGGACGGCCACGGTCATCAGCCACCAGGTCTTGCCACTCTTGGGAGGACCGATGAATGCAATGAAGTCTTCTCGGATGAAAGGACCCATAACGCTACCGAGCACTCCGGGCATTATGAAAATCTCTTCGTCGTCGTTGTCAAAGGCATGGGAGATAACGGCGGCGTCATTGAACAGGTTTACTACCTGCGCTTGCCGTATATCCGGTTTGGTAAAATCCGCGATGGCGTGGAGACCCCCGGAGGTGTCACCCGTCTGGACGGCCCTGGTCAACTTTTCCACGAGGAGCGCGAGGGCCCTGCCCTGGAAATAATTTAGGGCCATCTTCTCGGCCATGGCGGGGTTCGTCGGATACCATTCATCAGAGCAGGTATCCAGGTAGGCCCGTACCATCTCGGCATCGGCTTCCTGCAATTCGGACACCCTCTGCTGATAGATGTCGCTGATGGCCTTTTCGGGGGCTACCCCTAGCTTGTCATAAAAATCCCATACCCAAGTAGCTACAATCTTGCCTAGCGATGATTCAAAAAATGTAGGGTCCCCGGCTTTCCTGCACTTGGCAATCAAGCTCGTGGACATAACCAAGTTAGACAATACCCTGCGTTCTATAGATACATCAACTTTAACACGTTGTAACATCCGTTGTTCCCGTAAATACTAGAATGTGTTGTTCATAACGTATATAGCCTCTATTTCGGCATACGTAGTCCTCGGCGTTCCATCAATTCTGTAAGTAGGTCGGTAGTGGCCGTTTCCTTTCCATCAAGGACTCCATCAAGCATCTTCGCCCTGGAGTCCAGGATTTCAATGGCATCCATATCCACCGTGCCAGGTGCTATAAGATAGTAAGATGTGACGGAGTTCTTCTGTCCAGACCTGTGTAAACGGTCCGTAGCCTGCCTGTGATAGTTCGGGGTGTGCGAAAATTCAGCAAAAGCCACATCGGAGCACACATCCTGGAAGCCATCAATACCGACACCGCCCGCCTGGATGTTTGCAACCATAACTTTACATTTAGGATTCTCAATGAATTTCTTACGGGCAGCCTCTCGGTCGTTCGGAGACATTCCCCCGTAAATCATTGCAGGACACCACATTTTCAGTTCGTCTACGAGGACTTCCACCACGGAGCGATGCCATGCAAACAGGAGCAACTTCCTACCAGATTCAAGAAAATCATCAATCCAGTCAAGCATGGATTTTTCCTTGAGGGCATAGGCCGTCCGGAGCAGATGAGCCACCTTGTTTCTGGCATTTTCAACCTCGCCCTTTTCCGTGTCCTCGGAGAACACCTCGCGTTCTTCCTCGTAGTAGGCTTTCATATCGGAGGAATCCACCTCCAGGGGGACGACCTCCATGACCTTGGGAGGCAAGTCTTTCATAACTTCCGCTTTAGTTCTGCGGAGCATACAATTAACGAGCACCCCATGTAATTCCTCAATATTGGAAGCCCCGTTATAAGTGGTGCCAAACTCGTTAGTCTGCGGGTCGCAGTAGCGGTTCTTGTAGAAATAGAAATTCTTGAACCTGGAAGGTTCTACGATACTCAAGAGCGTCCAGAACTGCAAAGGTTTGGACATCGCGGGTGTACCGCTCATACCGATGCAGTGCGGGATAATTTCAGACAGGGACTTGAACGCCGTGGCCCTCTGCGAATCGGGATTGCTGATGGCCTGCACCTCGTCGCCTACGAGCAAACGGAAACCCACCTTGGTGAGGGGTCCGTCACAGATATATCTCGTGATTTTCTCCCCATTCTTTTCTTCGGTCTTATAGTGCCCCGTCCAGTCGGAGAGGACATCCCAGTTGATGATGTAGCTCTTGTCCCTGGACAGCGGGTGCGGAGTCTTGCCGTTCAAGACCTCAACATCGGGGTAGTGTTTCTTCGTAGCCCCAACCCATTTGCGGTAAGCCTCCTGCCATTGCAGTTTTGTAGGGGCATTGACCACATAGAGAGCGGGGTAGGCATTCGCATAGACCATCCAGGAAAGGGCTTCCACAGTCTTTCCACAGTTGTGGACTATAATATGGTTGGCCACGAAATTCCCATGATTGAGGACCTTGACATCGTAGGTCATCCGCAATCCTGCGGAGCGGATAAACGCCACCTTGGACATAAAGCCCTTTGTGCCATCTGTCTGCACGTAGGCATTCAAGGTGTCCTTGAGTTCCGTCCACCCGCTATCCGTAAGAACCTTGTGGTCGGGGGTAGCAATCAAATACGTGCTATCTTCAAAAGTAGCGTGGACACACTTTTTCAAGCCACTCTGCACGACATCTACGACCTCACCAAAGCCGATGGTGTGTCCATCTTCCAAAAGGCATTGGATTTCCCAATCGCACTT
>ODAJ011759922.1_pt1 | contig 18816 bp, 17 predicted proteins | sample 1539241 | NCBI WGS metagenome assembly ODAJ01 (sample SAMN02144231, study PRJEB22623) | gut metagenome | biome: sheep rumen | host: Ovis aries | place: New Zealand | reverse complement strand
CGCAAAGCGGCTTTATTCCTTGTACGCAGTCGTGTGCATGCCCCGCAGGGTTATAGTAAAGGACATTTTTAAATGTCGTTTACTATAAAATTAGTCTTGACAAACTATTTATTAGTGGTATAATTAGGATATAAGTTAATATTTGTTCTTCAGGGATAGGTGAAATTCCATACCGGCGGTAAAGCCCGCGAGCCTTTTGGCATGATTTGGTGAAACTCCAAAGCCGACAGTAAAGTCTGGATGAGAGAAGACAAAAGTTATAGACATTTATATCATATTATATTTGTATATTTTGTTTACGGCGTTTCAAATACCCTTGAAGAATATTTCAAGGGTATTTTTTTATTTTGGAGAGGTATTTATGAATGAGTTTATGAAACGTGCCGTTGAACTTGCTTACAGGGGTGAGGGCGGTGCGGACCCAAATCCTCTTGTGGGTGCGGTCATTGTAAAAAACGGCAGGATAATAGGCGAGGGCTGGCATAAACGCTGCGGTGAAGCCCATGCGGAGGTTAACGCTTTCAACAGTCTTACCGAAAGCTGTGAGGGTGCGGAAATGTTCGTCACGCTTGAACCCTGCGCCCATTACGGCAAAACACCGCCATGTGCTCTTGCGGTGGTCAAAAATAAGATCAAAAAGGTTTATGTCGGCATACTTGACCCAAATCCCAAAGTTTCGGGCAAGGGTATAGAGATAATGAAAAATGCGGGCATAGAAGTTGAAACGGGTCTGATGGAAAATGAGTGCAGGGAGCTGAACAAGGTTTTCTTAAAATATATAAAAACGGGTCTGCCGTATGTCCACAGTAAGTTTGCAATGTCACTTGACGGCAAAACGGCATGTTATACGGGCGAGAGCAAATGGATAAGCTGTGAGGACAGCCGCGCGGAAGTACAGAAACTGCGAAACAAATATATTGGTATAATGGCAGGTATAAACACCGTGCTTGCAGATGATCCGCAGCTTACCTGCCGCCTTGAAAACGGCAGGGACCCGTATAGGATAATCGTTGACAGCAGCCTGAAGATACCTCTCTCTGCAAAGGTAATAGGAAACGACGGCAGGTGTATTGTGGCAGCGGTTTCGGATGACAGTGAAAAAATAAAGGTCCTTGAAGATAAGGGAGCAAGAGTGATAAAAACAAAGCCCGAAAACGGAAGAGTGGATTTAAAAGAACTTATGCAAAAGCTCGGCGCACTTGAAATCAACGGCATTTTGCTCGAGGGCGGCGGCACGTTGAACTTTGCGGCAATAAAAAGCGGCGTCGTTGATGAAGTTACCGCTTATATCGCACCGAAAATAATTGGAGGCAGTATGGCAAAAACGCCTTTTGAGGGTGAGGGCTTTGCAAAAATAGCGGATTGTATGCAGTTGACCGACCTGAATGTAAGAAAACTCGGTATGGATATTGTTATTAACGGAAAGGCGGTGCAGAATGTTCACGGGAATAGTTGAAGAAGTGGGAATAGTTGAAAAAACAGGTATCCAACCTGTGATACGTGCCCGAAAGATACTTGAAGACATACATATCGGCGACAGCATATGCGTAAACGGCGCCTGCCTTACTGTGACCGAATTTACGAATGACAGGTTCACGGTCGATATAATGCCCGAAAGTATGCGCTGCACAAACCTCGGTGAGCTGAAAAAGGGCAGCAGAGTCAACCTTGAACGCGCTATGCCTGCAAACGGACGTTTCGGCGGACATATAGTCAGCGGTCATGTGGACGGCACGGGTATTATAAGTGATATAAAACAGGATGGCATAGCTGTTGTTTACAGGATAAAGGCAGATAAAGCCATATTGCGGTATATAGTTAACAAAGGCTCGATAGCAATAGACGGGATAAGTCTTACCGTATGCAGCATAGACGAAAAAAGTTTCGGTGTTTCCATAATACCGCATACACAGCGCGAGACCACGCTTTCGTTTAAAAAAGTCGGAGATACGGTCAATCTTGAAACGGATATTATTGCGGCTTATGCGGAAAAGTTTTTGAATTTGCGTTCGGAAACAAAAGAAAGCACGATAGATATGGACTTTTTAAGAAAATGCGGATTTTAAGGAGGGATAAAAATGTATGATTTTAATACGATAGAAGAGGCGCTTGAAGACCTCAGATCGGGTAAAATGATAGTTGTTGTTGATGATGAGTCACGAGAAAACGAGGGCGATCTGATAATGCCTGCCGAAACGGTGACACCACAGGCGATGAATTTTATCGCAAAATATGCACGCGGACTCATATGCACACCTGCATCAAAAGATATACTTGAAAAGCTTAAAATGGGTCAGATGGTTGCCGAAAACACCGACAACCATTCGACGGCATTTACTGTCTCCGTCGATCATATCGGTACAACAACGGGTATTTCTGCATATGAACGTGCCTTTACCGTAAAGAAAATGGCAGAAGACGATGCAAAGCCCGAAGATTTCAGACGCCCGGGACACGTTTTTCCGCTGCTTGCGCGTGAGGGCGGCGTGCTTGTGCGCAGAGGACATACCGAGGCTACGGTAGATCTTGCAAGGCTTGCGGGCTTTAAGCCCATTGGCATTTGCTGTGAGATAATGTCCGAGGACGGTCATATGGCACGTCTGCCCGAACTTATCGAATTTTCAAAAAAGCACGGACTTAAACTGATAACCGTTGAAGCCCTTGTAGAATACATTTATGAGCACGATTATCCCATAGAGCTTTCAAGTGAAGCAAAACTGCCCACCGAATACGGCGATTTTACTATAAAAGGCTTTGTGGATAAGGCAACGGGTGAACATCATATAGCGCTTACAAAGGGCGAGTTTGACGGCAATACTCCCGTTTTGCTGCGTGTGCATTCCGAGTGCATGACAGGCGATGCTTTCGGCTCGCTTAAATGCGACTGCGGCAGTCAGCTGCGCACGGCTTTGCGCCGCATATCCGAAAACGGCAGCGGTGCGCTCGTATATATGCGCCAGGAGGGCAGGGGAATAGGTCTTATAAATAAGATAAAAGCCTACAGCTTGCAGGATAGAGGCATGGACACGGTCGAAGCAAATCTTGCTCTCGGCTTTCCCGAGGATATGCGAAACTACAATGCCGCCGCACAGATAATAAAAAATCTCGGTATACATAAAATAAAACTGATGACAAACAATCCCGACAAAATAAGCTCCTTGGAGAAAAACGGGCTGGAAATTACCGAGCGTGTACCGCTTGTTGTAGCATACGGACACGAAGCGGATTTTTATATGCAAACAAAAAAAGAAAAGATGCATCACATTGTATAAACTATGAGAGAGGAAGAGTTATCTTCCGACGATATAAAAAATCTATATAAAGAAAGGAAATTATAAAATGAAAACATTTGAAGGAAATCTTATCGGAACAGGTTCAAAATTCGGTATCATTGTAGGCAGATTTAACGAATTTATCGGCGGCAAGCTTTTGGAGGGTGCTTTGGATGCGCTTAAAAGACACGGCGTTGATGAAGAAGATGTAAGTGTGGCATGGGTGCCCGGCTCGTTTGAAATACCGCTTATCGCACAGAAAATGGCATCAAGCGGCAAATACGATGCCGTTATCTGCCTGGGTGCAGTCATAAAGGGCTCGACCGACCATTACGATTATGTCTGTGCAGAAGTATCAAAGGGTATAGCACAGGTAAGCTTAAACAGCGGTATACCCGTTATGTTCGGCGTGCTTACCACCGATAATATAGAGCAGGCTATAGAGCGTGCAGGCACAAAGGCAGGCAATAAGGGCTATGATGTTGCAGTCAGCGCAATTGAAATGGTAAATCTTATAAAGGGACTTTAAAAAAAGCTGCGGAATACGAATATCATTGACAAAAAAGCTGCGGCAGAAAACCGCAGCTTTTGTTTATTCTTTCACACTTGCCATTGTAAACTCGGGTGTATAGAATTTCTGCGCAAACAGGCTTATTATAACAGGCGGCAGGCCTGCGATTACTGTCATTGCCGCGTGCATTGTCTTATAATCAAGTCCGCCGCTGGGCCACCATTCGGGCGGAACATAATAATCACCTGCCCAATTTCTCATTCTGCTCATTAGATTTTCTTTGTCGTGCGAATTGATAAAAACCACGTAGCCGAAATACTCGCTCCATGCAGCTGCGGCAAAGAAGAAACCTATTGCAGCAAGTACGGCTTTTGACATCGGCAGAACAATACTTATAAATGTCCGGACAGGTGTACAGCCGTCTATCTCGGCAGACTCAAGGATATCCCGCGGCAGGCTCTCAAAAAAGTTTCGCATAAGGATAATATTGTATGCATTGATGCTTAATGGAAGCATGACAGCCCAAAGCGAATCAAGCAGTTTTAGTTTTTTCATAACAATAAAGAAAGGCACAATACCTGCATCATAAACAAGCATTATCAAGATCATATATGAAAAAATCTTGACTCCGGGCAAATCTTTCTGAACAAGCAAATATGCACTTATGCTTGTGATAAAAAGACCTAAAATCGTTACAATAACCGTTGTTGATATTGAAACAAGTATAGGTTTTGAAAAAAATTCGTATTTGAAGATAGTATAGTAAGCTATATTGTCAATTGTAAAGCGGTTATTATATATAGGCAAAAGTGTCAGCCCGTTTATTGTTCGATTTAAAAGTGACTTCGTGAGTATGCTCATAAACGGCAATATTATCGTGAGTACCAAAAAAGCCATAAACAATGTATTGAAAACACGAAAAATCTTTCTTGAAACACTTGTTTTTTTCTTAATGTAAGACTTTTTCATAAGAATACCCCCTTTTATCTCATAATAACGGCCTCTCTTTGTTAAATTTTAACATATATAAGATTAAAAATCAATACTATAATGAAAAAATTGACAAAATATAGTATTATGTGTTAGAATATATTTAATAAATTAATGGAGGAAGCTATGAATGATAAAAGAAATACTAACAAAAATCGCCGAATTGCTCGATAAAACAGACAGCATTATGTATTATCCCATACTTATTATTGTTATGGCGCTTGCAGGCATATATTTTACCGTGCTTACAAAGGGCGTGCAGATACGCTTGTTCCGCGAATCCGTAAAACTTGTCACCGAACCGCCCGATGATAAAAAACACGTTTCGTCATTGCAGGCAATGCTTGTTTCAACGGCATCGCGTGTGGGTACGGGCAATATTGTCGGCGTTTCAACGGCTATTTGTCTCGGCGGCCCCGGTGCCTGCTTCTGGATGTGGCTTATGTGTATTATAGGTGCATCCTCTGCTTTTGTGGAAAGTACGCTCGCACAGGTCTACAAACGCAAAAACGAAAGGGGCGAATGTTACGGCGGTCCTGCCTATTACATAGAAAGAGCGCTGCACGCACCTGCGCTTGCTGTGCTTTTCTGTATTTTTCTTATAGCAACATATGCGGTCGGTTTTAATCTGCTTTGTTCATATAATTTACAGTCAACTTTTGAAGCCTATTCTTTTTATGATGCAAAAGTAACTCCCGTTATAGTCGGCGCCGTGCTTGCTGTACTGACGGGCTACTGCCTGCTTGGAGGAGGAAAAAGAATAGTCAGGCTTACAAGCCTTATCGTACCTTTGATGGGTGTTGCATATGTGGCAATATCACTTATAGTCATTGTTTTCAATATTAAGAATATACCTATGATGTTTGCACTTATTTTTAAGGATGCCTTTGATTTTAAAGCAATTTTCAGCGGTGTTGCGGGTTCGTGTATGGTTTACGGCATAAAACGCGGTCTTTATTCAAATGAGGCAGGTGTCGGCTCCGCTCCAAATGCCTCCGCCTCCGCAAAAGTCTCACATCCTGCAAAACAGGGTCTTGTGCAGACACTTTCGGTCTATATAGATACTCTGCTTTTATGCACCGCAACTGCACTTATGTGCCTTTCGAGCGGCGTTGAAAGAAGTGAAGCCGTTTCGGGCGCACTCTATGTTCAAAATGCAATATCAACAGTGTTCGGCTCTTTAGGTCCTGTTTTCATAACCGCGGCTATGGTGCTTTTTGCATTCACGACCTTGCTGGGCAACCTTTATTATGTGAACAACGCTCTTGTTTTTCTTAACAAAAAGAAAGAACCTACCGAAAAATTTATGAGGATATTTCATATAGTCTGCGTTTTTGTTATCTTTATCGGTGCGATAATACCTATGAATTCCGCATGGGCTATGGCAGATATAACAATGGGCGGTATGACGCTTATCAACCTTCCGTCTTGTATGATATTGGGCAAGGTTGCTATAGATACACTCAAAGACTATGAAAAACAGAAAAAAGAGGGCAAAAACCCCGTGTTCTTCGGAAGAAACATCGGTCTTGAAGAAAGTGAACTTGAATATTGGAAATAAAAGAATGAGTTTATGCAAAACGTTAAAGACATAAAAAAACTGCCGCAAAATGATCTGCGGCAGCTTTTTTGTTGCTGTTATTATCCGAAAACAGCCTTGCATGGTTATGAAATTATTGATAATTCCAGCCCCAGCCGCTGTAATCGCCTATATCCGAAACGGCAAAGTTAACAAGCGAAAACCTGTGTGTCGGATAAACATCGCCTGTTTCTTTATCTACAAGAGCGCCCGAGCTGTTGTTTGAGAATATCTCAACATACCAGAAATGTCCCATATCGGTAACTTTACCTTCAAAAGCTCCGAGGTTGGGGAAGAAATCGGCAAAATTCTCTTTTGTAAGTCCCGTGGTGTCAATGCCGAGTATGCCTTGTATCGGTTCTTTCATAGAGGGCATAAAGTCCTCAAAGTATCTTTTTTCAACTATAGTTCTTGCATCTTCTTCGGTAACTTTTGTCCTTATCTTGCTGTCAACTGTAATAAAGCGTGTATCTTCCGCAAGTTCGGGAATATAGCCGACTTCCGCACCGAAAGCTGTGGAGATAGCCCTTAAAGGTACATATGTGAGTAAATTTATTATCTCCGCAGGGCTGCTTATTTCTTTTTCTTCGCCGTTTACTGTTATAAAGCCTGCGCCAATAGTGCATTTTATGTCAAGACCGTCTTTGCTTATGCTTACAGTCTTTGTTTCGCCGTCCCAGGCAACATCTGCTCCGAAGTTTTCGCTTATTATCCTTAAAGGAACAAGGGTGGTGCCGTTTTTTATGACTGCATCGGCATCGCGTACAGCCGTACCGTCGATATAGAGTACAACGGCAGGCGCTTTGGTCTCTTTTACGGTGCCGTCCCTGTAGAGTATCTCCATATCACCCTGAAAGCCCGATATTTCGATAAAAGGATCGGCCGCAAAAACATTGGTCGTAAGTAAAAGGGCGCACATAAAACCCGCAAATAATTTTTTCATAATTCTGCCTCCTTATTTGTTTTTGAAAAATTCTTCTATATCAGCCCATTTTGCATTAACGGAACCCTGTGCAAAGAAAGGTTTTCCGCCGCCGCGTCCGCTGAGAGCGGTGTTCATTTCCTTTACAAGTGCTTTAAGGTCGCCGCCTTTTTGGGCAACTGCATATTTATAGCCGTTTTCGTCATCACCCGAGAATACACAGCACATACCGCTGTTCTGTTCGATAAGGGCAGCAGCAAGCTTACGTACATTGTCGGGCGTGAAATTCGGCTGATTTATAAGTGTCGTTGTTTCAATGCCTTTGTATTTATCGGCTATAATACTTATTGCATTATTCTCTGCCGCCGAAAGCTTTATTTTGAGCTGCTGGTTCTCGTCAAGCAATCTTTCGACCGCCGCCGATGTTTCAAATACCTTTGCCGAGAGCAGGGCGGATATTTTCGAGTTTTCATCAACGGCTTTTGCTATGTATTCATAGGCGCGTTTGCCGCTCAGCATCTCTATGCGCACGCCCTCGTGAAATTTCTGTACAGATATCAGTTTTACAAAGCCTATCTCCGAAGTCGTTTCTACATGTGTTCCGCAGCAGGCACAGGTGTCACCGTCGGGGAAACGCACTATACGCACCTCGCCGGTGAGTTCTTTTTTGCTGCGGTACTGCATTTCTTTGAGTTCTTCGGGTGACGGATAAAGTATTTCCGCCTTGTGGTTTTCCCATATATAATCGTTTGTCTGTGCTTCTATTTCACGCAGTTCATCCTTTGTTATCTCACCGTCAAGGTCTATGGTTATCATCTCTCCGCCAATGTGGAAACCGACATTGTTATATCCGAAGCGCCTGTTTATAAAGCCGCTTACCAGATGTTCGCCCGAGTGCTGCACCATAAGGTCAAAACGGCGCTCCCAGTCGATAATGCCGTGAACTTCCTCACCGACAGCGATCTCCTCTTTTGTGTAATGAACTACATCTTCGCCTTTTTCCTGAACATCCGTAACTTTAATGCCGTTTATCGTGCCGAGATCGCAGGGCTGACCGCCGCCCTCGGGATAAAACGCCGTTTTATCGAGTACAATGCAAAAGCCTTTTTCCGTTTGTTCACATGATACGACTTTTGCATCGAATTCTTTGATGTAAGCCGACTTGTAATAAAGTTTTTCAGTCATTTTCTTTTACCTCTGTTTCGCTTTTTGGTGTGTATACCATGCAGTCCGTTATTATCTTCTGTACCTTTTGCGGAAGTTCTTTTATCTCCTCTTTTGTAAGGTCTTTCGTTTCGATAAGGGGATGCACTGTTATATTGACGTCCGCAGGACGAACATGGTTTTTGGGATTGCCTTCTATTATTCTGTAGGTACCGTCCATGGTTATGGGTATTATCGGCACTTTCGCTTTTATTGCAGGTTTGAAACTGCCCGCTTTGAATTCGCGCACGGGTTTGCCCTTGCTGCGTGTGCCTTCGGGAAAAATGACCATATTATAGCCTTTTTTCAAAAGTTCTATGGTATCGAGTATGACCTGCATGGATTGTTTTATATCGCTCCTGTCCATAAATTGGCAGTGTATACGCATCATCCAATAGCCGAGAACAGGTACTTCGCCGAGCTCTTTTTTTGCCACAAAGCCTTTGTTTGTTGGCAATGTGCCGAGGATAGCGGGAATATCGAAGTTGCTCTGATGATTTGCAACGAACAAAACCGTCCTGTCAAGAGGAATGTTCTCAATGCCCTTGACTTTTATCCTTGCACCCGATTGTTTTATACGTCTTTGTGCCCAACCGCGTATAAGACCGCCCGCAAGATCGTTATACTCCTGAAATTTTCCTTCTTTTTCAAGTTTTTCAAATCCGGAGCTTGGAGCCAAAAAGCACAGTTTCAGCAGTCCGAAGCCCATTCCGAGGTTGTACCTTAAAGTTCTTAACATTTTTTGTCTCCTTTTTTTAAAAAAAGTCTTTTTATATTTCCAAAAGTATGATATAGTATATATTAGGAGTATATTTAAAAAATATACAACGGTGTTTTACCACCCGAATATAATTATAATGCTTTTTTGAAAAAAAAACAAGACATAAGGGGGAATTTTTTATGTTACCTATCGAAGCATGGATGAAACTGTGTAAATTGATGAAGAAAAACGAAATGTATCAGCTCAAGACATTTACTGTTTTGGGGCATCCGTCGCTGCAGTATTATGCCATGATGGACGATAACGAAAATCTTGTTTTTTACGGCGAACCCAAAATGGGCGGCTTAAAACTTGCCGAACCTATAATAATGGGTAAGACCGAGTTTGTAAATCTTTTTCCGCTTTATTTCAGCAAAGAACTTTTTGCCCCAAAATATGCGGATATTATCCCCGATGCTCCTTTTATCTTTCCGCTGATAGACCACTTTATCGTTCATCAGCAGGATTTCCTCGAGGCTGATGAGTTTGTTGAAGATAAGCCCAAGGAAGAGGAAGAGGAACTCAATGTTCAAAATCATGATGATGACCATTTAAGAGCAAAAAACAGAAATAAATGATAATTTGGCGGTGTATGAGCTATGAAAGAACGTGAAATTGCGCTTTATGCCATAATTGACATTCTCAATGAAAAGGCGTATAACAATATCGTTTTAAGAAAAGTCCTTACCAAGAACAATCATTTGTCTATGGTACAGAGAGCTTTTATTACCGAGCTTGTAAACGGCACACTGCGCAATAAGATAAATATTGATTATATAATAGGGCTGTATTCCAGAACGCCTATCGAAAAAATGAAGCCGCTTATCATCAACAATATACGTATAAGCGTATATCAGATAATCTATATGGATAAAGTACCCGACAGCGCCGCCATAAATGAGGCGGTCGAGCTGACCAAGAAGAGGGGCTTCGGCACGCTTGCGGGTTTTGTAAACGGCGTTCTGCGCAATATTGCAAGAAATAAGGATAATATAAAATATCCGAACAAAGAAAAGGATCCCGTAAAATACCTTTCCGTAAAATATTCTTATCCCGTGTGGATAATAGAGTATTGGCTGAAAGAACTTGATACGGAAACGATAGAACGCATATGTTTAAGCAACCGCGTGCCCCCAAAGGTAAGCGCGTGTATAAATACGCTTAAAACCGATATGCCTTCGCTGAAAAAGGCATTGTCGGAGGATAATATAGCGGTAACATCGGGTGTTTTCAAGGAAAATGCACTCTATCTTTCCAAAACGCGCGATATTACGCAAACAGCCGCTTTTTCGGCAGGTCTGTATCATGTTATGGATGAAAGCGCCATGCTTGCGGTGGATATTCTCGCACCGAAGCCGGGTGAAAATATACTCGACTGCTGTGCGGCACCGGGCGGAAAAAGCTTTTACTGCGCTTATAAGATGCAGAACAAAGGCAGGATATATTCCGCCGATGTATACGAACACAAGCTGGAACTTATAAAAAACGGCGTTGAAAGGCTCGGTATCGACATAATAGACACCGTCCTCGGCAATGCTGCGGCCATAAACGAAGATTTTATCGGGAAGATGGACCGTGTGCTTGTTGATGCGCCTTGCTCGGGTTTTGGACTTTTCAGGAAAAAGCCCGATATAAAATACAATAAAACAGAAGAAGATGTTGAGAGCCTTGCAAAAGTACAGAGGGATATTTTAAGCAACTGTCAAAATTATGTGAAAAAGGGCGGCTGTCTTGTTTATTCCACCTGTACGATCTCCGTGAAGGAAAATCTTGAAAATGTAAAGTGGTTTTGCCAAGAATTTGATTATGAACTTGAAGATATAAGCAAATACCTCAATTTTGAATGTCCGACCGCAAAGGACGGCTATATTCAGATACTTCCGTGCGATTTCAACACGGACGGATTTTTTATAGCAAGGTTCAGAAAAAAATGATATTATAACGAGGTTTATTTATGGACTTGCGTTCGCTCACACAAGAGCAGCTTAAAGAGGAAATGCTGAAAATAGGTGAAAAGCCGTTCCGTGCAAAACAGATATTCGACTGGCTGCATATCAAGCAGGTCGGCTTATTTGACGAAATGACAAATCTGTCAAAGGCGTTAAGGGACAAATTAAGCCAAAATTACAGCATATCCGACATAAAAATAGCAGAAAAACTTATTTCCAAACAAGATAATACAATAAAGTACTTGTTTGAATTGGAAAATGGTATTATAATAGAGAGTGTGCTTATGCGTTATTCTTACGGAAACACTGTCTGCATATCTTCGCAGGCGGGCTGCCGTATGGGCTGCCGTTTCTGTGCATCTACCGTTGACGGGCTTGAAAGGAGCCTTTCGGCAGGAGAGATGCTTTTGCAGATATACAAAATATCACAGGATACGGGAGAACGTGTAGGACACGTTGTTATAATGGGCAGCGGTGAACCGCTGGATAACTATGACAACCTGCTTGATTTTATAAGAATAACGAGCGAAGGCATAGGCATAGGGCAGCGCCATATCACTGTTTCGACCTGCGGGCTTGTGGATAAGATAAACGAGCTTGCAAAGCTGAAACTTCAGATAACGCTTGCAATATCGCTGCATGCGCCCAATGACGAAATAAGAAGGCAGACGATGCCTATAGCAAATAAATACGGTATAGACGAGCTTATCGCCGCCGCAAGAGCTTATGCGGATACCACAAAAAGGCGCGTTACTTTTGAATATGCGCTTATCAAGGGTCTTAACGACAGTACGGAAAACGCTGCGGAGCTTGCGGACAGATTAAAGGGCGGTCTGTTCCATGTAAATCTTATACCTGTTAATGATGTTAAAGAAAATAATTATTTAAGAAGTGATGAGCATACGATAAAGGCATTTGCGCAGACGCTGTCCTCAAAGGGAATAGAGACCACTGTAAGGAGACGTCTGGGCAGTGATATAAATGCCGCGTGCGGTCAGCTCAGAAAAAGATATAAGGAGAAAAAGGTGTTGGAAAATGATAGCAGTAGGTAAAACTGATGTCGGCAGGCAAAGAACTGTCAATCAAGATAATATTTTTGTCAGTACACAGCCTGTGGGCTGTCTGCCAAACATTTTTATTGTTGCCGACGGTATGGGCGGCGAACGCGCGGGCGATGTTGCCAGCGCAATGGCGATAGAAGTGTTCTGCCGTTATATAAAGGATCACACGCCAAGCGGCGAATATCTCGATAATCTTATATCCGCCGTGAGCGAGGCCAATACGGAAGTGTTCGCAAAGGGCAGCTCTTCGCCCGATTATTCGGGTATGGGCACCACTTTTACGGGCGCGGCGATAGCAGGCAATGTTCTTTATGCCGCACACGTAGGCGACAGCAGGCTTTATGCCGTTACGGAAAAGAAGATCGAACAGCTTTCTAACGATCATTCGTATGTTATGGAAATGGTAAGAAGCGGTCAGCTCACTATTGAAGAGGCGGAAAATCATCCCAAGAAAAATGTTATCATGCGCGCTGTGGGTTACAGCAGTGTAATAAATGTTGACGGCATTATCCGTCCCGTTGCACGTGACAGCATCTATCTTATATGCAGCGACGGTTTGTCAAATATGGTCCCTGTAAATGAGATAAAGGAGATAGTCAACAACAAAACTCTTACTATAGAACAGCGTGTTGATAAGCTTATAGCGAGAGCTAACGAAAACGGCGGACGGGATAATATATCCGCGATCATAATTTCACCTTGGGAAAGCGGGGAGGAACAGCGATGAATCTTGAGCTTGGCACGACAGTAGTCGGTAAATATAAAATCATAGATAAATTGGGTGTCGGCGGCATGGCTGTTGTTTATCACGCTTTGGATGAAACTCTTGACCGCGATGTTACTTTTAAAGTTTTAAAAGAAGAATTTATCTCCGACAATGAGTTTGTTAAGCGTTTCCGCGCCGAAGCAAAGGCGGCGGCAAAACTTAATCATCAGAATATAGTAAGGATCTATGATTACGGCAATGACGGCGATATATATTTCATAGCTATGGAATATGTAGACGGCTGCACCCTTAAAGAAATAATACAGAATAAGGCGCCGCTTTCAAACGAGCAGACGATAAGTGTTGCACTTCAGATAGCGGAAGGTCTTATGCACGCGCACAATCATAATGTTGTGCACCGTGATGTAAAGCCGCAGAATATACTTGTTACAAAAGACGGCAAGCACGGCAATATCAAAGTTACCGACTTTGGTATCGCAAGAGCGGCAACTTCAAACACGATAAGTGCCGAGGCTGTAGGCAGTGTGCATTATTTCTCGCCCGAGCAGGCAAGAGGTATGCATACCGATGCAAGAAGCGACATTTATTCTCTCGGTATAGTTATGTTTGAGATGATAACGGGCAGACTGCCTTTTGTCGGCGATAATATCGTTGAAATGGCAATAAAACACAGCAACGATCCTATCCCCGATATTAAAAATCTCAACTCAAAAGCAAGCAACAGCATTATCAAAATAATAGATAAATGTACAAGAAAACTTGCGGTGGAGCGTTATCAGAATGCGGAGGAGCTTATTAATGACCTTCGTATGGCGCTTACCGACCCAAGCGGCAAGTTTGTTGTGGAGAACGATATAGACAGCGGCAAGACAGTTGTTGCAACACCGCGCGAGCTTGAAGAGATACGCAACAAAACAAAGGATGTTTCGGAAATAATATCCAAGGATGAACTCGGCAGAAGCGACATCTCCGATGATGATTATGACGAAACGGAAGAAGAATACGAGAACCGCATGAACGAAAGACGTGTTATCATCGGTTCCGTCATGCTTGCACTTCTGATAATCGGTCTTATCTCATTCGGTATGTACTATGTATATACAAATGTTATAAATCCGACAGTGCTTGTGCCCAATTTTGTGGATATGCAGATCGAGGAAGCGGAAGAACTTGCCGCAAATAAAAAGCTTTTCCTTTCAAAGGAAAATATAAACGACAACCGTGTTGAAGCAGGTGTTGTTATGGCGCAGAATATCGAACAGGGTGTTCGTGTACCGCGTGATTCGCGTATCACACTTACGGTCAGCCTCGGCAGCGAGACTATACCTATGGAAAGCGTTATTGATATGACGGAAGAAGAGGCTATTGATCTTCTCACTTCAAAGAATATCCATATCGACGAGATCAAGTATGAAAATAATGACAGAATACCCGTTGGTACGGTCATCCGTCAGACTCCTGCTGCAAACACGGAGATAGGCAGCGGTGATAAAGTAGTATTCTATGTAAGTCTCGGTCCTTCCGAAGAAAACATACCCGTTCCCGATGTTCTCGGCAAAACAAAGGAAGAAGCTACGCAGATGCTTGACAGGTTCACACTTAAATTTATCGAGGGTTACAGTGATACCTATGCCGTAGGTCAGATAGCAAGCCAGGGTATTCCCGCGGGAACTGCCGTGCCGAACGGCTATACCATAACTCTCACGGTAAGCAAGGGTCCCGACCCTGCGCTTAAAATAACAGAGGAAACAACAACAGAGGCAACAACGCAGTATGTTGCTTCACCTATCGAACCTGTGAAGAGAGCTGTCAGCATACCCGTTATCCCCGATTTTGTCGGCAATCCGCCGAAAAAGACCATAATTATTGATAACAGCACGGGTGAAGAGGTTGTAAGAGACGAGGAGGGCAAGATACCGCTTGGCACATCCACAAGGGTGATGGAAGTGGAGGATGATTCTTACCTTTCACAAAGCTATCTTGTAAAGGCAGTTGCAATAGACAGCAGCAACACAAGAATATTATATGAAAAATATGTGACGGGCAATGAATTCCCGTTCTCGATCAATGACCAGATAGACGAGGATACCACTTATAAGATCTATGTTGATAACGAGGTCATCCTCGAACGGGAGGAAAAATATTGATAAAAGGCAGAATTATCAAAGGTGTGGGCGGCTTGTATTTTATAGCCGCCTGCGGCTTTGTTTATGAGTGTGCCGCAAGGGGCATATTCAGAAAAAGGGGGCTTACTCCCACGATAGGCGATCATGTTGAGATCTCCGTAAATAAACACGATGAAAAAAAGGGTACTATAGAAAAAATACTGCCGCGCAAAAACCACCTTATACGTCCGAGAGTTGCAAATATAGACTGTGAGGTCATTATTTTTGCGGCAAAAAGCCCCGATATAAATTTTGACTTGCTTGACAGATTTTTGGTCTTTGCGGAATACAATAAAATAGAGGATGTTGTGATCTGCATAAACAAAAATGATCTTGCCGACAGCGAGACTATCAGGCGTATATATTCACCGATGTATAAGGTTATCTATACTTCCGCGGAAGATAAAACGGGCATTGACGAGCTTAAAGCCGAACTACGGGGTAAGGTCTCGGTGCTTACGGGACCCTCGGGAGTGGGCAAATCAAGCCTTATAAACTGCCTTATCCCGGGCGAAAAACGTCAGACGGGCGAGATAAGCCGCAAGATAGAGCGCGGAAAGCATACTACAAGACAGGTGGAGCTTTTGCAGGCTGATGAAGACACTTTTATTGTGGATTCGCCGGGCTTTACTTCTTTGAGCCTTGATTATCTGTATATGAAGCCCGAGGAACTGCAATACTGTTTTAAGGAATTTCTGCCGTATCTGGATAACTGCCGCTTTAACGACTGCCGTCACCTTGCGGAACCCGACTGCGGCTTAAAGGCGGAAATAGACAGAAACATAACAAAAGAACGCTATGAACGCTTTGTTCAGCTTTATGAAGAACTTAACAATAAAAATCAATAACAGATCAGGAGAATACTTATGTCTTTATATAAATTGTCGCCTTCGCTTTTATCCTGTGATTTCACAAGGCTTGGCGAGGAAGTGAAGCTGCTTGAAAAAAACAATGTTCCGTATATACATATTGATGTTATGGACGGCCTTTTTGTGCCAAATATTTCTATCGGCATTCCTGTTGTGGAATGTCTTGACAAAATAACCGACTGTGTGCTGGACACTCATCTTATGATAGTCGAGCCCGAGCGTTATATAAAGCAGTTTGCGGAAGCAGGCTCCGATATAATCAATTTTCATTTTGAAGCCTGCAAGGACTGTGCGGCGGCTATTGACGAAATACACGGCTGCGGCAAAAAAGCAGGTATTACCATAAAACCCAAAACAAGCTGGAAAGAGATAATACCTTTTCTCGATAAGGCAGATCTTGTGCTTGTTATGAGTGTTGAACCCGGCTTTGGCGGTCAGGGCTTTATTGAAGAAACACTTGAAAATGTAAAAGGTCTTGCAGCTTATAAAAAAGAACACGGTCTTGATTTTGAGCTTGAGATAGACGGCGGTGTAAAGACCGACAACCTGCAAAAAGTAATTGATGCAGGCGCAGAAGTCATAGTTGCGGGTTCTGCAATTTTCAAAGGCGATGTAGAAGCAAATATACGCGCGTTTATGGAGATACTTGGATGAAAGCGCTTGTTATAGGCAGCGGAGAGTTTTATTTTCCGTATGATACAAAGGGTTGGTATGTTATAGCCTGTGACGGAGGTCTCGATCACTGTCGGACAAATAATATAACGCCCGACCGCATTTTAGGCGATTTTGATTCCGTTACCGATGAAACGCTTGAATTCTATAAAGACTATGAAAAAAAAGTCTATCCCGTAAAAAAAGATATGACCGATCTTGAACTCGGCATAAGGCTTGCAATAGAGCTTGGCGCCGAAGAGATAGTTATAACGGGTGCTTTGAGCTCAACAAGGTTTGACCACAGTCTATGCAACATCTCGCTTTTGCTTATCTGCCTTAAAAATGGTATAAAAGCAAGCGTTATCAACAAAAATAACAAAATATTTCTGTTGAAAGACAGCTGTATTATGAAAAATGAGGACAGATATGTTTCTTTTCTTTCTGTTACGCCAAAAACAGAAGGGCTGACACTTGAAGGCTTTGAATATCCGCTTGATAATTTTACGCTTAAACAAGGCACTTCGCTTTGCATAAGCAACAGAATAACGGAAGAAACGGCTGCTGTTTCCGTGAAGTCGGGTATTCTTGCCGTGATCTCTTCAATAGATTGATTTTATTTGGATTGATTATATTTGGCTTAATTATTTGGTTAAATTTAGAAGGTTTTGGTTTTGGAAAAATTAAAGACAATTAAAAATAAAAAAACAATTATTTTTCTTTTTCTGCTTACGATAGCAGTTTTGATCATTTACGCATTTTTCTGCCCCAATGATAAATTTACACTGAAAAATGCCGCAGGTCTTGTTATCGTTTCACTTGTTTCAATAATTTTGCTTGCATTTGTTGATCCCAAAAACAAATATATAAAAAATGCGGCAGGAGTTTTTCTTATGATCGCAACGCCGTTTTTTGCTGCGCGGTTCATACTGTGTGATACAATGATAAAAAGCACGCAGAATTACTGGATAGAAATTATTATCCTTACCGCATTGATGCTTTTTGCGCTGATCTTTATACGCAGAACGGCGGCTGCGGCAGGTTTTTGTGCATTGTTCTGTGCATTATTCGTGCTTTTGAACGAACTTGCGCTTTGTTTCAGAAAATCGGCTATTATCCCTACGGATATATTCAGTCTCGGTACTGCGTTTGCGGTTTCGGGACAGTACCCATATCAGTTTACATATAAAACTTTAAGTGCCGTTTTGACGGCTGTTGCGCTTGTGGCTGTCCTTATCAGATTTGATGTGGAACTTCGCGTAAAAAAGTTTTCAACAGCTAAAAATGCAGTTATTAATATACTTTTGACTTTTATACCGATAGCGCTTATTGCGCTTGGCGTTAAATATATAAACTCCGTAAATATAAAAAATATAGATCCGTTTGATGTTTCGGTCTCGAATAAGAATGCGGGCACGGCAACAACTTTTGTACATAATATAAAAACGATGTTTGTTGAAACTCCGCCCGATTATTCAAACAAGACCGCGGAGCAGATACTTTCGGGTTATACACCCGAAGCCGCGGATAAGGATTTTATAAGACCCAATGTTATAGTTATTATGAACGAGGCTCTTTCCGATATGGATACCTTTTGCGGTATAGGAAAAAAAGAGCAGTTTTTCCCGTTTTTGTCACAGCCGCACGAAAATATGAAAAAAGGCTATGCACAGGTGTCGGTGTTCGGCGGCAATACCGCAAACAGCGAGTTTGAGTTTTTAACGGGCAATTCGCTTTATTTTATGCCGCAGGGCTATATTCCTTATATGCGCACGATCACAAGAGCTACACCGTCTTTTGTAAGTGATGTTGAAAAGCTTGGATATAAAACACTTGCCATTCACCCTTATATGCCGCAGTGCTGGCGCAGAAGCGGTGTTTATCCCATGCTTGGCTTTGACGAGTTCGTCAGCGGCCCCGATTTTGATAAAAACCATAAGACAACAGCGTCAAATATGCGCGGAAAAGTCGATTTCGGTGATGTTAAGTATTTAAGAAACTATATAAGCGATGAAGCCGATTTTGATATGATAATGAGTAAGCTTGAAGAAAAGAACAAAGACGACAGAATGTTCATCTTCAATGTAACTATGCAAAATCACGGTTCTTATCTCTATAAAGAAGAGGATTTTGAAGAATATCTTGCTAAAGGCAGTT
>ODAJ011849362.1_pt1 | contig 18828 bp, 18 predicted proteins | sample 1539241 | NCBI WGS metagenome assembly ODAJ01 (sample SAMN02144231, study PRJEB22623) | gut metagenome | biome: sheep rumen | host: Ovis aries | place: New Zealand | reverse complement strand
ATACTTTTTTTCATTATTTATTAAATACTCTTGAGGTAATATATATCCTTCAGTATCATCTTCTTTAGAAATCATTCCAACATTTTTAATTTCTATATTATTATCTTTTAATTTAATTAAATTAGTTGTATAAATAATTTTATCTTTACTAATATCATCTACAATATTAAAAGTTTTATCAATATAGTAATACCCAAATCCATTAACTAGACTAAAAACAAAAGTAAAAATTAGCATAGCTACTAATACTGCATGTTTTTTAGAAATAAGCATTGCTAATCCAACAATTAAATAAATAATAAAGTATATGATTATTGCTATAATAACAAATATTCTAATAAGATCTTCTATACCTTCTAAAAGTAATAATTCTTTAACAAATAGAATAATACTTATTAAATAAATTATAATACTAAATAAAAATATATATTTAAAAAAAGGTTTAGTCTTTTTTAGTTTTTTAAATAAATTACTAAATTTTGCCTTTCTCACACTATCACGCCCTATTAAAAATTATACAACATATTTTCTATTTTATAAATAAAAATAGTAATAAAAACAGGCAAGTGTCAATTTTTGCCTGTTTTTGCAAAATAATCTGATTTAATAACTGCATCATTTAAAAGCATTTTCTTCTTAACAATTAAATTATATTTATCTAGATTAGAAGTACTTATTTTTTTGCCAAATTGATATTCACCATTAGCTACATAAGTATTTCCGTTATACCAAGAACCATCTGGAAAGAATACTATTGGGTCATACTTAGAATCTAAAACATCTCTTCCAATATAATTATTTGGATAATATTCGATGCCAAATAAATTTAATATTGTTGGTAATATATCTAATTGAGAGTTTACACTCTTAATAGTGCTTTTTCTTACTCCATCATAAATCATAAAAGGTGTATGATTAATTAAATTATTACTAGTTTTTTTATATCTATCTAATAAAGATTTATTCTCTAAAGTATAAATATAATGATCAGAAAATATTACTACTACTGTATTATCAATTAAACCTTTGTTTTTTAAATTCTCTAAAAGTAATTTGATAAAATCATCAGTTTCTTTTGCTTGTATTTTTAAACATTCTTCTTCACTTAAATCAGCCTCATCAGTAAGCATTGCACATGTTCCTTTAGTAGTTTTATAAGGCATATGAGCTGAATAAGTAATTATATAAGAAACAAAAGGCTGTTCTAAATTAAACATTTTATTATTGAACTTTTCATTTTTAATTAGTTCAGTATCTAACCAATACTCATAGTTTTTATATATATTTAAATCTTTTAATCCATTATATGAATCATAACCAAAAGCTTTATAATTAACTCCTCTGGAATAATATTCAGCTGAATTCATATGAAAAGCATTTACCGTATAACCTTCTTTTTTAAACAAATTAGGTAAAGAATAAGTATAAGTATTCTTACTAAAAACATAAGCACTTTGGTTATAATTATAAGCCGAAGAATAACCAGTATTAACCATAAACTCTGAATTAAAAGTAGACCCTCCACCAGAAGTAAATGAATAGTGATTTGTAAAATTAATTGATTTTTTAGATAAATTATATAAAGTAGGCATAACATTTTTCTTAACTAAGAAATCATCTATACTCTCAAGTTGAACTATTATTAAATTTTTACCCTTGTAAATACCAGTATATCTATTTTCTTTACTTAAACTTAATTCTTTAAAATTATCTTCTAAAGCAGCTTTTTCTTCAAGAGTTAAAGAAGCATTATCCTTTAAATAATTTATATAAAAGTTTCTAACATTATATTCAAACATTCCAGATACCATCATACTTTTATTATTATCATTAAAGATATTATATATAACTCTAGCATTACGCCAGTCATCCCATTCAACTTCTTTATTCTTTTTACCAAGAAGTAATGGAAGAATAAGTTCCAATACTATAAAAATACCAAGTACAATTAATAATCTCTTATAATTAAATTTTTTATTATGTTTAATACTTTTAAGACCTATAATACTTAAGCAAATGCTAATAATAATTACAAAATATACCCATATTTTAATATTTGGAATAACGCTATCAAAATAATCTGCTCCTTCACCAGCAACTGATAATACACTGTAATCAAAAAATACATTAAAATATGAAAAATATACTGCATGAACTAAAAACATAATTAAAGAAAATACATAAAATATTAAATAAACACTCTTTCCAATCCCACTTTTAAATATCTTAGTTAAATTTAAAACTAAAAGTATCCATATAATACTAAACATATTAGGAACAAAATTATACCAATGATAATAATTAATTGTTTTATTATAGAATAATCTTAAAGCCAAATCTAATATAAACAATGATCCAAATAAAAATACATACCCTTTATTTTCTTTAAAAAACTTAATTACAATTTTTTTATATTTATTATATTCTTTTTTTAATTTAAACTTCTTCATAAAAACCTCAATTTACTGTAAAATTATACCATTTTCTTTAGACTTATACAAATCCTTTTAATTTTATATTATAATTATAGTATAAATTTGAAAGGAAGATCTATGAGTAGTTTTTTAAATTCCTTAATTACTAATATTGGTAATTTATATCCTAATGGAAAAATATTACTTAGTACCATTTATCGAGTACTAGCAATATTAACTATATATAAAACCTTTTATTTAATTATTGGTACTTTTTTTACAAGGATATTTCCTAAAGCTAAAAAGAACCATAAATATGCCATTTGTATAGCTGCCCGTAATGAAGAAAAAGTTATTGGTAATCTTTTAGATAGTATTAATAAACAAGATTATCCTAAAGATTTAATAACAACTTTTGTAGTATGTGACAACTGCACAGATAATACTAAAAAAGAAGCTTCAAAACATGGGGCTATATGTTATGAAAGATTTGATGATAATCATAAAACCAAAGGTTATGCTTTACAATATTTATTTAATAATATCAAAAAGGATTATGGAATAGATTCATTTGAAGGGTACTTTATTTTTGATGCCGATAACTTACTAGAACCAGATTATATAACGAGAATGAATGAATCATTTGATGCCGGGGAAAAAATAATAACTTCATACCGAAATACCAAAAATTTTGATGAAAACTGGATAGCATCAGGTTATGCTATTCACTGGCTAAGAAGCATTCGTACTGCTCATCGTGCTAGATCTATATTAAGACTTGCTACAAATATTCAAGGTACTGGTTTCTTATTTGCTAATGAACTTGTAAAAGATGGTTGGAAATATACTTCCTTAACTGAAGATAGAGCATTTACTGCAGATGCAGTTAAAGAAGGATACCGTATTTCTTATAATGATAAAGCCATGTTTTATGATGAACAACCAATAAGTTTGAAAATAGCGTTAAGACAAAGACTCCGCTGGTCCAAAGGTCATCTTCAAGCATTTGTTGAAACAGGTCCTGGTTTATTTTTAAATATCTTTTTTGGTAAATTATTTAGAAAAAATACCCAAAATAAACAAAGTAATTTACTGCTTAAAATATTAGAATCTATAAGACATCGTTTTGCCTCATTTGATATGTTTATGCTAATGCTTCCAAGCAGTGTGTTATACTTTCTTTTATGGTTTATTTTCTCATGCTTACTATACGCCAATTATGCTTATATCTATGGAATAAATGGTCTTAATTTATTTCAAGGAGGAACTATCTTAGGAAGCATTTTAAGAAGTATATTTGATATTAAAATATATACATATCCAGGATATAATTCCCTATTTTTAGCATTTATTCTAACTATCTACTTACGTTTATTCTATCTACTTGGTCGTTACATTGAAAATATGTGGACTGCTATATATATATTTATAATTGAAAATAAAAGAATTAAAAAAATATCTTTAAAAAATAAAATAATCTTTACTTTAACTTGGCCAATATTTGATATCATTGGTAAATATACTATGTATATTGCAATCTTTAAAAAAGTAGAATGGAAACAAATACCTCATGAAAGTAAAATAACTATTGACGATATAAAGAAAGGAAAATCTAATGCGTAAAGAATATATAAATGATCTTTTTACTGAAGGTTTAGGTGATATTTTCTATATGAAAATGTATAATTATCTAAACCAAAATATTAAATCTTTAAAATTATTAAATATTTTATTAATTATCCATAAATTCTTTTATATTATATTTTTAATCCTAGTTGCTATTGGTATTTTCCTATTATCTTATCCTTTATAGGCACCTAAATTAACCAATAATTAACTTTTTACATATAATAAATTAGGAAGGTGAAGATTATAAAAACAAATCTTGATTTTGTTAATTATTTATATGAAGTACTAAAAAAGAATACTGTATACATGTGGGGAGGATATGGCAAACTTGTTACTAATAATCTTATTAATCAAAAGAAGAATCAATATCCATCTCATTATCCATCTAATAAAGTAAAATATTTAAAATCTTTAGTAGGTAAAAACTATTATTCTTATGATTGTGCTGGTTTAATAAAATCATACTGGATGAGTGACTATGGTACTAAAGAAGTAACTTATATCAAAAAATATGATAAAGACGCATATGGAATTACAATAGGTATGGCTAAAGAAAAAGGAAATATTGATACTTTACCAGAAATACCAGGAATTTTATTATATATGAAAGGGCACTGTGGCATATATGTTGGTAATAATAAAGTTATCGAATGCACATCTAATTCTAAAATAAGTGGTAAAAAATATGGCTGCGTATGCATTTCAAATTTAAAAGATCGTCCATGGACAACTTGGACTAAAACAAGATGGCTTGACTATGTTAACGATGATAATAACGAAAAAGAAGACTATGATTATTATATTGTAAAAAAAGGAGATACCCTATCAGCTATTGCTAAAAGATATCATACAACTGTTAAAAATTTAGCTAATTTAAACAATATTAAAAATGTTAATTTAATTTATGTTGGAGAAAAATTATTAATCCCTAAAAGTACGAACATAAAATATACTATCAAAAAAGGCGATACCTTATCATCTATTGCAAATAAATACCATACAACATGGCAAAACATTTATAATAAAAATAAAGATATAATAAAAAATCCCAATAAAATATACCCTGGTCAAATAATTACTATTTAATTTTACTAAATTATGGTATACTACTAATAGTAAAGAGGTTATATGAAAAAAGTACTATATATATTATTGTTTGTATTAATCGCTGGATCTATATTTGGAGTTATTTATTATGTATTTAGTGAAGTTACACCATTAGATGATACTAAAAAATTATACATTAATTGTAATAATCATCATAATTCTTATAATGTATTATCCGGAACTATTATTGATTTTGCTCAAAACGATAATAATTGTAAACTATCTTTAGAAGTTAGAGATGTTGAAAGAAATTTTATAAAATTAAAATCAACTACTTATGTGTTTAATACTATAAATGATAATATAAATGAAATAGGAACATATGATATTTATATAGATTCTAATGCTAAACAAGTACTTTTTAAAACAGATAAAAAGACAAAAATTGAAATTATGTATAAATAAGGGTATAAACCTTATTTTTCTATGATATAATTTAAAAGAAAAAGGGTGACTATTATGAAAAAAATTTTTTATTTATTATTAATCTTATTATTACCATTAAATGTTAAAGCTGAAGATGAATTTATTATTAACTGTGATAAAACGGATAAAATTAATATTGGAGAACAAATAGTGTGCCGTTTATCAGTTAATTCTGAATATGTTTATAATCAAATTGATTTTAATCTTCCAGATAATAATGATTTTGAATTAATTGATGTTCGTAGTAATTATGATAAAATGTGGAAAATTCTAAAAAATGATAATAAAATAATTACTAAATCAACAGAATTACAATCTAACTTGCAAGAATTTGGAATTCTTCTATTAAAATCTAAAAAATCAGGTGAATTTTCATATCAAATAAATGAAATAAAACTTACAAATAATGAAACAACTGAATTTAAAGATTTAAAAGAAGTATCTACTAAATTAAAGGTAATATCTACTGATAATCTCTTAAAAGAAATCAGAATAAATGATGAATTAATAACAAATTTTAATCCCAATACTTATGTTTATAATATACCAATTACTGATGAAAAAACTATCAAAATAGATGCTGTTACAAATAATGAATATGCTAAAATTAACGGAACAGGTGAATATAAATTATCTTCCAAAATAGAAAAATATATTTTCCCAATCACGGTAATAAGTGAAGATAATACCTCTAAAATATATACTCTATATTTTCAAAGAGATAATTTTAAATCTAATAATATTGATAAATCATTAGATGGAATTATCATCAAAAATGATAAAGGGAATAACCTAATTTTAGATTTTTCTAAAGATACTTATGAATATAATATAGATGTTGATATTAATACTAAATCGTTAGATATAAAGCCAACATTAAACAATGATAAACTATCTTTTGTTAAGGATTTTGGAGAGCAAACTATTAATTTAAACTCAGGAAATAATATTGCTATAATTAAGGTTATAGATGAAGAAGGAGAAGTATTAAATTATGTTTTAAATATAACTAAACCTCTAGCTAATAAATCTTCTAATAACTATATCAAAAGTCTAAATATTAAAGATTATAATCTAAAATTTAGTAAAAAAGTAAAAACTTATACTTTAACTATAAAACCACAAGATACCTCTTTAATAATTGAACCAATTCTAGATAATAAAAATGCTAAATATGAAATTATAGGTAATAAAAATCTAAAAGAAGGTAGCATTATTAAAATAATAGTAACTGCTGAAAATGAAGAAAAAACAACCTATAAAATAAACATTAAAATTAAGAAAACTAATTATTTACATTACTTTATTATATTAATAGTAGTTATTTTAGTAATATATGCTCTTAAAAATTTACTATCATTAAGAAATAAAAATGTTAAAAAATCAAAAGTTGTTAACAAGAATAATACAAAAAGCGTTAAAAAAGTAACTAAAAAGCCTACCACTACTAAAAAGAAAACAACTAGCACTACTAAAAAGCCTAATAATTCTAAAAGTACTAGAAATCCTAAAAATAACTATACAAAGAAGAAAACTACTAAGAAAACAAATTCTAAAAAGAAAAAAGGTAAAAAATGATAAAGGTAATAAAAGGAGATATCACTAATTTAAATGTTGATATTGTAGTAAATGCTGCTAATACATCCCTTTTAGGTGGTGGTGGAGTAGATGGCGCAATTCATAAAAAGGCTGGAAAAGGATTATTAGAAGAATGCAAAAAATTAAATGGTTGTCATACTGGAGAAGCTAAAATAACAAATGGTTATAACATGCCATGCAAAAAAATAATTCATACTGTAGGTCCAATTTATCATAATGGTAATTCTAACGAAAGTACAAAATTAAAAAATTGTTATTTAAATTCAATGCTTCTTGCTGAAGAGTATCGAATAAATAACAATTTAAATAATATATCAATTGCATTTCCTTGCATAAGCACTGGAATATACCATTATCCTAAAAAAGAAGCAGCTTCTATAGCAGTAAACACAATCAATGAAATAAATAATCATAATATTGATGTGTATTTTGTTTGTTTTGAAAATACAGACTATGAAATTTATCAAGAATTATTAAATAATATCACTAAATAGGGTTTCAACTCTATTTTTTAAATCCTCTAAATTACCATTATTATCTATAATATAATCAAAATCATTATAATTATCTAAAGCTTTTTCAGTAATATGATTTTTCTCTTTATCAGTCATATTTGCCTTGGCATTATCTTTTCTAACGTATATTTTATAAGCATTAAAACGCTTAGCAACTTCATCAATTTCAAAAGGAAGTCTAGCATCAGTAATAGTAATAATATCTGCATATTTAGATAATATTTTAATATCATCTATCATTCTATTAACAAAGAATAAATTATTATAATTATCCCTAATTTCACTACCTAAATTTTGTAATAATTCTCTAGGTTTATCTTCTTCTAATCCATCCCAATTAGATATTAATTTAGCATACATTTTAATATAAGTAGAAAACTGTAATTTAATTACCTTTAAATTATATTCTTTAGCTTTTTCTTTAATTATATTAGAAACTGTATCTTTACCTACATGACTTTTACCAGCAATAATTAAAACTTTTATCTTATTCATATTCATCACACTTTAATTTTACCATAAAAACTATTTAAAATATATGGTATAATTGTTATCATAGGAAGTGTATAAAGATGGATTAACCTCTAAATGAATTTAATGATCCAATTTGTAAAATTATTTAAAGATAAATAATAATGCTTGATAAAGTTATAATTTATGTGTATATTATTTACGAGGTGCAATGTGAATAAGAAAAGCATAATTATAATATCAAGCATATTTTTATTACTATTATTTTTATCTATTTCTTTAATTATTATAAATAAAAATAATAGTAAAGATTCTCTTAAATTTAAAAAAGAATATGAATCTTTAAATAATATAATAGATGATAAAACTAAAGAGAAATATATTAATGTTGATATACCAAAAGATAATCCTTTTATATATACAGATACCTTTGAAATAATACGAAAGGTAAATAATAAAGATACCTTTGCTATTTTCTTTAGTTATAATACTTGTCAAAATGCTAGAAAAATAATTCCTAATATTATTAACATATCTAAAGAATTATCTATAAATGAAATATATTATCTTAATATAAAAGACATTCGCAATACCTTAATAATAAATAAAAATGGTTATTTAGAAACAAGTAAAATGGGGACTGAAGGATATTATCAATTACTAAAAATATTTGATGAAATATTACCAGAATACAAAATAGATAATAAAAAACTTAAACCAGGTAAAAGAATCTATGCTCCAAGTATTATATCTGTTGTAGAAGGAGAACCTATCTCAATAACTAACTTAGAAAAAGATAACATTTTAATTAATGAAGAAGATCTTAATAACAATATTAAAGAAGTATTAAGTGATATTAAGCCTAGTAGTACTTGCAGCATCCAAACTGCTTGTTAAATACATGAAATTCATGTATTTTTCTTTTTTTAATCTTATTTTAATATTAAAATAATAATATAATTATGAAGGAGGAAAAATGAAATATATCGCGTTAATACCTGCTTATGAACCAACTAATAAATTAATAGAGATAACTAAAGAATTAAAAGCTAATAACTTTCTAATTATAATCGTAAATGATGGAAGTAATGATACCTATAAAGATATCTTTAATAAATGCAGAAAATATGCAACTATTTTAGAATATAAAGATAATCATGGTAAAGGCTATGCCTTAAAAACTGGACTAAAATATATTCAAGATAATTATAAAGACTCTGTAATAGTAACTATGGATTGTGATGGACAACATACAATTAAAGATGCCCTAAAACTATGCAATTATACTTTAAATTTAGATAATACTATTCTTTTAGGAAAAAGAATTAGAACTAAAGATACTCCTATAAGAAGTAAAATAGGTAACAGTATTACTAGGTTTGTCTTTAAAACTATTAATGGATTAGATATCTATGATACTCAAACAGGTCTAAGAGCATTTAAACCTAGTGTTATTCCTTTTTTATTAAATATAAAAGGTGATCGTTTTGATTACGAAATGAATGTATTACTAGAAGCTAATAAAAATAAAATTAAATTAAAAGAAGAAACAATTGAAACAATATATGAAAATAATAATAAAGGAAGTCACTTTCATCCAATTAAAGATTCTTTCTTAATCTATAAGGTATTACTTACTTATGCTTTAAGCTCTTTTATATCTTTTATAATAGATTATATCTTATATACTATTATCTTATTAATAACTAATAATTTAACTCTATCAAATATATTAGCTAGAATAATAAGCTCTAATTGTAATTACCTAATAAATAAAAATTATGTATTTAAAGATAATAAGAATTATTCTAAAACTATTTTTAAATACTATCTACTAGCTATATTTATCTTAATAATAAATACTTTAATATTAAATATTTTAGTAAACAATTTATCTCTAAATAAATATCTATCTAAAATAATAGTAGAAACAGTCTTATTTATAATTAGTTTTACAATTCAAAAAAGATATATTTTTAAGGAGTATAATGAAAAATAGAATATATACCATAACATTTAGTATATTACTATTAAGTTTTACTATCTATGTTTTATTAGACACATTTATTATTAGCACGTCTTACCAAAAAGTAGAAAATAATAATTCATCTATAACCGTTAATGATTATAAAATAACTAATAACTCTTATGAAGATAAAAATATAACTATTAATATAGACACTATTAGAGAATATGATACTAATTTATACATTGCAACTATTAGTTTAAATAATACTGATTATTTAAAAACAGCTTTTGCTAATGATATTTATGGTAAAAATGTAACTGCTAAAACAAGTGAAATAGCTAAAACTAACAATGCCATATTAGCAATCAATGGAGATTATTATGGAGTTCAAAATAATGGTTATGTTTTAAAAAATGGAGTCATTTATCGAAATATTTCAAATTATAATAAAGAAGATTTAGTAATATATGATAATGGTACTTTTGAATTTATAAATGAAAGTGATATCTCTTTAGAAGAATTACTTGCAAGTGGGGCTAAAGAAATATTATCTTTTGGTCCAGCTTTAATTAAAGATGGAGTTATATCGGTATCTCAAAATGATGAAGTAGGAAAATCAATGGCAAGTAATCCCAGAACTGCAATTGGAATAACCTATGATAATAAATATATCTTTGTTGTATCAGATGGAAGAACAAATGAAAGTACTGGTTTATCATTATATGAACTAGCTACTATAATGCAAAAATATATTATAAAAGATCTATATAACTTAGATGGAGGAGGATCATCTACCATGTATTTTAATGGTAACATTATAAATAATCCCACAACCAGTGGACGTAATATTAAAGAAAGAGAAGTGAGTGATATTGTCTATATCGGATACTAAGAGATACTTAATAATAAGTATTATCTGTTTTATCTTTTCCTTTATTTATGAAATATTTAGTTTTGGAGTATATTCAAACTATATGATATTTGCAGGTTTATTACCATTTATTTTAGGTTTTATCTTTTCTATTTTTATAAGAAAAACAAATACTTTTAATAAAAGAACAACTTATCTATATAATACATTTTTAGCAATACTTACTATATGGATGTATTTAAATGGTATTTTAGAAATATATGGAACTACTAATCCTTTATTAAATTATTATATATATGCAGCATTATTTTTCTTAATGCTAACTATCCTAAATATTATTTTTTCTAAAAATTAAAGATAATTTTAAATTAATTATCTTTTTTAATTTTATTTTAATATTAGCATAATATTATGTATATGTAAGGAGGAAAAATGAACGAAAATGTTTTTCAAAGAGTAGAACAAAAATATTTACTTAACGAATATCAAAAGAAAGAATTTTTATCTAAAATAAACCATTTAATAGAAAAAGATCCTTATTTTGAAAGCACTATCTGTAATATCTATTTTGATAATTTAGATAACGAATTAATATTACATTCGCTAGATAAACCTGAATTTAAAGCTAAAATTAGATTAAGAAGTTATAATACACCTAGCTTAAATGATAATGTTTATTTAGAAGTAAAAGATAAATATAAAGGTATAGTAGGTAAAAGAAGAATCAAACTTACTTTAAAAGACTTCTATGATTATTATGAAAATAACATTATAAAAGATAAACAAATAATGAAAGAAATAGATTATTATTTTAAGTTATTTAATTTAAAACCATATATATTTTTAGCCTATGATAGACAAAGCTATTATGCTAAAGAAAATAGATTATTAAGAATAACCATTGATTCTAATCTAAGAAGTCGAAATGATAATTTGAGATTAGAAGAAGGAAGTAATGGTCAAAAATATTTTAATGATAATACTTATATAATGGAAATTAAAACTGTAGATTCATTACCTTTATGGTTAACTAAGGTATTATCAGAATTAAAAATTTATCCAGCATCATTTTCAAAAGTTGGAAGTATTTATACAAAAGAAAGAAGGATGTGTTTATGTTAACAAATATTATATCAAGTGGAATAACAACAGGAAGTATTTTATTATTATCTACTTTATCAATTATATTAGGTTTTTTAGTAGCAGTAACTCATAAAGTAACCTCAAAATCTAATAAAAACTTTTTAATTACTTTAATGCTTTTACCATTATTAGTAATGAGTGTTATTATGGTAGTTAATGGTAATTTAGGTATGAGTGTAGCAGTAGCCGGTACCTTTGGCTTAATTAGATTTAGATCAGTTCCTGGAACAAGTAAAGAAATATTAGCAGTATTCTTTACTATGGCTATTGGCTTATCACTAGGTGCTGGATACGTTATTCTAGCTCCTTCAATTACTATCTTAGGCTGCATGATGCTCTTAATTAGTAATAAAATAACTATTTTTGATAAAAATAATTATGAAAAATACTTAAGAATTACCGTACCTGAAAATTTAGATTATACAAATATATTTGATGAAACATTAAAAAAATATACTAATAATTATAATTTAATTCAAGTTAAAACAACTAACTTAGGAAGTATGTTTGAATTAAAATATAATGTATTATTAAAAAAAGATATTAATGAAAAAGAATTTATTGATGAATTAAGAATCCGTAATGGAAATTTAAAAATAAACTTAACTACTGAAGTTAATGATATAGAATTGTAGGAGGCAAATATGAACAAGAAAGATAAAATAATAGTTATTGGATTATTAGTATTATTGCTTTTAGGATTAGGTACTTATTTCTATTTAAGTAATAATAAGGTTAATACTAATATAAGCAGCACTACTTCTAATGTTAAAAGTCAAATAGACATTATCGATTGGGATACTTTAGAATCAAATGATATTACCTTAACCAAAAGTATTCAAATAACTAAAGAAGGAACTTATACTTTAACAGGTACTATTGAGGATGGATTAATCTATATTAATACTGATGGTAATGTTAAATTAATTTTAAATAATGTAACAATTACTAATTCAAAAGGACCTGCTATATATGTAGAAAATGCTAAAAATGTAGAAATTGAAACAGTAAGTGGAACAACTAACACTTTAATAGATGGATCATCTTATGCTGGTTATGAAGAAGATGTTAATGCTGCTATCTATAGTAAAGATGATTTAATCTTATCTGGAGAAGGTACTTTAAAAATAAATGCAAATTACTCAGATGCTATTGTATCTAAAGATGATTTAAAAATTACAAGTGGTACTTATATAATTGATGCAAAAGATGATGGAATAAGAGGAAAAGACTCTTTAGAAATTACTGGTGGAGTATTTACTATTAATGCTAAAGGTGATGCTTTAAAATCAACAAATGATACTGACTCAAGTAAAGGCTTTATTCTTATAACAGATGGTGACTTTACAATAAAATCAACAAATGATGGTATTCAAGCTGAAACTGATTTAGTTATTAATGGTGGTAAATTTAATATTACAACTGGAAATAATACATCAAGTGAAGATAGTACTAAAGGACTTAAAGCTGAAAACTTAATTGAAATTAATGGTGGTTCATTTACGCTAAATACCATAGATGATTCAATTCATTCAAATGGTAATATAACCATTAATAAAGGAGACTTTAATATAACTTCAAATGATGATGGTATTCATGCCGATGGATTAATCGAAATAAATAATGGCTCATTTACTATAAATGCTCATGAAGGTATAGAAGCCACTTACGTAAAAATAAATAATGGTACAATTAGTATTAATGCCACAGACGATGGGATAAATGCTGCTAATAAATCCGATAGTTATTCTCCAACTGTAGAAATAAATGGAGGAAATATTACAATAAAAATGGGCAGTGGTGATACAGATGGAATAGACTCAAATGGAGACATATATATAACTGGAGGTACAATTAACATTACCGGTCAAAGTGCTTTTGATTATGATGGTAATGCTAAATATACTGGTGGAACAATTATTGTAAACGGCCAAACCACTAATACAATTACAAATCAATTTATGGGTGGAGGAAACATGAGAGGCGGAGAAGGCCCAATGCCAAACGATAACCAAGATTATAATCCAAGAGGCCAAAGAAGAAGATAATTTCTTCTTTTTCATTGATTAAAAAAATTATTTGTGGTAAAAATATTATAGAAGGTGTAACAATGAATGAAGTATTAAATAAAACATGGTTTAAATTTGGAGAAAAGAAAGAATTAATCAATACTATTATAATTAGTGTGTTAGCTTTATTAATTCCTTTATTTTTAGCTAAATTATTAAACTTAGTATTTGGAGCAGATAGCACTATCGTGCATAATTCTCAATTAATTATTGGAACTATCGTAAACAGCCTACTTATAGTAAGCAGTTTAAATATAAGTGGTTATAAAAAACTAATCGGAATAGTCACTATGCCAAGTTTAGCAACCATTTGTAGTGGTTTACTATTTAAATCAGCCAGCCCTGCTATGATATATATGATTCCTGCTATATGGCTTGGTAACTTTAGCCTTATCTACTTATATAAACTATTATTTATCCAAAAGAAACATAGTTATATACTATCGTCTATTATCGCAATACTTACTAAAGTATTAATTATATATACAATTTTCAATTTATTAAAATTATTATCTGTTTTTCCAAATGCTGCAGTTAATGCATTAAGTTACTCAATGGGATTACTTCAATTAATAACTGCTTCTTTAGGAAGTATATTAGCCTATTTAGTATTTAAATCATATAAATAGGCTTTTTTCATAAAATAAAATAAATTACCAATACTAATAATGGTGATATCATGAAAAATATTAGTATATGGTTAGATACTTATAAAATAAAAGACTATCCTAAATTAAATAATAATCTAAATGTAGATGTTTTAATAATTGGTGGAGGATTAACAGGTATTAGTTCCCTATATCATTTAAAAGATACAAATCTAAAAGTAGCATTAATAGAACAAAATAAAATAGGACAGTCTGTAACTGGCAAAAGTACTGGAAAACTATCTTACTTACAAAACGATTTAATAGATAAAATAAGAAGTAATTATAATGATAAAGTAGCATCTTTATATCTTAAAAGCCAAATAGACGCTATAAATATAATAACTAATGTAATCAAAAAAGAAAAAATATCCTGTGATTTAGAAAAAACTGAATCTATTCTTTATACCAATAAAAAAGAAGAAATAAATAAATTAAAAAATTTAGAATCATTCTTAAATAAAAATAATATTAATACTTACAAAACTAATAATTCATTAGTAAATAATAAATATATGTTTAAAGTAGAAAATACTTATCTATTCCATCCATTAAAATTTATAGATGGTTTAATTAAACCAAATTTTGAAATATATGAAAATACAAGTATTAAAAGAATAAAAAAAGATAAAGATTATTATCTATGTTATACAGATTCTAATATAATAAAAACTAAATATGTAATTCTAGCATCTCATTACCCATATTTTATAATGCCATATTTATTTCCATTTAAGACTAGTTTAGAAAAATCATATTTAAGTGCTTCCCCATATCAAACTGATAATATATCTCTAATTAGTTACAGTAATCCCTTTGTATCTATTCGTAATTATAAAGATAATCTAATATATCTAAGTAATAGTCATAATACAAATAATAATGTTTGTGATAAGGAAAATTTTATTGAACTTCAAAATAAAATAAGTAACTTAAATTTAAAACCTAATTATTTATGGAGCAATATAGATATTATAACCAATGATGGATTACCAATAATAGGCAGACTAAAAGATAATATTTTAATTGGAACTGGTTATAATACTTGGGGGCTTACTACTAGTTTCTTAGCAGGTAAAATATTAAGTGATATTATTTTAAATAATGATAATGAATACCTAAAATTATTTAATCCCAAACGTAAATATAAAGGAATTTTAAAAAGTACATATAAAACTTTAGAAGGTTATATAAATGGATTATTTTATAAAAATAATAAAAAAGTTCACTTTTGTCCTCACGCAGGATGTAAATTAATATATAATGATCTAGAAAACACTTGGGATTGCCCATGTCATGGTTCTAGATTTACTAAAAATGGTAAATGTATAAGTGGTCCATCTAATAAAGATATCAATTAAATGTCTAATTTTAAGAAATTATTAGATTTTTGTTGAAATCTTTTTTTAATTTTGATATATTAACTATGCAATGCAGGTGTGGTTCAACGGCTAGAATGCAACCTTGCCAAGGTTGAGACGGGGTTTCGACTACCCTCACTTGCTCCATTTAGATACAGTCTACGATACCGAAAGTATCGTAGTTTTCTTTTATATAGAAAATAAAGTTCTTCTTTAGAGAAAGGAGGGCTTTTTTAATATGCTTAATTTCACTCTAGAAGAACAAATTAATCCCAATAAGGAAATACTCATTTTACTTATATCCAAATACTTTTCTAATCTTTCTTTTTTTCTTTTAAGTCTTTAGGTCTATCTTCATAATTCATAATATCAGAATCTAACAATATATCATAAAGTTTACCTAAAAATTTATCATAATTATCCATATAGACACCTTCTTTATTATCTATTTACAATTAATATTGCTATTACAATACTTATAATTATAATGAATAATGTTAATGTAATTGTATATATTCCAGTAGTAAATCCCCTACGATTATGAACTGCTTTTTCACTATTAATTTCTTCTTGCTGTAATTGCTTAAGTTCTTCTAGCAAATATGAACTATTCTTATAATATATTTTACCTCCAACAGTTTGTGGCAATACTAAACCTTCGGTTGATGTTAGGCCTCTCAAATCTAAATAGCCACCGATACTTTGAGGCAATACTAAACCTTCGGTTGATGTTAGGCCTCTCAAATCTAAATAGCCACCGATACTTTGAGGCAATACTAAACCTTCTACTGATGTTAGACCTCTCAAATTTAAACTGTAATTAATATTTTGTGGCAAAACCAAACTTTCGGCTGATGTTAGGCCTCTCAAATCTAAATAGCCATCGATATTTTGTGGCAATACTAAACCTTCGGCTGATGTTAGACCGCTCAAATCTAAATGGCCAACGATACTTTGAGGCAATACCAAACCTTCAGCTGATGTTAAACCGCTCAAATCTAAATAGCCACCGATATTTTGCGGTAATACCAAACCTTCAGCTGATGTTAAACCATCTAAATATAAACTACTATCGATACTTTGTGGCAATACTAAACCTTCGGCTGATGTTAGACCACCCAAATCTAAATCGCCACCGATACTTTGAGGCAATACCAAACCTTCGGCTGATGTTAAACCACTCAAATCTAAATCGCCACCGATACTTTGAGGCAATACCAAACCTTCGGCTGATGTTAAACCGCTCAAATATAAATCTCCACCAATTTGTGTAGGTAAATTAAATCCTTTTTGTTTAAGTTTATTGTACATATTAAAATTAATATAATCATCATAATAATATATTAGTTGATTTGTGTATAAATCATTTTCAGTCATACCTATTTGTGATAGTTCACAATCAAAAACAACTGATAAATCTTTCTTTTTATATCTTCTATCAAGTATTTCGTAAATTCTTGGATCTTCTTCATATCCAAATCCAGTTATCTCATCATCTAGTTCATATAGAAACATAAGTTCTTCTTTTGTCAATTCTCTATTTTGATAATTATCATATATTTGAGTCAACATTTTCATGTCATGAACTTTCTTTTGATATATCTTACCATCAGGGAACTCATTTAATTTTTCTTCAAGAACATTTTCCATATTTGATTCAATATTTTGTCCAGTTGCTACTCCTCTTATTTCACCAATTGAGTTTTCATCCATTCTTATAGCAATTCTAGGCACTTTATATTGGTTATTTTTATCTTTCGTATAATATACATAGAAGTCTCCACCTTGATAAGAATCACCACCACATATTTGACTCTTAGCTGTTTCCTTACTTCCAGCCGTACACCAGCCAGTATTATATCCTTGTAGTGAATTATATAGTTTTAAGTATTCAGGTTCAATGCCATTTTTTACTTTTTCATTAGTTTCTTCTTCAGATTCGTAATTATATTTAATCCAGATACCTTCATTGCTACTAACTTTTAATTGCTTCTTATTAGCTAGTAACTTTCCATATAATTTAGCAAAACTACCTGATTGTAACAACTTATTTATTTCTTTATCAGTAATCTCTTTTTTATCAAAATTCTCTTTAACAAGTTCTACACATTTACCTAATATTTCTGAATCGAAACTAACAAATGGATTTACTGCAGTATTACTTCTTCTACCATATCCATCTTTTTCTTTATTTAAATTACCAATACTTAACATACCTTGAAATGCCCATACCTTAGCCCACATGGGTAAATAATCAGAGTCTTTACTTAATAAATAATTAAGCCAAACATCTAAACTATCTTTTTGTTCTCTAATTATTACATTTATATGTTGTTCTTTTAATTCTTTATCTATCTCATTATCAGGATTAACTAAATTATGATGTCCATGTCCTTCATCTAAATATCTTTTTTCTAATGATTTAAAATAACCATCAGGTATATTTTCGGGTTTAATCACATATTTATCATAATATAATCTTTTTAAAGTATCTACATGTTCTTCTTTAGATATTGCTCTACTTTGTACTCTATCTAGTTTATCTAAATATTTTTCTAATCTTTCTTTTTTTTCTTTTAAGTCTTTAGGTTTATCTTCATAACTTAT